>Ga0315282_10005742_pt1 | contig 21032 bp, 14 predicted proteins | sample YL17G07_20_MG_FD_203693 | JGI IMG/M metagenome (GOLD analysis project Ga0315282, IMG submission 203693) | Sediment microbial communities from Yellowstone Lake, YNP, Wyoming, USA - YL17G07_20 | ecosystem: Environmental > Aquatic > Freshwater > Lake > Sediment | place: USA: Wyoming | collected... | reverse complement strand
ATAAAAAAAGCCCAGGAAAATGGCTTAAAATTCGCTTTTTCTCCGACTAATAAAAATTTAATTAATGAAATTAATCGTTTAACTAATTTTCAAGGCGCTGATGCGACCATTATTACTGCTTCTGGCCCAGAAAATAATGCTCTTATCAATCAGGCGATGGGATTAACCCGCAAAAAAGGGAAGGTAATAGTGGTAGGTGATGTGGGTTTAAAAATAGAACGATTGCCCTGGTTTGAAAAAGAGATTGATTTAAGAATTTCTTCTGCTTATGGTCCTGGTAGAGGAGATGAAGAATATGAAAATAAAGGTCTTGACTACCCTTATGCTTATGTGCGCTGGACAGAGAATCGCAATATGGAAGCTTACTTAGAACTTTTAAAAAATAAAAAAATTAATTTTCTTTCTTTGATTGAAGGCAAGTATCAATTAGAACAGGCTGATTTAGCTTATAAACTATTGAATTCCAAGAGAAAACCCTTAGCAGTTATTTTAGTTTATCCGTCCTTTGGTCTTGAGGAAAAAACTTTAACTAGCTTCGAATTACCTCAACCTCAAAAAATAGAAGGGAGGATAGAAGTTGGTATTATTGGCGTTGGTACTTTTGCTCAAGTCGTTCATTTGCCCAATCTGAATCGTTTGAAACATTATTATCATCTGCGAGGAGTTTGCACTCATGACCCAGTCAAAGCTAAATATTTTGCTCAAAGGTACAGGGCAAACATAGCCACCACTGATTACAATGTTTTATTGAATGATCCTAAAATTAATTTGATTATCATTACTACTCGGCATCATCTTCATGCCCGGATGGTAATTGACGCCTTAAGAGCCGGCAAGAACGTTTTTGTGGAAAAACCCTTATGCTTGACAGAAGAAGAGTTAAACGAAATTAAAGAAGTAGTGAAAAACCCAACCATTGGTTATTCTCCCATGCTAACCGTTGGTTTTAATCGTCGTTTCTCGCCATTTATTCAGAAAATTAAAGACACTATTAAAGAACGTCACAGTCCTTTAGTTATAAATTATAGAATGAATGGTCCTTATTTCCCTCCGAGCCATTGGACCAATACCAGTGAAGGTGGAGGAAGGATTCTGGGTGATGCTTGTCATATATTTAACCTCTTTTGCTATTTAACTAATTCTTCAGCCTCAGAGATCAATGGTTTTGGTATTAATTCTTTAGATACTTTTTATTTGTCTACTGATAATTTTACTGCCTCGGTGAAATTTAAAGACGGTTCTATTGCTAATTTAGTTTATACTACTGAAGGTTCAGAGAAATTACCAAAAGAGTATTTAGAACTTTATTCTGAAGGATCCACCTTAGTTCTCAATGATTTCAAAGAATTGATAGGTTATAATACTCAGATAAGAATGAAAACGATGAATTCCAAAAAAGGACATTTAGAAGAATTAGAAGAATTAGCCAAAGCCATGCATCAAAGAAGATGGCTGATTCCTTGGGATGAAATCGAAGAAACTATGAAAATTAGCTTAGAAGTGGATAAGCAGGTGAGGCAAAAAATGGGGGGTTGACACGAAGGAGAATACCCGTATAATAGATGATGCTGCTGTCTGGAGAAGGGTGGTAGCGTAAGTTACTACACTTTGAAAGTCAGCAGCATTTTTTTCTCCCCTTATTGACAGAAATAAATTATTGTGCTATAATTAGGATACTTAAAAACCCATTAGTCTGTGGGCAAACAAGCTAAACATTTTGTGGATGGCTTGATGGGATTCTTTTTCGATGGGTATTCTGGTTTCGACTGGAATATTTCTCGATTGAATCCTTAATCCTTCTTGATGAGGGGACTTTGCCTGCAGGCTAATGGGTTTTTTATTAACTAAGGCTCGGCATATATTTTCTTCGACCCGCTCGCTCGCCCAGCGTGCTCGCTCTCTTAGCCTCCGCCTCGCTCCCCCTCACTTGGAAAGCACTGGGCTTCGCCCTAAAAGATGAAATCTTGTGCTTTCCAAGTGAGGGGACCATGCCCGCTCGGCTCCGGATGGTCTCAGAAAAATATATTCCTCGCCTTAAGTTTTAACTTCATAATGTCGCTTAAGAGAAGGGGTTCGCTTGTTAAACAAGTTTATTTTGTGTGACGAAAAACAAGTTCTTGTTTTTGAGCCGCTTCAGGGGAGGGATCCAAAAAGGGTCTGCTTTAGCAGACCCATAATAAAAAGGGAGAGGTGTAACATGCTCCGACCAAGTGATGGCGAGAAAATAAGAACTTGTTTTTCGTTCTTCAGACTTCAGACCCCCAAAACTCGTTTGACTTCCTCCCAAGAAGTAATGCCAAGGAGAACTTTAATCACCGCATCATCGATTAATTTTGGATATTTGGCTTTTTCCAAATTCTCTATTTGTTCAGGTCTGACAATTTCGAAAATGCCAGTTTGACCTAAATAACCAGTAAAATTACATTGAGGACAACTGGAAGCTGTAAAAACCTTAAATGGAGGCTTAAATTGCTCTTGGTATTCAGGATAGAATTTTAAAGCTTTTTTAATATAAGGAATCATTTCTGGAGGTACGTTGGTTTCTTTCTTACAATCAGGGCATAAAACTCTCACTAATCTCTGAGTAATAATAACTCTGGTAGCTTTGATAATATCAGCTGAACTAATATCCAAACTTTTTAAGCGGGGGATGATTTCTAGACTATCATTAGCATGAATAGTTGATAAAACTAAATGGCCAGTTAAAGAAGCTTGCCAGACCATTTCTGCAGTTTCTTTATCTCTAATTTCGCCAATAAGAAAGATATTGGGATTTTGACGCAATAAAGTTCTTAAAGCATTAGCAAAAGTATAACCCTTTTCTTCGTTGATTTGAGTTTGATTCACTCCGGCTAAACGATATTCAATGGGATCTTCAACCGTGATAATTTTTACGCCAGGTTGATTTAATTTCTTTAATAAAGCAAAAAGAGTAGTGGTTTTTCCGGAAGAAGTGGGACCGCTAGCTAAAATCAAACCAACTTTATCTTGCAGGACTTTTTCTAAAATGGTTCGGCTCGATGGGAGTAAACCGGTTTTGTCTAAATCTAAAGCCTGAATTTCCCCGCCTAAGATTCTTAAACTAGCGCTTTCTCCGTAGCCAGCAGGAAGAATGGAAAGACGAATATCATATGATTTTTCTCTCAGGACCACCCTGAATCTTCCTTCTTGAACTTTTTGAGTTTCTTCAGTATTTAAACCGCTAAGATTTTTAATTTCATTAATTAATGACGGTGCTTCCATAAGATCGAAGGAAGCCATTTCATAGAGAACACCATCAATTCTTTCTCTGATTTTCATCTTTTCTTCTTCTGGTTCAAAATGTAAATCAGTAGCCCGAGATTTAATGGCTCCCAAGATTAAAAAGCTGATTTGTTTAAGAATTGGCTTATCTTTCAGGAATTCTGACCAATCCTGCTTTTTTAAAAGCAGAGGCTCAATTTGTTTTTCTTCTTCTGGGCTAATTTTTAATCCTCGAAGAAGGGTTTGAGCAAATAAATCTTGATAATTTTTCTCCACATATTCAATATCGCCAGCCACTCGAAAGACCTCTTCTAAAGAAGTGATGCCTTCAAGAACTTTTAATAAGCCATCATGAAAAAGAGGTACCATACCTTGGTCAATGGCGGTTTTTCTGATTTCATCTTCTTCAGTTCCACGAATAATTTCTTTGGAAATTTTTGGCGTGATAGGCAAAGTCTCAAAAAGACCAATTTGACCAATATAGCCTAACCAATGGCACATCTCACAGCCCTTAGCTCGATAAAGAAAGGAAATATCTTTGGGAATTTTGACGCCACTTTTTGGAGAAAGGATAGAAAAAGCTTCCATAATTTTTTCTTTTACTTCCTCAGTCGGTTCATATTTTTCTTTGCAATGAGGGCATAAACGCCTGACTAATCTTTGAGCAATTACCACTCGCAAAGCTCCAGGTAATAATTTTCTCTCCGCTCCTAATTCTGCTAAACGGTTGATGGTACCAGCCGCTTCATTCGTGTGTAAAGTAGAAAATACTAAATGACCGGTTAAACTGGCTTGAATGGCAGTTTTCACTGTTTCTTTATCTCGCATTTCGCCAATCATGATCACGTCTGGATCTTGGCGAAGAATTGATTTTAAACCATTTTCAAAATTATAATCTTTAGACACTTGTGTTTGATTGATGCCTGGTAAGCGATATTCAATGGGATCTTCAATCGTAATGATTTTTATTCCCGGAGAAATTTTAGCTTTAAGCAAAGTATAAAGAGTGGTAGTTTTGCCAGAACCAGTGGGGCCAGTGAGTAAAATCATGCCATTGGGACTGGAAAGAATATCATGAAGAGTTTTTATTTCTTTTTCTTTCAAGCCCAAATCTATCATACCAAAAGCCGTTCTTAGCGGATTTAAAAGACGGAAAACTAAAAATTCGCCTTTTGGTCCGGGTAAACTTGAGGCTCGGACATCAAAAAGATTTATCTTATTATTTTTTTTATCTTGAATGGTAAAACGGCCATTTTGAGAAGCGTTAATGATATTTAATTTCAACCCTGAAAGAAGCTTTAACCTGGAGAGGATGGTCTGATATTTCTTTTTTTCTATTTCTGCTACTTCATACAGAACTCCATCCACGCGAAAACGAATCAAAGCTGTATCTTCTTGAGGTTCGAGATGAATATCAGAGGCATCAATATTAAGAGCTGATTTGAGAATTAAAGAAACAAGAGCAGTGACTTCTTCCGAAGGATAATTTAAAAGTTCTTGATTGAGATTCGAAAATTCAACCAGTTTTGTTTGAGAAACATCAATAAAATTACTGATTTTTTCTAAACGGGTTTGAACAAAACGATAATAACCTAAAGCCCAATTGAGACTTTCTTCAGTGACAACATAAATGGCTACTTTATAACCCTGGCTTTTTAGCTCCTCGATCACCCTGATGGTTTCTGGACTTTCTGGATTAAGAACTGCTAATTTAACTAAATTGCCGATTTTTTCGAAAACCGCCAGATTGGCTTTTTTAGCTTTTTCTTCCGGAATGACTTCTAAAGCGCTCGGAGCAATATTGACTTTTTTTAAATTAAGATATAAAAGATTATGTTTCAGAGCCAAGTCTTCAGCTATTCTTTCTTTAGATTCTTGCCAAAGATTTTTAATTTTTTCTTCTCTTTTTTGAGTTAGGTCATTCATAGTCTTGTAACTTGTAACTCATAACTTATAACCCAAGTCCTTGTGTTACAGGTTACAAGTTACAAGTTTATTATACCATCAAACCTCTCTTTAGAAAAGCACAAATTTATGGTAAAATAAAAGTAACTAAAATGACAATTAAAGTTTTCAGTGAAAGTCCAGAAGAAACTCAAAAAATCGCCTCTTTTTTCATTAATGCCATCTGGCAACAGAAAGACTCGAAGCGTAAGCAAGCCTTAGTTATTTCTTTAGAAGGTAATCTTGGCAGTGGGAAAACCGAATTTCTTAAAGGCATAGCTAAAGGGATAAAATTAAAAGAAAAGGTTTTTAGCCCGACCTTTTTAATTATGAAGAGATTTATTTTAAAGCATAAACCATTTAGATTTCTCTGGCATTTAGATTGTTATCGCCTGAAAAGAATTTCTGAAATGAAAGAATTAGATTTTCAAGAGATCATCAAAAATCCCCAAAATATTATTTTTATTGAATGGGGAGACAAAATTAAGCGTCTTCTTCCAAAAAATCATTGGACAATTAAATTTTCTATCAAAGGAGAGAGTAAAAGATTGCTCGAATTTCATATTCCTGTAACCTATAACATATAACTCAAGTCCTTTCTTGAGTTGCAAGTTACAAGTTATAAGTTACAAGACCTAATCTATGAAAAAATTCGTCATTATTGATACTTATGCTTTGGCTCATCGCTCTTATCATGCTCTTCCTCCTTTAGTTTCTCCGGAAGGCATTTTAGTGAACGGCGTTTATGGCTTTATGTTAGTTTTCTTAAAGATGCTTCAGGAACTTAAGCCAGATTATTTAGTCGCGACTTTTGATTTAGCCCAACTTACCTTTCGCCATAAAGAATACAAAGAATATAAAGCTAAAAGAGTGAAAGCCCCAGAAAATTTTTATGAACAGATAGGGATGATCAAAGAAATCCTGAAAATTTGGGGGATTCCTATTTTAGAGAAAGCAGGCTTTGAAGCAGACGATATTATTGGTACGATAGCTCAAAAATTCCAAAGGAAAGATCTGGAAATCATAATTTTAACGGGCGATTTAGACACTTTGCAATTAGTTAACGACAATATTCATGTCTATACCTTGAGAAAAGGATTGCAAGATAGGGTTATTTATGACGTGAAAGAAATAAAAAACAAATACGGTCTTTTACCAGCTCAATTAATTGATTACAAAGCTTTAAAAGGTGACCCTTCAGATAACGTAGTTGGAGTGCCTGGAGTAGGCGAAAAAACTGCTTTAAAATTAATCAAAGAATTTAATAGTTTAGATAACCTTTATTTGGCTTTAGAAAATCAAGCCCCAGAAATTAAAAATCTGAACACCAAATTAAAAGAGAGGTTAATAAAAAATAAAGACCAGGCTTATTTCAGTCGCCACTTAGTCGCTATTGAAAAAAGCGTTGACCTTAATTTTCAATTAGAAGAGAGCGCGTTTAAACAACCTCCTGAAGAACAATTAACACCATTGCTCCAAAAACTGGGTTTTCAAAGCTTGATCAAGAGAATGTTTAATTTTTCTCAGAACCCAGTTGAAGAAAAACAGAAGAGGGTGATTGAAAAAATTGAATCTCAAGATAAACTTAATCTTTTGCAAAAGAAAATTGAGAAGGCCCCAACCTTAGCTGTATTTTTAGATTACCAAGGCCATAAATATGGCGAGAGAAAAATTTTCGGTTTATATTTCATTTTGCCTACCGAAGAAATTTTTTATCTTCCCCAAAATCTTTTTAAAGAGCTAAACAATTTGATAATAGTCATGCAAGAAAAGACTATCTTTACTTTGGGAGCCAAGGAAATGATCGAAGAAATCAAAGAATTGTCTCAATTAAATCTTGAAGATATAGCTATTTTAGCTTGGTTAATTGATTCAGAAAGAAAAAATTATAACTTAGAAAGTTTAACCAGATTTTTCTTTAAAGAAAAGACTCTTTCAGCTCCTGAGGATTATTTAGGGCAATTTTTGAATTTAGCCGAAACTATTAAAATTAAAGTTTCCAGTTTAAGTTTAGATCATATCTGGGAAACAATAGAGAAACCTCTTCTTCTTATTTTAGCCCAAATGGAAATAAGCGGTATTTTTGTGAACAAACAAATACTAAAACATTTGCAGGAAAAAGCGGAGAAAGAAATAAAAGTTTTAGAAAACAAAATTTATCAATTAGCCCACAAAACTTTTAATATTAATTCTTATCAACAGCTGGCTGGAGTATTATTTAAGGATTTACAATTAGATGTTTCCACTCTCAAAAAAACCAGCTCTGGCAAATTTTCTACTGATATTTTTGAATTAAGCAAAATAAAAGATAGCCACCCCATTATTCCCTTGATTATTGATTACCGGCAATTAGAAAAATTAAAAACAACCTTTCTTGATCCTTTGCCCCTCTTTATCAATCAAAAAACTCAGAGGATCCATACTATTTGGAAACAAACTGGCACAGCCACTGGCCGTCTTTCTTCTGAAGAGCCCAATCTTCAAAATATTCCCTCAAAAGGGGAATGGGGAAAAAAGATAAGAAAAGCCTTCGAAGCAGCTCCAGGTTTTTCCTTTTTATCTTTAGATTATTCTCAAATTGAATTACGAATCGCAGCCCATCTTTCATTAGATCCAAAACTAGTAGAGGCATTTAAAGAGAATAAAGATATTCATACTTTAACTGCTAGTTACATTAATAATATTACTGAAGACAAAGTTACCCCAGAAATGAGGCAATTAGCCAAGATTTTAAATTTCGGTATCATTTATGGCATGGGTGTTAAAACCTTGAGCGAAACAGCAGGCATTAGCTTGAAAGAAGCCAAAAAATTTAAAGCAGAATATTTTCATGATTTCTCAGGCTTAAAAAATTATTTAGAACACTCTTTAGAACAGGCCAAAAAATTGGGTTATGTAGAAACTATTTTTGGCAGAAAAAGATTTTTGCCTTTAATTGGCTCTTTGGGCCAAATAGGCCGGCAAGAAGAGAGAATAGCCATTAATATGCCTATTCAAGGACTGGCGGCTGACATTATCAAACTCTCGATGATTAAAATTTCAGATTTCATTAAAAGCAAAAACCTTGAAGACGAAGTTAGGCTAATATTACAAATTCATGATGAATTGATATTAGAGGTAAAATCTGCGATAATAAAAGAAATAGCTCCTCAATTAAAAGAAATAATGGAACAAGCTGCTGATTTGGAGGTTCCCCTCAAAGCTGAAATCACTCTTGGCCGAAATTGGGGAGAACTAGAACAACTAACAACTAACAACTAATAACTAATAACAATGGGAGAATTTTTTAAGAAGCTTAAAAGACATTTTTTTTCTACCCAATTTTTACCCTTTCTTTTCTTAGGCTTACTTATTTGTACCCAAATAGCTTTTAATTGGCTACTCTTACCAGATAAACTTTTGGCTATGATTTTGAGCGGCTTTTTAATAATTTTTTGGTTAGGGACAGCTGTTTTTGTTATCAACTTGATTGATACTAGTAGCCGTTTGGATTTAGAAAGGAACCAAATCAATGCCATGATTCGCAGCATCGAAGATCCAGCTATTTCTTATAGTAATGATTTTGAGATTATTTTAATTAACCCAGCTATGGAAAGATTTAGCGGCTTATCAAGAAAAGAGCTCATAGGGAAAATTATTAAACCAGAATTAAGCAATGACAGCCGTTATGGATTTTTAACCAAATTAATTTTTCCCAGTTTGGCGCCGACTGTTTTAGAAAGATCTAGCGATATTTATCCTCAGAAAATTAAAGTAAAATTTGATGAACCTAAAGAATTAACCTTAGAAATAGTAACAACCAAGGTAATAGATGAGAAGGGAAATGTTTTTGGGTTTTTAAAAGTCATTCATGATTTGACGAAAGAAGAGGTTTTGCAAAAAACCCAAAAAGACTTTATTACTGTAGCTGCTCATCAATTGAGAACTCCTCTTTCTGGTTTATCCTGGGTTTTTGAATTATTAGCTAAAAAAGAAATTGGCCCTTTAACACTTGAACAAGAACAAGCCATAGATCAGGGGAAAAAAGCAGTGACTGAGAGCTTAAAGACTGTGGAAGATTTATTAAGCGCTGCTCAAATAGAAGAAGGAAAGTTCGGTTTTCAATTTAATGTGGCTGATTTGAGTAAAATTATTGAAGATGTTTTCACTAAATTTGAGCCTTCAGCGCAAAAAGAGAATATTAAATTAATTTTTTACCGGCCTGATTTTAAGCTGGAACCATTTGTGATGGATCCCATGAGAGTGAAATTAGTTTTAGAAATTTTAGTAGATAATGCTATTAAATATAATGTTAAAAACGGAGAAGTAAGAGTCAAAATCGAATCCATCCCCCAAAAACCTTTCGTTGGTATCTCCGTTGAAGATACAGGAATGGGTATTGAACCAGAGGATATGTCCAAATTATTTACGAAATTTTTTAGAGCTCCAAAAATCATGAAAGAAGCAACCAGTGGTATTGGTTTGGGGTTGTATTTAGCTAAAAATATTATCGAGCGTCATGGAGGGAAAATTTGGGTTCAATCAGTAGCTGGTCGAGGCTCTACTTTTACTTTTACCTTGCCCTTAGATCCAGCTTATATTCCTCCCCAATAGAATTTTCAATTATCAATTCTCAATTTACAATAAATTTTCAATGACCCAATTTACAATTAATACTTTAAAGCTAAAATTTGAAAATTAAAAATTGTGACATTGATTGAAAATTGTAAATTAGAAATTGTAAATTATTTTTGCCATGCCTGAGTTGCCTGAGGTAGAAACTATTGTCCGTCAATTAAATAAAACCATTAAAGGAGAAGTAATTAATGATCTTTGGACTGATAGCCCGAACAATCTTAAGGGGAATTTTAAGATAGAGAAAGCTCGTTCCATAATTAAAAATAAGAAAATTTTAAAAGCTGAAAGAAAGGGTAAAAACATTTTGATTTTTTTGGACCAGGATTTAATTTTATGGATTCATTTAAAATTAACCGGTCATTTATTAATAGGTTTTTACGATTTTGAAGATAATCATTGGCAGCCAAGAGCCAAAGGCGCTCTTTTAGACCCCCAAAATCGTTTTCTTCACTGGGTGTTTTCTTTAAAAAGCGGGAAAGAGCTCGTTCTCTCAGATATGAGAAAATTTGCTAAGATTGTTCTTTTGACAACAGAAGATTTAAAACAAGAAAAAGATTTAAATGATTTGGGTATTGATCCTCTCTCTTTAGAATTTAATCAGAAAAAATTAGAAGAAATTCTCTCCCAAGCCAGAGGGGAAATTAAAAAAGTCCTGATGGAGCAAAAAACTATCAGTGGGATTGGTAATATTTATGCTAATGAAGTTCTTTGGGCAGCGAAAATCAACCCTTTTAAAAAGGCAAAAGAATTGAAAAAAGAGGAGATTAAACGATTGCTTCAGGCGATAAGAAAAATCTTAGCTTTAGCCATTAAATACCAAGGCACTTCAGCTGAGGATGAAACTTATCGCAATCTTGAGGGTGAAAAAGGTGCTTATGCCAAGTTTTTGAAAGTGTATCAAAAAGAAGGAGAGCCTTGCTCTCGTTGCGGCACCTTAATTAAAAGAGTTAAAAATCAGGGTCGTTCTACTTTTTATTGTCCCCAATGCCAGAAACTATGATTTATTTTATCCACGGTCAAGATAATTTTCGTTCTGAGGAGTATTTGAACTCGCTGATAAATTTTTATCAGAAAGGTCACCCTTTTTATTTTTCTTTTGATTTTTCTGATAAATTTCTCCCCTCCTTAGAAATTTCTGAAATAAAAGAAATATTAGGCGGTCGCAATCTTTTTTCTGATACTAAATTAATAGTTTTCAAAAATCTTTTGAATAATATTTCAATTAACTTTCAAAAAGAAATTTTTAAAATCATTTTTGAGAGCAAGATAGATAAAGCTAAAAGTACCATGCTGATAATTTATGAAAACAACAAAGTCAAAGAGGGAACTTTATTAAAATGGCTCAAGCATAAGGTGAAATTAACCAAGGAATATCCTTTGTTAAAAAAAGGAGCACTCAATCAATGGGTAGATGAGGAAGCTAAGAAATTAGGCCTTAAACTGAATAAAGAGGCTAAAGATATACTAATGAATAATTTTGAATCAGACACCGGTTTAATTTATTATGCTTTGAAAAAATTGTCTTTGATTCAAAGGGGGGTCATTGATAGAAACATTCTTGAAGAAAATATCTGGCTTCCTTTTAATACCAATATCTTCAGTTTTTTAGATACCTTAGCGGAAAGAAAGATAGCATCCGCCTTTAATTTTTTGATGAAAGAAATTAAACAAGATAATTCTCAATTTCATCTTCTTTATCTTTTAAAGATGATAATTTTTGAGTTCAGAAATCTTCTGATGATTAAAGAAGTAAAAGCTAAATCCTTTCTTGAGGTTCAAAAAAAGACCAAAATTCATCCCTATACTTTGAGTAAAATTTATCCCTTAGCGAAGGGTTTTTCCCTTGATGAATTGACAAAAATTTATCAGAAGCTTTTCCTTTGCGACGAACGAATGAAAAGAGGCCTAATGGATGCAGAATTAGCCCTGCAAATGCTCTTGTTAGATATTAAACAAATTTTAGAATGAAATTGCTTTTATCTCTTAAATTTGCTAATATAATTTAATTAAAAATTAAAAATTTAAAATTAAAAATTGTATTCATGCCTATTACTAAAACAGCCAAACGCGCTTTAAAGAAAAGCCTCAAAAGAAGAGAAAAAAATGTACTCCAGAAAGAAGTTTTAAAGAAAACCGAGAAAAAATTCTTAAAACTTGTAGCTTCTTCCAACACTGAAGAAGCTAAGAAAATTCTCAATGTTTTATATAAACTTTTAGATAAAGCTGCAAAAACCAATTTAATTAAAAAAAATAAAGCCAAGAGAGATAAATCGCGTTTAGCTAAAAAACTTTTAAAGAAATGAAAAATTCGCCGAAAGGCGAATTTTTTAGTAAAATAAATTTGACCAAGCACTCATTTGAGTGCTTGGTATCAGGGCAAATTTTTTCTGAAAGGTATCGGCTCCGCCGATATATCTATAAATCATAATAAAGGCAATGGCTTTTCAATACGAAATTTTACCTCATCCAGCTGATGTCAAATTACAAATCACGGCTTCTACCAAAGAAGAGCTTTTTCAGGGTGCTTTAGCAGGAATGGCCTCAATTATCCAACCCCAAATGCCTCGAAAGGCGCCAATCGCCAAAGAAAACATAGAAGTTCAATCCCTTGATTTTAATACTCTTTTAGTGGATTTTTTAAGTGAAGTTTTGGCAAAAACTGATATTTCTCATGCAGTTTTTAATAAATTAAAAATAAAAAAATTAACAAATAATTCTCTCCAAGTAGAAATAGAAGGTCAAAAAAGCGATTATTTTAGTCAGGAAATCAAAGCTGTGACTCATTATGGTTTGGAAATTAAACAAGATAAAAGTGGCAATTATCAAGTCACTATTTTGTTTGATATTTAAAAATCTTTATGCAAAAAGAAAGTTTAATTAAAATCAATGATTATTTGTGGGAAATCCCGCAATCTTTTAGGTCTGATATGTTAGTACCTGCTAGATTTTTTGCCAATGAGAAATTAATGGGGGATATTTTAAAAGATAGATCTTTAGAACAATTGATTAATCTTTGTACTTTAAAAGGTATTCAACGATATGGTTTGGCTATGCCTGATATTCATGAAGGTTATGCTTCGCCCATTGGCGGAGTAGCAGCCATTGATATAGAAGAGGGAATTATTTCACCAGGAATGCAAGGTTATGATATTAATTGCGGCATGAGAATCTTATATTCAGAGTATTCTGAAACAGAGATTAAAGATAAGATTCCACAATTAGCTGAGAAAATTTATCAAGAAGTACCTTCTGGTTTAGGTAAGGGAAGAAAGATAAAAATGAGTATATCTGATTTGGATAAAATTTTAGAGAGAGGAGCTCAAAAATTAGTTAATGATGGTTATGGCGAAAAAGAGGATTTAGAAAATTGTGAAGCAGGGGGCTTTTTAGAAAACGCTGATGCTTCAGCAGTTTCTTTATTAGCCAAACAACGGGGGCAAAATCAAGTAGGAACATTAGGTTCTGGCAATCATTTTTTGGAAATTCAAAAAGTTTCAGAAATTTATGATGACAAAATAGCTAAAATTTTTGGTCTTTTTCAGAATCAAGTTGTTATTATGATCCATACTGGTTCTCGAGGTCTGGGGCATCAAGTAGCTACAGATTATATTAAAGAATTTATGGGATTGATGGATAAATATCAAATCAAAGTACCTGATAGAGAATTTGCTTGTGTGCCTTTTAAATCTCCAGAAGGTCAGAGAGGTTTTCGAGCTTCTCAGGCAGCAGCTAATTATGCTTGGGCCAATCGTCAAATGATTACTTACTATGTACGAAAAGCTTGGGAAAATGTTTTAGGTCAGAAGGCAGGTTCTCTTAAGGCTTTGTATGATGTGGCTCATAATATTATTAAATTAGAAAAATATAAGATTAATAATCAATTAATTGAATTAGCTATCCATAGAAAAGGTGCTACTCGAGCTTTTCCTCCTCACCATCCAGACATACCAACAAAATATCAAGAAGTTGGTCAACCAGTATTGATTCCTGGTTCCATGGGAACGGCATCTTATATTCTTCATGGAACAGAAGAAGCTGAACAAAGTTTTTATTCTGCTTGTCATGGTGCTGGCCGGACAATGTCTAGACATGAGGCCATAAGAAAAGTTCAAGGAAAAGAGTTAAAAAAAGAAATGGAGAATAAAGGAATAATTGTTAAAGTGGGTTCTGTTTTTGGCTTAGCTGAAGAAGCGCCTCAAGCTTATAAGAATATTAGCGAAGTGGTAGAAGTGGTTCATCAGGCAGGTTTAGCCAAAAAGGTTGTTCAATTAAAGCCTTTAGCGGTTATCAAAGGATAAAGAGGAATTTTGTTTTGCCTCTTTTTTATGGTATAATAAAAAACAAGGTCGAAAAAATTTAATTTAATATCTTTTGATTTTTATGGAAGAAAAACTTGTCGGCAAAATTACTCATTATTACGGCAAGATTAATGTAGCTATTGTGGAACTATCAGCTCCTCTTAAAATCGGAGATAAGATTCATGTCAAAGGTCATGAGACTGATTTTAAGCAAACTGTTTCTTCAATGCAAATAGAACATCAGAATGTTGATAAAGCCAAAAAAGGTGATGCCATTGGATTGAAAGTGGATCAAAAAATAAGAGAGGGTGATGAGGTATATTTGGTAAAAGAGTAATTAATTAGTGATGGTGCTAAACAATTTTAAAATTAAACCGCTAGAAAAAATTTCTAGGGGTAAAAATTATTTGCCTCAAAAACTTGAAGCTGTGGCTGCTTTAGTCGGAACTATTATTGGAGCTGGTGTTTTTACTTTACCAAAAGTGGCTCAGCAATCTGGTTTACTGATCACAGTTCTTTGGCTTGGGGTAGTTCTTATTTTAGTTATTTATCTTCATTTAGCGTTTGGGGAAATTGTTTTAAGAACAGAAAAAGATTTTCGTTTACCTGGGTATGCTGGTTATTATTTGGGTGCTCCCGCTAAAAGATTAATGCTCTTAACGACTTTTTTTACCTTTTCTTTCTCTCTTTTAATTTATTTGCTTTTAGGTAGTCAGTTTTTAAACACTATTCTTTCATTCTTTGTACCGGCTAGTCTTCTTCCTTCCGGTTTTTTGGTAATTTTTCTTTGGCTTGTTCTTAGTCTCATTATTTTAAGCAAAAAGGATAAGGTTTCAAAAATCAATTTAATCTTATCTTTTTTTCTTTTGGTTCTGTTTTTCTTTATTGCTTTTTATTCCTTGCCTCATTTTCATTTAACTAATATTAATTTCTTTAATATCTCTCAAAAATGGGGATGGTTAATACCTTATGGAGTGATGTTTTATGCTTTAAATGGCATGGTGGCAGTTCCTGAAGCCGCCAAAATTCTTCAACGAAAAAGAGTGCCAAAAGAATCTTTGAAAAAAATTATTATTCTGGGAATTTTAATCTCAGCTTTTTGCTATTTACTTTTTATGGTTACTGTTGTAGGGACAACTGGTTCTGCGACCACTGCAGAGGCAATTATGGGATTAAAAGCAGTGCTGGGTAAGGGAATAGTGGTTGCAGGGGGAATCCTGGGATTTTTAGCTGTGGTCACTTCTTATTTAATCTTCGCTGTTTATATTAAAAATAGTTTTACTAATGATTTTCATTGGTCGCCTTTTATCAGCAATTTCGTTGTTATCGGAGGTCCTTTAATTTTGTTTTTCTCTCATTTCGCCAATGTGATAAAACTAATTGCTTTTATGGGAGGAATGTTAGGAGGTTTTGAAGGGGCGATGATCCTTTTAATTCTTGATAAAGCTAAAAAGCAGACAGATTTAATCCCTGCTTATGAAGTGCCTCTTAATCATTTTATTTTATCAGTTCTCTTTTTCGCTTTATTAGCCGGAGCCTTATGTCAAACGTTTTTGGTGTACTAACTGAGAATTAATGTTTGCCCCTATAGCTCAATGGATAGAGTGCGACCCTCCGGAGGTTGAGATCGAGGTTCAAATCCTCGTAGGGGCACCCCCTCACTATGAAACTTATTGCTGATTTTCATCTTCATTCTAAATATTCTCGCGCTACTGCTCGAGATATGGATTTAGAGCATATTGCTCTTTCAGCCCAAAGAAAGGGTATTAATATTATTGGCACTGGCGATTTTACTCATCCTGAGTGGTTTCATGAACTAAAGACAAAATTGGAGCCAGCTGAAGAGGGTCTTTATAAACTCAAAAATCAAAGTGATCAAATTAAAAATCAGGTAAGATTTATCATTACCGGTGAAATTTCTAATATTTATCAAAGAGGAGGAAAAACCAGAAGGGTTCACAATGTTATTATTCTCCCTTCTTTGGAGTCAGCAGAAAAAATAAATAATGCTTTATCCTGGCAAGGCAATTTAAAGTCCGATGGCCGACCTATTTTAGGGATGGATTCAGAAGAACTTTTAAAAATTGTTTTTCAGGCCGAACCAAAAGCGATGTTCATTCCTGCCCATATCTGGACTCCCTGGTTTGCAGTTTTTGGTTCGATGTCAGGGTTTGATTCTTTAGAAGAAGCCTTTGGCGAGAATACTAAGTATCTTTCAGCCTTAGAAACTGGTTTGAGTAGTGACCCGCCAATGAATTGGCGAATTTCGTCTTTGGATAAATTGGCTTTAGTTTCTAATTCTGATGCTCATTCCCCAAATAATGTTGGTCGCGAAGCCAATGTTTTCGATATTGATTTTAATTATTCTAGTTTAAGAGAAGCCATTATTAAAAAAGATAAAACGAAGTTTCTTTATACGATTGAATTTTTTCCAGAAGAAGGGAAATATCATTATGATGGTCATCGTTTATGTAAGGTGCGAATGTCGCCTGAAGAAAGAAAAAAAGTGAAAGGAATCTGTCCAGTTTGCGGAAAGCCATTAACAGTAGGAGTTTTATCCAGAGTCGAAGAATTAGCTGATAGGCCAAAAGAGGAAGTCCCAGCCAATGCCATTCCCTTCAAAAGTCTTGTGCCTTTAAGGGAAATTATTGCCGAATCTTTGGGTTGCCAAGTAAAAACCAAAGCCGTGGAAGAAGAATATCAAAAATTGATCAGTCAATTTCCCAATGAGTTTTATATTCTTTTAGAGGCCAGTGCTCAAGATTTACAAAGAGCGAGTACTGAAAAAATGGCCGATGGTATTATTAGAATAAGAGAAGGTAAGGTAATTTTAGAACCAGGTTATGATGGGGAATATGGCAAAGTCAAAGTCTTCTCTGATAAAGAAACACAGAAAACCATTATTCAAGAAGAACTATTTTAATTCCCTCACCATAGCATTTTTTTAATCACTCGTCTTTTCTTCTGCTCATTAGCAGGGGAGGGGCATGTTACACCTCTCCCTTTTTATTTAGGGGTTCATAAATGAACCCCAATTTTTGATCCCTCCCCTGAATCATTCGCAGAAGAAAAGATTCGCTCTTAATAATTAATAAGGCTCGGATATGTTGTTAACAAAAACCGTAGCGCAGGCCGAGCGGGCATGGCTCGAATGAGCGAAGCGAGTGAGAGAGCGAGGCCGAGCGAAGAGGCAAAATTCCTCGCTGGGGAATTTGATAGCGTGTTTTTGTGATAACATATCCGAGCCTGTATAGTGAAGGGGTTTTTGTGCTATAATATTACTAATGAGTAATAGCATTTTGGTTTATTTCTTTAATCGGCTTATTTTCTATTTCGTTAATTTTCTCGATATTTATTTTAGAGGAGGTTTTAATTTCTTTAACTCTTTCTATTGGAGATTATTCTCAGGTTTAGAGAGAAGATTAGCTTTTTCCGCTAATGTTCGTTATTTTACTATTCCTCTTTGGCAAGAATATTCTTTTGCCTCTTATTTATTAAGTATTCCTATCAGGACTCTCAAAATTGTATCTGGTTCCATTTGTCTTCTCCTTTTTAGTCTTATTTTTTGGTTAAGCTACCTTTGCTGGGTTCTTTTACCTATTTATTTAATCTTTAAAATATTTTCTTCTTAAAATGGATCAACAGACATTTTTTCTCCAAGATGCGTATCTATTTTGGCCAGAATGGAAAAGATTTATTTATCGAATTCTTTTTCAGATCTTCGTATTTTTTGGTTTATTGATTTCGATATTATTCATTCTTTTGGAGGTTAAAAAATATTTTTATCCTGGTATTCTTCTCTTGATTTTTTTTATCTTTATCTTTATTAAAAGGAATTTTTCAGATTTCTCTCTTAAAGAGAACAATTTAAAAAGAAAAAAGATTAATTTAGCTTTGTTTCTTTCGCCTCAAGCCAAGGAAATTTTAATCGAGTCTCGTCGCCTTAGTCTAAACAAACATTTACCCCTCCCCTTAACTTGTCTCTGGTTGCTTTTTAATAAACAAGAAATCATTAGCGCTTTAAGGTATTTAGATTTTACTTCAGAAGAAATTAAAGGATTTCAGCAAAAAATTCTTGAAGAGCAAATTACCGCGAAACCATTTGAAAAAGAATTTTTTTTGATTTTAACGAAAAATGCTTTAATTGAAACCCAACAATTAAAACAGAGCTCTATTGATATTTATAGTTTAATGCTTAGCTTATACTCTTTAGATGATAATCAATTAACAAACCTTTTAAATCTCTTTGGGATCGAGAAAAATGATTTAGCTATTGCTTTTGCCATTAATATTCTTTCTCGCCAAAAAAATGTGGAACCCATTAAGGGATTAACTGAGATTAATCAAACATCTTTTCGGCCCAAGAGAGTTCATATTAATAAGGCTCTTACTTCTAGACCAACTCCAAATCTTGATAGTTTGAGTGTTGATTTCACTGAATTAGCGGAAAAATTGAAAATCGGGGTGATGATAGGTCATTTAAAAGAATATGAGGCTTTAATTAAAATTCTTTCTCGTCCAGGAAAAAGAAACATTCTTTTAATCGGACCAGCGGGCATAGGTAAAGAAACCATAGTTTCTTATGTAGCTTATAATCTAGCTAGAAATACTGTTTCACCTCAATTAAGAGACTATCGTTTGATTAATCTCTCTTTCCCGTCTCTTTTTAGAGATACTCAAACTCCGTTTGAGGCTTGTAACCGTTTAACAAAAGTGGTTAATGAAGTTTCAGCTAATAGGGATATTATTCTTTATTTACCCCAGCTTCATAACTATAAGCTTTTGACTCAAGAAGGGGGATTGAGCGCTTTAGAAATATTAAAACCTCTTCTGGAAACTCAACAAACCCCCATTATTGCTACTAGCACTCTAGAAGATTTTCATCGTTATTTAGAACAAGATTCGAACATCCAAGATGCCTTTGAGATTATTCGCGTAGAAGAAATTTCTTCAGGAGAAGCTATTCAAATTTTGGCTTTTGAGTCTTTAAAATGGAGAAGAGAAACCAAAGTTCAAGTGAGCTATCAAGCTATTAAAAGGGCAGTCATGTTAGCTCAGCGCTTTTTAGCCAAGACACCTTTGCCTTCTTCAGCCGAATCATTATTAACCGAAGCGATAGAAGGAGCAAGACAAAAAAGAAACAATTTAGTCAAAGAGCAGGATATCGTTGATTTGGTGAGCGTGAAAACCAGCATTCCAATGGAAGTTTCTCAACCAGAAGAAAAAGAACGATTATTGTCTTTAGAAAAAGACATTCATCAGTCTTTGATTAATCAAGAAGAAGCAGTGAAAGCAGTTTCCTCTGCTTTACAGCAATATCGGGCAGGTTTGGCTAATCCCAATAAACCCATCGGTGTTTTCCTTTTTGTGGGGCCAACCGGTGTTGGCAAGACCGAACTATCTAAAATTTTAGCTCGGGTCTATTTTGGCAGTGAAAAATCAATGGTGCGTTTTGATATGTCTGAGTATCAAGATCAAAGAGGTATTTTTCGTTTTATTGGCAGCCCTGAAGGCGAGACGAGTGGAGCGCTGACCGAAGCTATCAAAGAGAAACCATTTTCTTTAATTCTTTTAGATGAGTTTGAAAAAGCTAATTTGAAAGTTTTAGATCTCTTTTTGCCATTATTCGACGAAGGCAGGCTGACAGATAATTTAGGAGAAACTATTAATTTTACCAATACGATTATCATTGCTACCTCCAATGCTTTATCAGATTTTATTAAAAAACAAATAGAAAAAGGAATGCCTTTTAACCAATTGACAGATGAATTAAAAAAGAAATTAACAAATTATTTCAAGCCAGAGCTGCTTAATCGTTTTGACGAGATTGTTGTTTTTAAACCCTTAACTGAGAAAAATCTCAAAGAAATTGTCAAATTAAAATTAAATAATTTAGCCCAAATCCTTGAGAATAAAAAAATAGAGATTGATTTTGATACCTCGGTAATAAATAAATTAGCCCAACTTGGCTATAATCCAATTTTTGGCGCCAGACCCTTAGATGCTGTAATTAGGCATTTTATCAAAGATTCATTAGCTCAAGCGATCTTAAAAGACGAAATAAAAGCTAATAGCAGAGTGCATTTTGTTTATCAAGATGGTCAATTTAAAATGATTAGTTTAAATTAACAATAAAATTATGGTAAAAATCAAAGAACTTTTCAGACAAAAAATGCATCCAGTAGTGAGAACTTTGATGATTACCAATATTCTCTGTTTGACTGGCTGGGCTTTTGTTAGTCCAATTTTTGCTATTTATGTTGTTCAAAATGTCAAAGGCGGCTCAATTAAAGCCATTGGAATATCTTGGTTTATTTATTTGATTACTAAAGGCTTACTTCAAATATTTATCTCTGATTATTTGGATAGAGTGGAAGGAGAAGCTGACGATTATTTTACCCTGCTTTTAGGCCAATTTTTGAATATGCTGGTGCCTCTCGCTCTTCTTTTTTCAAAGAACGCCAGCGAATTATATTTAATTTTTTGCATTTATGGGATTGCTGATGCTTTATATGTGCCGCCCTGGAACGCTATTTTTACTCGTTACATTAATCCCAAGAGAGTGAGTTCCGAATGGGCCTTGACTAGCAGTGGTGTTAATTTTAGTTCGGCTATCGCGATTTTGATTGGTACTTCTCTGGCTTTAATTTTCGGTTTTCCTTTAATTTTCTTTTTTGTTGCTTTATGCCAGGGGATAAGTTTAGCTATTCTTTTATCAATTCGTAAATATTTTATTCACAAAAAGAAAACTCCTTCTGAATATTACTTCCCGCTCAGAATCTAATTAAAAACCCCTCTTTGTTATTTGATTTGATCTACTATTTCTTTGAATATTTGGGGCTGTTTTTCAGCCAATTCAGCTAAGATTTTTCTGTCTAATTTGATATTTTCTTTTTTAAGTTGAGTTATTAACTTGCTATAGTTTAAGCC
>Ga0315282_10005741_pt1 | contig 21032 bp, 14 predicted proteins | sample YL17G07_20_MG_FD_203693 | JGI IMG/M metagenome (GOLD analysis project Ga0315282, IMG submission 203693) | Sediment microbial communities from Yellowstone Lake, YNP, Wyoming, USA - YL17G07_20 | ecosystem: Environmental > Aquatic > Freshwater > Lake > Sediment | place: USA: Wyoming | collected... | reverse complement strand
CCTCGCCGGGTGCCGCGGCGGCCCGAGCGCCCATGTGCCGACTCCCGAGGAACCAGTGGGTCGGGCCTCCGTACCCGAGAGCGACAAGGGTCGGTTGGCCCCGGCAAACGCTGGAGCGAGTGAGAGCCATGCCGTCGCGACGACGGCGCTCCCGGCGTTCTCAGCCACTATCTGGAAGCGCGAGGTCATTAGCGAGGAACCGGTTCTTCTGAAGCTCGAAGTGACCAACCCCGGCCCCGACGAGCTGCGCATCGTGGCGCCGTACTTCAACACCTACGGGCGCATGAACCTACCCCTGACGCTGACCGTCACCGACTCGGCTGGCCAACGGGTCCAGAACGGGTGGACCGACGGTGGGACAGGCGTCGAGCCAATCCTGCGCGGCACACCGTGGTGGGTGCCGCAGTCCTCAACCAAGGGGGCCAAGGGTCCCCAGGCATGGCGCTGCTGGACCATCCCTGGCGGGGAGACGGGGTATGTGTGGCACAACCTGCGGCAGTACTACCCGATCGACGACCCGGGTGAGTACCACGTGGTCTTGCATTACCAGCCGGATCTGGACATGGTCTTCTACGGCGATCAGGCAGACCGCGCGTTGCCGGCGGACTTCTCCGTGTGGACGGGGCGCGTCGATATGGACGTCGGAGTAGTCCGCATCGCGGAGCCCGGGCCGCGTGACGCCGAGGCCGCCAACCGCCTGGCTGAGCACCGCAACGTCCAAGGCTCGGTCTTCTCCACAACGCTGGCGTATGCGGACCACGCGGGAATCCTCGAGGGCGACATCTCTTGGCTCGCGGGAACGGTGTTCCAGACCTACGCCGACTTCGGTCGTGCCTTCGCAAGTCACGACCCAGATAGCGCGGCAGCGCCGCGCGGCCACGACCCTAGTTTCCCCCTGTGGGGATTGCTCGGCGCAGCCCGCGCACGCGCCACCTTCACTTCCGGAGGAGCCTACAGCGGGCTCAGCAAGGAACACCGTGAACTCAGGGCTGTTCCCTCGCGCGATCCGCAGCTACTGGCTGTTGCCGAGGCGGAGCTGAGGCGCAACGCCGAGGGGGCCTCTAGACGACTCGAGGAGTGCTCGGAAGCTGCGCGCGAGACAGGGGACTATAGCCTTCTCGCGTGGGCCGAAGAGAAGAGGGTGTTGACGGAGACGCGTATCAAGCACGACTTCCCCGACTGGCCCAACTGAGGGGTGAAGGATGACACGCGCGCTCGGGATCGCTGTGGCGGCTGGTCTCGGCATCCTCGCCGGGTGCCGCGGCGGCCCGAGCGCGCTACCGTCAAGCGCCGACCGACCTGTGGCTCGCGCCTCCGGGCCCGAGAGCGGTACCGCCGAGTCCGCCACCACGTCTAGCACGGGTGCGTCGGACGGCTACCCCGTGTTCTCAGCCACGATCTGGAAGCGCGAGACGATAAGCGAGGAACCCATCCTCTTGAGGGTGGAGGTAACCAACCCTCGGGGTGACGAGGTCAAGATCATCGCGCCGTACTTCAACTCAGGCGGCGGGTTCAACTTGCCCCTCACTCTTGCCGTGACCAACTCGGCCGGGGCGCAGCTTCCGAACGGGTCGAAGTACAGCGCGACGGGCTTCGAGCCGATCATCCGGGGCCAACCTTGGTGGATACCTGACGGTCGGGTCCAGCCGGGCGACACTGAGCCCCGCGAATGGCGAGCATGGCGCATCCCGGCCGGGGCAACGGCGTACATGTGGTACAACATGCTGCAGTTCTACCCGCTCGATGACCCTGGTCGGTACCACATCATGCTGAGGTACGAGTCCAAGCCCGAGATGCTGTTCCAGCCCGGCCAGAAGATGGACAACCCGCCGAAGGACGTTCTCTGCTGGTCGGCGGAGATCGATGCGGGCTGGGTGACCGTGAAGGAGGCCAGCCGGAGGGACGCGGCAGCCTGCGCGAAGCTGCGCGAGGAGCCTGACGTTCAGGGATGCGTGTTCTCGACCAACTTCGGCTGGGGGCGTGGCGCAGCCCATCTGCTGGACAGGAAAGGGAGCGAGTGGCAGTGGCTCAGCGGGACAACCTACGAGCCCTACGTGCGCTTCGCGCGGGCGTTCTACAGCTCGAAGCCCCCTTCGCTTGCCGACGCCGCCGGTCTCCCCCTCGGGGATCTGCTGCGGACTGTGGCGCCGCGCAGCACAGCGAAGCGCCTCGCCTACTACCCGGCCCGCGAGCACCTTGACGCGCTCCGCACGGACGCCGCGACGAACGCGTCGACGATCGACGAGTTGCTCACGACGGCTCGCGAGAAGGCGCAGGCGTCGTGGGAGGCCCAGGAAGCGGCCATACGGATCGCCAAGGAGGTCGGCGACTACAGCATTCTGGGGTACATAGAGAAGCCGGCCGCAAACAGGCTTGCAGCGATAAGGCTCGACTTCCCCGACTGGCCCAACTGAGGGGTGAGGGATGACACGTGCGCTCGGGATCCTGGTGGTCCCGGGCGCGCGGTATTCTCCCTCCAACCTGAGCGCAGGTCGCAAGCACCCACTATGGCCCGGCCTGCAAGGGGCACCCCCACCCGCCGTCGAATTCCGCGTGGACAGTGACGTGACCGGGAGCGTGCACCCGGGAGGTGTCGGCATGGACCGACGGAGCTTCCTCAAGACCATGTCCCTCGGCGCGGCCTGCGCCGCCGCCGGTGTGGGAGACGATGCGAAGGGCGGACCGGTCATGAGCGCCACCACTGACGAAACAGGCTCGGAGCTGGGCTACAAGCACCGGATCGGTTTCGGGGCCTGGGCGAACGATATGCGCAACTCCGCGCTGCCGCTGCAGCAGTGGCCGGCTCCTCAGTTCGACGAAAAGACGGTCGAGGGCCTGACACAAGTGCTCGAGGTCATTGGGGATGCGGGTTACGGCTACCTGGACACGTTCGGCCTCTACGGCACCAACGACTACCCGGTCGACATCGTCAGCGCGTTCGGCGACCGCGAGCGCAACAGGCGCCTCGACCGCGTGTTCCGCGAGGCCGCAAAGCGCGGAATCCGGATGTCGCTGCCGCTGGGGCTGCTTACCTGGGGCTGGGACACCATCATCCGCGAGGACCCGGAGGTGCGCGGCAAGGACGGAGACGGCAACCCGCACCCGCACGCCATGTGTGGCGCCAAAGAGAAGTCCTGGGCCTACATCGAGAAGCTCATCGACACCATGTTCGAGCGCCGGGACTTCGGCGCGGTTCACATGGAGTCGGCTGATCTGGGCTACTGCATGTGCCCGGAGTGCTCGGGCAAGGACGGCCCCGTTGGGTACAACGCCAGAGTCAACACGCGAGCGGGGGACTACATCAAGAGCCAGCACCCCGACGCCCTCGTCTACGTCTGCCCCATCAACTGGGTGCCCTGGGGCCTCAACGCGGATGGGGTCCAGATCAAGGTGTCAGCCGATGACATGCCGCACATCGTCGAGCTCAGCCGGCACATCGACGTGTTCATGGACCAGGGCCACCGAGGTCGGATGATCGACTGGAGCCAGGTCGGGCGGCTCCGCTGCGACTACGGGACATCGGGCGGGCTCTGGGTCTACCACGGCGCGAGGCAGGACCGACTCTCCTACTTTCTACCCTATCCGGTGCGCGCGGCGCGGCACCTGCGCGACCACTACGAGCACGGCGCGCGCGCGTGCCTGTACTACCAGGGCCCCATGGCGAACCCCGCGGTCGAGGTCACGAGCGCGGTCGCCGGCCGGGTCATGCGCGACCCCTCCGCCGAGCCGATGGGCGTGCTGGAGGACGTCGTCGAGCACTACTACCGCCCTCGGACAACGGACGCGTGCCAGGCGCTGGCTCAGGTGTTCGCGGAGGCCGAGGAAGCGTACTTCGGTCAGTGGGACGAGGCCCGGTTCAAGGAGGTCCACAAGGCCGAGATGCCGGGCGAGTTCACTCTCGGCGTGTTGTTCGGGATCCAGCCCGATCCTGCCGCTTTCCTGACGGAGCCCTTCCTCGACGCTGCGGGGCGAGCCGCGTGCAAGGCGGGTCTGATCTCAGCGCTGGGGCACCTGACGGCCCTCGACGGGCAGTTCGAGGACTGCGGCCGCGTCGAGCGCATGACCCACTGCCTGACGATCATGCTGCACCTGTTAGCGACGGTCATGTTGGCCAAGGGTGAGGGCTGGTCTTCGTAGGGGCGCTCACGTGCGGCGGGCCGCCCACGCGCCCTTCGCCCGCTCCACGTACTCCCGCAGCGCGGCCTCGGGGTCGGCGGCCTTGATGAGGGGCACACCGATGACGGCAATCGTCGCACCAAGCTCGAACGCGCGCTCGCCGTCCTCGACTGAGAACGTGCCGACCCCAACGGGTACGCTGACCGCTTCCACGACGGCGGGAAGGCCCGTGAGCGCGTCGTGTCCCGGGTCCTCGGTGCGCTGATCCGCGCCCCAGTGCACGTAGACGCTGTCTACGCCCAGCGCCTCCAGCTCACGCGCTCGCGCTACCACGTCCGGCGCCGCATAGAGGTCCGTGATGACCGCGACACCGGTCTCCCTGCCTGTGGCGACAGCCGCCCTGATGCTCGCGTCCGACGCGACGGAGCAGATGGTAGCGATCTTGGCACCCCGCCCGCCGGCCTCGATGACGTACTTGCCGGCTCCGTCCATGATCTTGTAGTCGGCGAGCACGGGCAGGTCGGGGAAGCGCTCGGCGATGGCGCCGATGGCTCGGGTGCCCTCGAACGTGATGAGCGGGGTGCCGACCTCGAGCCAGTCGACGCCGGCCTTCGCCGCGGCCTCGGCGATCGGGAGAGCCTCCTCGATGGTCAACACATCGATGGCGACCTGGACGATGGGACCTGTGAGGTCGAGCATGGGGATGCCTCCCTGGATGACCAGGGCGCAATGCCTTGCGCCCCTACAGTTGTCTCGCGTACTCCACCGCGGATTCAAAGACCGGCAGGCCGCAGCTTGTCCGCGGTCTGCGCGTCCAGTCCGGCGCCTGCATCGCGTCGATGGCGTTTTCCGGATGAGGCATCATGCCGAACACGTTGCCGCGCTCGTTGCAGATGCCGGCGATGTCCTTTGCTGAGCCATTCGGGTTGTAGGGGAACTCACCGGCCGCCGGGCCGCCGTCGGGCCTGACGTAGCGGAACACGACCTGCCCGGCGGACTCGAGCCTGGCGAGCGCCTCCGACTCCTGACCCGGGGGAAGCGCGAACTTGCCCTCGCCGTGAGCGATCGGGACGGTCATGTTCTCATCGGGTACCCGGCTCACCCAGATGCAGCGCGTCTCCGGGGCCTTGCGCAGCTCGACGAACCGGCACTGGAACCGCCCGATCTCGTTGGTGATGAGCGCCGCCTCGGGGACATCGGGCAGCGTGCCCGACCAGCCCGGCAGCGCGCCCAGCTCGAGCAGCACCTGGAACCCGTTGCACACACCCCCGACGGGGCGGCCGGAGTCGATGAAGCTTCGCACCTGGTCGCCGAGGTCGGCCCTGATACGAGCCGCCCAGATGGCGCCGGCGCGGACCGCGTCCCCCGCGGAGAACCCGCCGGGGATGAAGAGGATGTCGTAGTCGTCCAGGTCACGGTGCAGGTCGGCCGGCACCGTCTCCGCGTGCGCGAGCTGCTTCAGGTGCACGAGTTCGGCCTCATCGGCGCCGGCGGCTTGGAAGGCGGCCTGGGCGTCCTCCTCGCGGTTCGTGCCCTCGATCCGCATCACACACACGCGTATCTTGCGCATCGGGCACCGATCCTCCCCGCACCACCACGATGCCGGCAAGACGCCGGCGCTCCCGTTATCTACTTCTTCTTGCCCGGGTCCGCGTAGGGCGCGCACTTCTTGTCGATGTAGTAGCGCTTCAGCACGGACGCCGGCGGGATGTCACCGGCCAGCGGCGCCACGTAGTCGATGAACGCCTGCGTCACGCTGAGGCCGTCCGCGGCGATCCACTCGCGCGGCACCTCGCGTGTCCTGCCGCTTACCGCCTCGAGGGGCGCAAGCCCCGTCGTGCAGCGGTAGGGATTGTCGCTCTCCCTGACGAGAGTCACCATCTTGCCGTGCTCGCCCTCAACCGCGGCGCGGACGCCGGCCATCCCTACCGCGTAGGCTTCCTCGGCGTCGGTCTCGGACATCACGTGCGCGGCACAGCGCTGGATGTTGCCGGCCTTGTTCCAGCGAGCGGAGTAGCCGAGGCGCTCCTCGATGTTCTGTGCGATCATCTGCCCGACGCCGCCGAGCTGGCGGTTGCCGAACGCGTCGACCTTGTCCGCGGCGGCGAGGAGGTTGCCGTCCTGGTCGCGCACACCCTCGGACGCGGCGATGACGCACCGTCCGACGGCCTCGTAGGTTGCCTTGACCTTCTCAAGGAACGCCTCGGGGTCTAGCGGCGCCTCGGGGAGGATGGCGAGGTGCGGGCCGTCGCCCTCGTCCTGGCGCGCGAGCTGAGCCGCGCCGGTGATGAAGCCCGCGTCGCGGCCCATGATCTCCACAACCTGCACGTAAGGGAGCGAGGCGTTGTCGCGGTCGATCTCGCGGCAGGTGATCGCGGTGTAGCGCGCCGCGCTGCCGAAGCCGGGGCAGTGGTCGGTTTCCGGAAGATCGTTGTCGATGGTCTTGGGGATGCCGATGACGCGCATCTCCCAGCCCTCTTGCGCCGCGAGGGTCTCGATGTCGTGCGACGTGACCTGGCTGTCGTTGCCGCCGATGTAGAGGAAGTAGCGCACGTTGTGCGCCTTGAACACCTCGACGATCCGCGGGATGTGATGGTCTCTCACCTTCAGCCTTATGGTGCCGAGGCCGGCGCCGGGCGTCGTGCGCAGGCCGCGTATAGTTCGGGGGTCCTCTTTGCGGAAGTCGATCAGGTTCTCGTTGAGGATCCCGCCGATGCCCGCGACCGATCCGTAGACGCCTTCGATGCACGAATGCCGCAGCGCCTCATCGACCACGCCCACGACGCTGTTGTTGATGACGGCGGTCGGCCCGCCGGACTGTGCGACGACCAGGTTCCCGCGCAGAACGTCGCCCATTCGACAACACCCTTCCTGAGCATCCCCGCGGCCGCGGGGAGAGAGGCTAACGCCGATGCGGGATTGTAGCACAGCAGCGCCGGGGCGGACAAAGTGTAGCCTCGCCCGCGCCAGGTTACCTCACCCCGCGCCGCGGGGAGAGGGCGAGGGAGGGTACCGGACCCGGGCGCGTCTAGTCGCTCGGCTCCCACCTGGTCCAGAACACCAGCCACTGCGGCAGCACGGTCCCGAAGTGCTCCCAGGTCCCCGGGTCGGGGGTAGCGCCCGGCTCGGCCCCATCGGACAGCTCCGCGACCCTGAGGATGCGGAATCCGCAGTCGCACATGCCGTTGATGAGCGTCGTGAGCGTATGACGGAACTCGTGGGGGCCGGTCACGCGGCGTTCCACGCCGTCGGGGCCCTTCACGTCCCAGTGCTCGTCCGCCCAGCCGACCGGGCCGTCGCGGTAGGGCTGTGAGATGACGTAGCCCTTCCCCGTCCACTCAACCGCCGACGCGCCGTGCGAGTGTGGTCCCCAGCACTTCAGGCGGTAGATTCCCCCGGCCCGAATCACGCGGGATACCTCGCGGAACACCTGCGGCGCGTCCGGCACGAAGTTGAGCGCATGCGCGTGCCACACGATGTCGAACGAGTCCTCCGCGAAGCAGGACAGGTCGCGCATGTCGCCCTGGACCGTGCGGATGTCCAGGCCATAGTGGCGCGCGGCCTCGAGGTCGCGCTCAAGCTGCGTCTCACAGAGGTCGAGGACGGTCACGTCGGCGCCCAGGAGACCGAAGATCGCGGACTGCTGCCCTCCCCCACTCGCCAGGCAGAGAACGTCTCTGCCCTCTAGGCTCGGGCCGAGGATGCCAGTGCTGTTGACGGCCGCCATCGCCGACTCGGGCGTGAGACCGAGGTTGGGCAGGGAGTATGGAACGCCGGCCTGCGCGAGCTCCTCCCACCGCTCCTTGTTGTAGGCCGCCAGGTCGTCGAGCACGAGCGCCTCACCTCACCCGGAGCCCTGTTCCCTCGCCCCGCACCGCGCCTTGTTCCCTCGCCCCGCACCGCGGGGAGAAAGCTAGGGTGAGGGGCCGCTCACCTCAGCACCACCGTCACGGGCGTCAGGTGCCTCAAGGGCACCCGCACCCGGGTTCCCGACAGCTCCAGCGGCTCGGCGGGCTCCTCCATAAGGTTGCAGAGCTCCGCCGTCTCGAACCGAATCGGACCGGTCGAGATCACGGTTGACTTCACCTTCGGGTCGAGCGAGAACAGGCGGACGACCACGCCGCGTCCTACCTCCGCAGGCTTAACGGCCGTGATGATGACCGACCCGTCGGACACGGACACCAAGCTCGCGGCGGGCGGCAGCGTGCCCTCCTGGGCTGACGACACGGTGTGTGTCAAGACCGGCATCGACGCCTGCCAGCCGAACCGTGCCGCCCCGGCGTCCGTGCCGACGCCCTCGGGCGTGAAGGCGAACCTGAACTCCATCGGCCCGCCCTGTCCGGCCTTGTAGTTCGTCGTCCAGTAGTTGTTCATCGCGTAGGAGTAGAGCCGCCCATTCGGCAGCTCCATCCCACTCGGCCACTTGCCGCGGTTGATGTCGCCGACGCACACGAGCGGAGCGTCCGGTGAGGCCCATGCTACGCTTCCCTCCGCGCCCACCACACGCGCCCAGTGCTGCACACAGAACCACTCGGTGCAGCCCCCCTTGATCTGATCGGGGCCCGCGCGCACGACCCCATTGGGGATCTCCAGGCGGACTTCGGGCTGGGTGGCCTCGAACGGGTACGCGAAGTACACGGCCTCCTTGGCGCGCGTCTCCTCGCGCACGACCCGGTTGTCGACGGACACGGTGGCCGACCCATCTACGAGCGTGTAGGTCATCGTGAGCTCAGGGGTCTTCTCGGCCTCGGCCCGAACTACCATCCGCTGGCAGAGACCGGGCAGGATGACCTTCTCGAATGACAGCGCGCGCGGCTTGTGGACGGTAAGGTCGGATGCCTTGCCGGAGGAAACAGAGACGATCTTCGAGTCATCGCCCCCGGAGACGTAGGCGTACTCGTTGAGCCCCTGCCCGGCGGCCGTGTCGACAAGCTCGCGCCCTGTCGACTTGTCGATGCAGCTCGCGATGGCACCCGTCTCAGGCGCGAATGAGACGCGCAGGTGCGCGTTCTCCATCACCAGCCTGCTCGTGTCCGAGGGATCGACTTGTGAGGTGGCCGACGAGGTCTCGGCCGTCCACGCTGTCGCGTAAGGCACCAGCGGGGACGCGACATACCCCCACGCCGGGACCGTTGGCGACCTGAAGGCGATTCGCGCGCCGTCGCCCTCAGCCCCCAGCAGCACGGCGTCGAGCAGCTTGCCGGTCACGGCATCGGCGGGGAGCTTGCCCTGCGGGACCACCGCCTCGACGATCTCGCCGGTGCGCGGCCAGCCGGTGGCGTTGAACAGCATGAGCGCCGGGCCATCGGTCGTCACCTGGGTCGCAAGCTGCGCCAGGCCCTCGGTCGTGAGCTGCGTGCCCTGGACGTTGGCGGCGCGCGCGAAGCTCGCCTTGACCTCCCACTGTGACTTCACGAAGTCGTCGTCCGGTGCGGAGATGCTGTTCCAGGCCCCCCACGTGTGCTCGTCGTAGAGGAGTATGTTCTTCCACAGTTCCCGCAGCCTCGGCTTGTTCGCGAGCTGCCCGGTGACCCGCTGGCCGAGGGCAGCGAGCGCGTCGGCCGCCGACGCTGTCTCGTGCGCTCGGCGGTTGAGTGTCGTCTCGTGTGCGCTCGAAGCCGCGCCGTCCTCCCAGAACACACCCGGATCGCCGCGCAGAACCGGCAGCTTGTCGCCATAGGCCTCGTCCATGTACTTCAGGTAGGAGGCGTATGGCCCCACGATCACCTTGGGGAACTCATATCCGGCCGCCCATTCGTCCGCCGTTGCCGCGCACTGGGTGGCGATCCCTTGGTTGTCGCCGAACGCGCCGTACATGAAGAGCGCGTCATACGGGAACGTGTCCCTGTTGCGCGTGGCTTCCACGATCCACGTGCGCATGCTGTCCAGGCTGCTCAGTGGCCCGCCGGCGTGCGCGTAGCCGGGGGCGAAGTAGGCGAGCACTCGGCTCCCGTCCGGCCCCTCCCACCAGAACGGGGCCCCCGTGTAGAGCGTGTTGTTCGGCTCGCCACGATAGTTGTTGATGCCGTTCGCGTAGTACCTGATGCCCGCCGCGGCGAGCGTCGTGGGGAGCGACCACACCTGGCTGGGCACATCCGTGATGGTCGCAGACTCGAACGGCACGCCGTGGTCGCGCTTAAGTGAGTGCGCGAAGTAGAGCCACCGGTTGAGCTCCTCGCCGGAGCAGAGGCCGGTCAGCATGTTGAGGTAGTTCGCCTGAACGCCGATGCGCTGGGCGCGCGCGAGCTCCCACAGGCGCTCTCTCTCGGGCCGTGGCCGCGACTCGTCGTACAGATCGGCCTGCCACGCGGTCTCGAGGTTCCAGCCGAACCCGGGGTACTCGCCGCAGAGGCGCATCGCCGTGTCGGTGTTCTCGAGATGCCGCTTGTAGACGTTCTCCTGCAGGTCGGTGTAGCCGATGTCCGTGTGGGTCGCCGGGGCGATGTAGATGCGCCAGTGCCGTTCCGGCCTCACCGTCGTCTTGGCCGTTGCCGAGGCGCCGCTCGTGGTCGCGGTCACCTCGAGCGCGGTCTCCGCCGTCACCTCGTCGACCAGTATCTCTTGCACGATATCGCCGAACGCCACGCCGGGCTTGATCGTCGTCTCGCTGGTCTGCCTGCCGCCTACGCGCACCCTAAGCGTCAGCTCGTCGGAGCCGCCCGGGGCGCGCACCGTAGCGAGTATGACGTTGGCGAGCCGTCCCGTAGCGGGGCTCTTCTTGATGAGGATGGTCGGCTCGAGCGTGAGGCTTGTGGCTCCCTCCACCTCCGTTGCCTCGGCGGTCTCCAGTGCGAGGTAGTCGTACAGAACCCACGACCCGGTCGACACGAGCGTGATAGTGTTCTTGCCCTGCACGAACAGCGACCGTGAGAGGATGACCGCGGCCTTCTGCTCGCGACCATGCGCGGGGTTCGTCAGGGTCTCGTCGCCGGCGCCTCGCTCGAAGGTCAGCGTGCCCTTCCGTCCATTCACATCAACGTCGAGCGCGGACGGAACGGCTCCGTGCACGTCGACGAGGTCGATCGACAGGCGCAGCGGGCCGTCGGGTGCGGACGCGAGCTCAAACTCGATGGCGAAGGGGTGCCGTGTGCCCGAGGCCCACGAGTCGGTAAGCCCGGGGTGGATGTAGCTCCAGTCCTTCCCCGGAGTTGACCGGCCCACCACGTAGGTCACATCGTGCGGGAATGTGCTCGTGTACGCCCCGTAGTTCCGGGCGCACGCGAACTCGTCGTACGAGTTGTCCGGCGTTCCGATGCTCCAGAGGGTGTCGGCGCGCGCAAGCCCGCACAGCGCGAGCGTCGCGCAGACGAGTATGGTGACATGGTACTTCATGGGGCTGCCTCCCTGTAGCTGCGTAGGTTACTGGGTCATGTCGCGCGCGTAGGCCTGCCAGAGCTGCTCGATGCCGGCCTCTTCGGGCGTGCCCTTGTGGATGACTATGCGGTACCTGAACGTCTGCTCTGCGCCGGCTGGAATCGTCAGAGAGCCGTCGGCGGCGGGGTCGTTGGTGAAGCTCCTGACCCCAAACGGGTTGGCCCCGAACAGGCCGTAGGTTCTCACGTGCCAATAGGTTGGGTGGCGGAAGTTGGTGGGGGCGTCCAGTACCGCGACCCCCACCGTCTCGCCGCCGAGTGTACCGTAGTCGTCGCACCAGCGCGAGCGCTTGCCCCATGCGTCGCCGTTCTTGTCGCCTTCGGAGTTGACGATGGTCGCGGCCCCGTTGTCGACGGTCAGCTCGGGACACATGCGGAGGGACATCATCCCCTCCTTGGTGTCGCCGAACGTCACCGGGCCTTGGGACGCATGGACCGTAACCTCGTAATCCACCATGCGAATGCCGGGAACGTCATACACGCGGATGGCGCGCGTGTCCGTGCAGAGGATGGTCCCATCCTGGGCCGTCCAGGCGTTGCCGGCCTTAAGGCCCGCGAACACCAAGCCGGTTTCGAAGCTCACCGCGGTGTTGGGCACGATGCGGCATTTGTCCATCGCTGTCGCCCACAGATCGCATCTATTGACATCTCCGAAGCCGAACCAAAGCGACTGGTGGTGGACGTGGTCGTTGGCCTCACCCGCGATGTCCGTCACCATCGGCCACCCACGGGTAACGCCCACGCCGGTCGGCCCGATAACCGGATAGCAGTAAGGCTTGGAGGTGTCGGCGGTGACATAGCGTGTGAAGACATCGCCGTTGATGCGTACCGTGTGTCCCCCGTGCTCTTCCTTGACGCGGACGCCCTTGGCCACGTCAACATCAGTCACCGCGGAGCCCGGCTCGAGGGTCAGGGTGAGCTTCTCGCCGGGACCGAGCTTGGGCGCGATGAACCACACGGTTGTGCCACCACTCAACCATTCGTGCTTGCCAAGCACGGTGACCCCGGCCGCTCGGTCGCTCAGGCGAGCCGCTTCCGGGTGAACGAGCGGGTGGCCCACCGCCATGTGCATCGGCGTCGGCGGCGTCCCGGCCGGCCCACCCTCGAGTGTGACGGTCTGCGCGGCCGCCGCAGCTCCCACGAGCGCAACGATCGCGACTGTCCCTACGATGAGCATGGGTACCCCCTCCTCTACTCGGCGCCCAACCACGGCGCCTGCAAGCTCTCCGGCGTGTAGCAGTGCAGCTCGATCCGGTTGCCGTCCGGGTCGGCGAGCCAGGACTGCCAGCTATGGTCCGAGCCGAAGTGCGGGTCGGTCACCTCGACGCCCTTCGAGCGCAGATCCGCGACGGCCGCCTGCAGGTCCGACACCTCGAGGCACAGGTGCATGTAGCGACCCTCAGGTACGCCTTCTTCGGGCGCGCCGGTGAAGAGCTCCAGGAATGCGCGACCGGCGATGCGCAGGTATGTGCCGTAGCGCTCGCCGTTTTCGTTGATGAAGTCGAAGGCATGTGCGAAGCCGAGCTGGTCGCGGTAGAAGGCCTCGACCGTGTCTAGATCCCTCACTCGGAAGCAGACATGCGCGAGAGCCGAGATCATCGGGCAGAGCCTCCTTCGGGTGAGGGGTAGTTCGCATGGGTGCGGGGGTTACCTGCGCCGGGGTGGTCACGCCTCCCGCTCCCGCGCAGCCGATCACAGGGTCGGGAGTGATCGGTCCTGGTTGTGTCTGGGCCCCGCCGGCGGGCTGTGCGATACTGGAGACGACGACTGCGGTCGAGTCACCACCCTAACCGCGCACCCCGCGCTGTTCTGCGGTGACACTCACTGCTCGGATGCGTGCGCTCTTCCGCGCCGCAGCCCTACCTCGCGCTTGACGCTCTCCCAGGGAACGTACTGACCGTCAGCGGCCGCCTCGGCCACCTCCGCCGCCCCAGGGGCAAGCCGGTCCTCCAGCGCCTCGAGCTCCTCGCGCAACCGCCGGCGCGACTCGCGCCACGCCCGCCAGTGCGCGGCAGGGCTTCGCACCGCTGATGCGACCGATCCGAGAGCCGTCGCCAGGCCGGGTGCCTGACCATCGCTGTCCCTCCTCGCGCTCATCGCACTGACCGGGCTGCCTCCTGCACACCCCTTGCAGGCCGGTCCGGGCACACGCGGAACCACCGATACATGAGTGTCGCCGCGCTCATCGGCAGTCTTGTAGTGCTCGGGGCCCCGGACTCCCCATACCTGCCCGGCCGGGGCGAGCGGCTCACGATCGACCTGGGCATGGTTCACACCATCAGTCAGGTCACGATCCTCCCGCGCCAGCTCGCGCACGGCTACGGGCCCGCCGACTTCCGTGTGCTTGTGAGCGTCGACGGGCGCAACTTCAGGACGGTGGGAACGTTTGACAAGCCCGCAGGGCAGCAGGCGGACACGTTCGCCATCGATCCGGTCCCGGCCCGCTACGTTCGCCTTTGGGTCGTGGCATCGTGGGAGCGCGCTCCGGACGGCAACAACGTGCAGATCGCGGAGGTCTCCGTGTCAGGCCCGGAGGGAGTGGACCTTGCGCGGGGGGTCGGGATTCGGTCGGACACAGAGGAGGGTCGGCACCCCGTGTCTCATGCCAATGACGGAGACCCGCAGACGTTCTGGGCGTCTGCGGGACAGGTGGTGAACCAGCCCGTGTGGGAGCTGCGCCCGACGGACGTGTGGCCGGCGGGGCCCTGCTCATCGTCCGGCCTGTTGCCGGGCCTTCACAGCGAGTTCGTGGACCCGGGCAACACGTACCGTCCGAAGATGGTATGGTTCTTCAACTCGATGCCGGATCGCGAGTCGACGACCCGGCAGCTTGAGGAGATGAAGGCCGCCCGGCTCGCGGGCCCGGCCGTGTTCGCCTACAAGGGCCTAGAGGTGCCCTATCTCAGCGCCGAGTGGCTCGACGCGGTCGACTGGGCCGCGCGTGAATGCCGGCGGGTGGGGCTCGACATATGGATTCTCGACGAGGGCTCCTACCCGAGCGGCTTCGCCGACGGCAAGGTCACGGACGACTACCCGCAGTTCCGCTCGAAGGCCCTCCGCGTCGCCGCCGAGCAGGCCGTGGCCGACGGCGAGTTGTTCTCATGGCAGGCCGGCGCCGAGCCCGTGGTTGGCATCCTGGCGGCTCGTCCCGAGGGCGCAGCAGGCCCCGAGACCCTCGACCTCACCGACCTGTTGCGCGACGGCCGGGTTGGGTGGACCTGTGAGCGCGGGCCGTGGGTCGTCAGGGTCTTCATCCAGCGACTGGAGTCCTACGCGTGCCGCTCGGTGAGCGGCGGCGGGCGCAAGGACAACACCCACTCCCTTCCGGACTACCTCAGGAGCGACGCCACCGCGCGCTTCATCGACGTGACGCACGAGGCCTACGAGGCGAGCTTCGGCGACCTCTTCGGCACAACCGTCAAGGGCTTCTTCGGGGACGAGCCGTGCCTCCCGCACCTACCCTGGACCGACGCGTTCCTTGCCGAGTTCCTGGCACGTAAGGGCTACGACCTCCGCCCGCACCTGCCAGCCCTCGTGGGCGCGCCGGACGCGGGCCGCGATGGGATCCTGTACGACTACTACGACGTGCTCGCATCGCTGTGGGCGGAGGGCTTCTACAAGCCGCAGGACGACTGGTGCCGCGAGCACGGGCTCACCTACACCGCTCACCTGTGCGGCGAGGAAGACATGATGGGCCTGATTCACAACCTCGACGCCGACTTCTTCGGGAGCCTCATGAACGTGTCCGAGCCGGGCGTCGACGTGATCTGGCGGCAGATCTACTACGGCTGCGCGACGGACTTCCCGAAGCTGGCGGGCTCGGCGGCAGACGTGTGGGGCAAGCAGCGCGCGATGAGTGAGAGCTTCGCGGTCTTCGGGAGCGGCACGACGTACGAGCAGATGAAGTTCGTGACCGACTACCAGCTCGCGCGCGGCGTCAATGACCTCTTCATCATGCAGTGGTGCTACTCGCCCGATGGCTGGCGCAGGCTGATGCACCCGCCCGACTTCTCGCCCGACTCACCCCTGTACCGGTACCTTGGGGCGTACGCCGACTACACCGCCCGCGGGTCGCTCGTCGCGTCCGAAGGCGTGCCCATCGCCGACATCGCCGTCTACTACCCGACGCGCGCGGGATGGACCGGCGACGGGGCGGCGCTCGATAGCGCCCACGCGATCGGCCGCATGTTGCTGGAGGACCAGCGCGGGTCCGAGTGGATCGATGACAACGGGCTCGCGGATTGCTGCGCGCCCGAGCCCGGCGGCATGAGAAACCGGAGCGGCACTCTACATCGCGTGCTCGTGATCCCATCGACGCCGGTGATCGGCGAACGCGCAGCAGAGCGTGTGGTGCAGTTCGTCCGCGCCGGCGGGACGGCCGTGTTCGTCGACCGGCTGCCAACACGCATTGGCGGGCTGCGGCAGCCTGAGTCTCCGCTGCGCGCGCTGCTTTCAAGACTCGTGACTCACGGAGAATGGGTGGCCGAGGGAGACGGCAGGGCGACTGTTGTGTCGTCCGTGGACGCCCTTCGCGAGCTGCTCGGAACGGCGCTGCCGAGGCGGGTAGAGGTGGCGCCTGCGTGTCCCGCGCTCAGGCTGTCAGGTCACACGGTCGGCGAGTGCGACGTCTGGCTCGTGACAAGTGAGTCCGCCGAGCCGGTCGGGGCCGCGCTCCGCTTCCCTGGGCGCTCGGCGGTCGAGCAATGGGACCTTGAGTCCGGCTCCTGCCGCGCGCTGCCGGTCGGGGACGGGACGGTCGCACTGCGGCTGCCTCCGTACGGCTCGACGGTGCTCGTCACGCGGCCGGAAGGCGAGGCTGTCGCGACGCAGGCCGATGACAGCTTCACCGAAGTCGCGACCCTCGACGGCGACTGGGACTGGACCTTTGTGGGCGCCGACGGGGCCACGCATCGGGGGCCCCTGGAGCTGTGGGCCGACATCGGGCGGCCGGAGTACTCCGGCGACGTGGTCTACGAGAAGGCGCTCAACCTGCCGACGGTCCCGGAGGGTCGTCTGGTCATGGACCTCGGCCTCGTGAAGTACGCGTGCGAACTCACCGTCAACGGAACCCCCGTGGGCTCGCGCCTGTGGCCGCCGTACGCGTTTGAGGTGACCGGCCTGCTCAAGACCGGCGACAACCAGCTCCGAATCGTCGTCACGAACACCCCGGCGAACCGGTTCTTCGCGCGCCCGGAAAACCGCGCCGCCGCCGAGGCGCAGGGCTGGTTCGACGGGACCTATGTCGGCACGTACGAGAGGTTCGAGGCCGACTCGCTGCCGAGCGGCCTGCTCGGGCCGGTGAGGGTGCTGAGCGCGCCGTGAGAGGGCCCACGCGCGACTACCCGGTCGCCCCTCGGAATGCCGTCGCCTCGCGGCGTATCTTCCTCGCCCTGCCTGCGGGGACAGGACGGGGTGAGGGGTGGAACACCGGCCCGTGCCGGCGGCCTGCCGGTCGCCCCTACGGGCATCCGGTGGTGTAGAATAGCCGCCGTCCGGCGCCGATGGCTGGAGCCGGCGGGAGGCAGACGAGTGCCCGAGTTCACGATCCATCGCACCGACGCGTTCCGGGAGGACGGCCGCGTCCTGAGGTACTATGACCCTGTACCCGCCGGGGGCAGCCCGCCCGTCCGCGGGTCCGCGACGCCCGACCCGGCCAAGGTGGACCCTCGCGGGTCCGAGATGCGCTACAACCCGCTGCTGGATGACTACACCGTCTGCGCCGGCTTCCGCATGTTCCGCCCGCTACTCCCGAAGTCGGACGACTGCCCACTGTGCGTTGGCGGCTTCGAGGCGCCCGAGGACTACTCGGTCATCGCGTTCGACAACAGGTTCCCGTCCCTCGTGCTCCACCCCGCGCCGCCGAACCCGGGGCCGGAGCCGCCGACCGAGGTGCTGCCCGGCGTCGGCGCTTGCGAGGTGGTCTGCTACACGCCCGAGCACACGCTCTCCCTCTCCGACATGCCGGCCGACCAGATCCTGTTCCTCACCCATGCCTGGTGCGACCGCTACGAGGAGCTGGCGGGACATGACTCGATCCGCGCGGTGATGATCTTCGAGAACCGCGGCGAAGCGGTGGGTGTGACTCTGCATCACCTGCATGGCCAGATCTACGCGCTCTCTCTTGTCCCCCCTCGCATTCTCGCCGAGAAGCGTAGCGCCGACCGTGCCCGGGCTGACGGCCGGTGTGTGTTCTGCGAGGTGGTCGCGGGCGAGAGGAGGTCCGGGGCCCGCGTGCTGTGGGAATCAGGGCGCTTTCTCGCGGCGATCCCCTTCTTCGCGAGGTATCCATACGAGGTGCACGTCTACGCAAAGCGGCACGGCTGCGCGTCGATGCTCGAGTTCGATGCCGAGGACAAGCGCGAGCTCGCCGGCCTGCTGAGATTCGTTGCCGCGAAGTACGACGCCCTCTTCGAAGCGCCGATGCCCTACATGATGGTCTTCCACCAGCTCCATGAGGAGTGCGAAGCGTATCACTTCCACGTGGAGTTCTACCCGGTTCGTCGGTCGGCGGCGGCCCTCAAGTACGCGGCCTCGGTGGAGACGGGCGCCGGCCTCTGGCTGAACGACGCGTACCCCGAGCGGACAATCGAGGACTTGCGCGACGCAGGCCCCGCTGAGCCGGAGTTCCCGGCCGCGGCGGTCAGCGGGATCACGCAGGTGCGGCGGTGACGCCCGGGGAGCGCAAGATCGGCGTGCGGTTCATGCTCGTCGGCGGAACGGTGCTGCTCCTCGGCGTCCTGTTCGGCATCGTCGGCTTGCTCGCGGGCGGGACCCGGTGGGCGCTCGAAGCACTCGGCCGTCCGTAGCTCTACCGCCAGTCGACGTACGTCTCCGAAGCCTGGGGGGTGTAGACGAGCGGCCTGAGTCCCTCTCCGTTCGGGCCTATCTCGTAGATGTCCGAGTTCGTTTCGCCGCGCCGCGTGCCTCTGAAGGCGAGCTTCGACTCATCGGGGGCCCAGGCCGGTCCCAGGCAGAGGATGTCCCCACGCGCATGGGTGACGTTCCGGCGTCCGCTTCCGTCGATGTTGATCACGCACACGTCGACCTCCTCGCCGATCGTGGGTGCGGTCAACGGGCGAGCAGCGAAGGCGATCCGAGTGCCCGACGGCGACCAGCTCGGGGTGTACTCGTCGTAGTTGGAATCGGCGGCGATGGTCACTCGCTCCAGAGTGTTGACGTTGATCGCCTCGATGTCCGAGTCGGGTGAGTCAGGGTTGACTGTGTAGACGATCCGCATGCCGTCGGGCGACCAAGACGGGTCCGCCTCCGCGACGTCCTGCGTCTGGGTGATCTGCCTCTTGCCGGAACCGTCGGTCCGTACCACCCAGATGTCACCGTCCGCCGAATAGGCTATCGAGTTCCCGGCGCGCGACCAGTCGGGATCGGCCTCGCTGGTGTCGGGCGTTTGGGTGAGGTCGAGCAGCGCCGTGCCGTCGCGGTTGACGACGAAGATGTCGTTGTTACCTCCCGAGACATCGGGCATGGCGAACGCGACGCGCCAGCGCTCGGGGGAGAGCGTGATGCCGTCCGTCGGGTTCAGCGCCGGGCTTAGGCCCAGGCCTATCTGGTTGAAGATGCTGCCGTCGCGGTTGGCTACGTACATCGTGCCTCCGCTGGTCGAGCGCCTGATGTAAGCGTAGAGTCCCGTCTGATCGTCACCAGTACCGGGAGAGCTCCTCGGACAGAGGCCACCCGCCATCACGAGGACGGCCAGCAGCCCGACAGCGGCGGCTTTCGGGAGAACGGTAAGCATCGCGTGTTGCGCCTCCGTACCAGTCCGCGCACCGGGCCGGTTGCCGGCGGCGCGGGACGGCGGTACTATTGCACATGAGCATGGCAACGGCAACGACCCTCGGGTCCATCTTCATACTACTGACGCTGCAACCGGGCGGCCGGGATCCGGCGTTTTCCGATCCTCTGTCGCTCGCGCGCCACGCCGTGAGCCTCGCCCAGCAGGCGCTTGATCTCGGACCGCGGGATGAGGAGGGCCAACGGTACGCGTCCGAAGCGGCCCAATGGTGCGTCTATGCCTACGCCGCCGCGCTGTATCAGCAGGCTGACACCGATGAGGTGCGGGCCGCCCTTCGCGAGGCTGTCGACACCTGCGCCCGCGCGGCCCCCGGCAAGGTGCAGGTGCAGCCCCTCAAGACGTGCCGCCAGTCGAACCAGCACCTCTGCGCGATCGCCGTGCTGCGCATGCTGCTCTCTCACTGGGGGATCGACGCGGGCGAGGATGAGCTGATACGTCTGGCCGGTGAGTCGGCACGTACTGAGGGAGTGCACGTGAGCTTCGCTCTAGAGTGCCTCCCACGCTACGGGATCAGCGCGTTCTCGTGCCAGGGCGATGAGAAGCTGTTGCGCGTCTCTCTCGCCGCGGGCTTCCCCGTGGCGGTCTATCAGTGGGTGCGGCGCGACAGGGACGTCCGACACATGAGGCTTGTCGTAGGCTACGAGACGCCGGAAGAGGGCGGTGAGCCGGAGTGGCTCATGGTCGACCCGGCTCCGGAGATGCCGCTCAACTGGAGGGCCGACAGCGAGGAGCTGAAGGCCCTCTGGGAATGTGCCTGGGATGAGGACGGCCACACGCGCTGGATGTGCGTTCCCTATGCGCAGGTGAAGAAGGATTGACCGGCGACGATGTGCTCCACATACCGCCCGAAGACGTCCCGCGCAGGGCGCGCCGCTGGCCCTGGGCCTGCGCCATCTGCGTGGCTCCGCTGGTGGTCGCGGGTCTCGTCGCCCGGGCGGAGTTCGGGGCCAATGACTCTCACGTACCCATCGCCATAACCGCCTCCAGCACCGGCAAGGTGATCGGGGTAACCACCCTGGCAGGCAGCGGCCTGCAGCGGCTCTACGTCGCCGACGCGGACACGGGGGAACGCACCGAGGTGTACTGCGGCGCCGAGGTGCCGGAGGCCAGGGTCTCCGCCGACGGACGGTGGGTCATCTTTATCGGATCGACGGGCAGGTTCGCGACGACCTACCTCTATGAGGTGGGGTCGAAGGCGGCCGCGGCGCCGGTTGAGCCGGCCGCGCTTCTGAAGGAGCGCTTCCCTGCCTGCCCGCCGCTGTCCGTCGACTGGTTGTCGGACGGCAGGGCGGTCGTTGCGCTGCAAGCCGGTGCGGAGTGTGTGATCGTGGCGTATGACCCGGAGGCTCGCACCGCGGAGCTGCTGGGTAGTCTTCCCAACTGCTATGAGGTGAGCCTGTTCTGCCCGCGCCGGAGCGAGCGCCCTGAAGTGATGGCCTTCGTCGCCACGGAGAGTGAGATGGGCGTCAGCCGCCTGGCGGAGGGCGGGAAGTTCGAGTCCCTCACCGCGAGCCCGCTCGACGGCTGGGGACTCGCGTCCCCCGATGGGAAGCGAGTGGTGGTGCGGGATCCGTCGTCGAGCGGGGGGTACAAGATCGTCCCCACCAAGCTTGACACGTCGGGCGATCCCTCTGTCGACGCCCACGGGCAGGCGGACGCGAACTGCGCGGATTGGTCGCCGAGTGGGCGTCTTGTCGCGATCGGCACCGACATCATCGATCCACGCACAGGGT
>Ga0315282_10005740_pt1 | contig 21034 bp, 14 predicted proteins | sample YL17G07_20_MG_FD_203693 | JGI IMG/M metagenome (GOLD analysis project Ga0315282, IMG submission 203693) | Sediment microbial communities from Yellowstone Lake, YNP, Wyoming, USA - YL17G07_20 | ecosystem: Environmental > Aquatic > Freshwater > Lake > Sediment | place: USA: Wyoming | collected... | reverse complement strand
CCATTATTATGGTGATAAGTATCGCCGGCACGAACAGCAGCAGGATAGCCAGCAACATTATTGGATTGCAGAAGAGCATCGCCACGCCCGTGACCATTGCGCAGGTGCCCAGGTAGAGAGGGTTCCGACATACTGAATATGGGCCGTGCCGGATCAGTTCACGGGACTTTCTCGCCCCGATGTGCAGGGTGGACCACAGTCGCAGTCCGACGCCTGCCAGCAGAAGCAGGTAACCCGCCGATTCCAGCGCGATGTTAAGCACCGGGTACCGAAGAATCGTGGTGTCGGTCACAATGGGAATCAGCACGACCGGCACCATGGCCCATCGAAGGAACCGCACCCGGTATTTTCGGTATGGTCGAGGGCTTCCAATCACTGGTCTCGTTTCCTTCTTGTCTTGGTTATCAGCGGATGGCAGGCAGTCTCGCCCATGGCCTTACTTGCTCCGCGAGATTCGCAGCAGCGAGGGCAGCACCACCAGGGCCAGGGGCAACTGCGCGGCCAGGCCGGAGATGATGGCTATGGCCAGCGGGCGTTCCATCGACGAGCCCTGTCCCCAGCCCAGCGCCAGCGGCATCAGCGCCAGGATGGCAGCCAGCGTGGTCATTGCGATGGGCCGCATCCGGTTGACCCCGGCCAGTATGAAGCGGTCGTGCGGCTGGGCGCCCTCGGGCAGGTCGCGGTACTCGGAGTAATAGAAGATCCCGACCTCGGTGACTATGCCCACAACCATTGTCAGGCCCATCATCGACGTGATGTTCAACTCCGTGCCGGTCAGCCAGAGTCCCACGAACACCGCCGCGGTGGCCAGGAGGGTCGTCAGGAGCATCGCCACGGCCACGCGGAACCGTTCGTAGAGGAACAGCAGCAGGAGGAACACCAGCACCACCGCGGCCGCAAGCACGATGACCAGGCCCTCGAAGGCGATCCTCTGCTTGTACAGGCCGCCGAGGCGATAGTACACGCCCGCCGGCAACAGCCCGGGCCGGGCAAGGACGGCCTTGACGTCGCGTATGGTGGAGCCCATATCCCGGCCGACAATTCGGCCGGTCACGGCGACCATGCGCTTGAGGTCGTCGCGCAAGATTTCCGGCTGGCCGGTAATGGGAGTGACGGTGGCGATACGGCTCAGCGGCAGCAGGTGGCCGTCGGGGGCGCGCAGTTGAAGCTCGCCAAGGCTGGGCTGGCGGTTTCGATACTCCCACGGCACCCACAGGCGCACGCCCACCATCTTGGGCATGAAGCCGGAACCGGTGTGCTGATAGCAGTAGTATCCGCCGGCCAGAACGGGCGCGATCACGGCCAGCACCATCCACGGATGCGGCAGCAGCAGGCCCATCACGCCGCGATAGATGGCGTGGAACATCCGCGTGATGGGGCCGTGCTCTTTCTGGCGGGCGTCTTTTTCGTTCAGCAGGCGTCCGGCCAGCAGCGGCACGGCCAGGTACGCCGCCAGGAACGACACCAGCAGGCTGGCGGCCATTGTCAGCGACAGGGCCTTGAAGAACGCCCCTGTAACGCCCGAGAGAAACGCCAACGGCACAAAGATCACGATGGTTGAAGCGGACGAGCCTGACAGGGGTTTGGAGAACTCGACCGCCGTCAGCTTGACGCGATCATACGCCAGGCCGTCGCCGCTTCGCAGACGGCGGACGATGTGCTCGATCAGCACAATGGAGTCGTCGATTATCAACCCCACCGCGGCCGCCATGCCGCCCAGTGTCATGATGTTGAAGCTCATCTTCATGGCGAAGAGCATCAGGACGGTCACCGCGAGCACGGCCGGCACGATGATGCCCGCGATCAGCGTCGTCTTGATATTCCGCAGGAAGACGAGCAGGATCAGCACGGCCAGGACCACGCCGATCAGCACCGCGTTGCGGACGCTCCGGGCGGAGGAGATGGAGATTATGAGCTCGCTCTGGTCGTACCAGTTGGCGACCGTCACGCCCTTGGGCAGGCGAAACTCGGCCAGGCGGTCCTTGACGTCCTGGGCTATCTGGACCGTGTTGCCGCCCGGCTGCTGGTAGATCTGGAAGATGACCGCGTCGTGTCCGTCGGCGGTCACGCGCGACCAGGCGGGTTCGGCGTCCTTATACACCTTGGCCACGTCGCCCAACAGCACGATGCCGTTGGGGTCGGACTTCAGCACGGTGGCGGCGATCTGCGGCAGGTCGGCAAAGCTCGTGTTGGCCACCACCAGGTAGAGCTTGCAATGGTCTTCGAGGCGCCCGACGACCGTCAGGACGTTGGCGGCCGAAAGGCGTTCGCTGACTTCCGCCAGCGACAGGCCGTAAGAGGCAAGCTTGGCCGGATCGGCGTCAACGCGAATCTCTTCCTTGCCCCCGCTTATCACGTCGATCTTCGCGACGCCGTTGACCGCCGTGAGGATGGGGCGAATCTGGTACTGCGCCAGATCGTAAAGTTCCACGCCGCTGCTGGTGTCGCTTGTCAGGCTGTAGCAGATGACCGGAAAGACGGTCGGGTCCATTCGACGGACGCTGAAGGTCGTGCCCTGCGGCAGCTCGTGCATGACCTGGTTGACGGCCGACTCCACCTGGAGCATCGCGGAGGTCATGTCCGCTTCCCAATCGAAGTTGATGGAGATTTCGGCGCTGCCGCGGCTGGTGGTCGAGCGGATGTTGCGAACGCCCTCGACGGCTCGAATGGCCTCCTCGGCCAGGTACGTCACCTCAGTGGCCATGCGTTCGGCCGGCCGGTCGCCGGACTCGAAATCGACCACGACCCGCGGGAAATGCATCTGCGGGAACAGCGCCACCGGCAGCCTCAAGCTGCTGGCCAGCCCGCCGACGGCCAAGGCAATAAGCAGGAACAGGATCGAACGATGATGGGAATGAACCCAGTTTGTGAACATCAGGAATGTTCCCCCCGGGTAGTCGGGCCGCCCTGGCCGGCGCCTTGTGTGGAGGGCGCGTGGTCGCTTTGAACCTCGACCGCCATGCCCTTCTCAAGCTCGGCGTTGCCCTCGACTACAACGGCGTCGCCGGGCTTGACGCCGCCTGCCAGCAGCTCGATGCTCTCCTCATCCTCCAGGCCCACCTCGACTTCGTGCTCGACCGCCTTGTCGCCCTGGACCGTGAACAGGACGTGCTTGCCTTCCTCCGGCAACACCGCCGAGCGAGGCACAAGCAGGGCCTCCTTGCGGCCGACCGTGATTGCCGCCTTCACGAACGTCTCCAGCATCAGCGGCGAGTTGGCGGGCAGGGCAACGTATGCGTCCACCAGCCGGCTGACTGGGTTGATGCGCTTCGTGACCATCTTCAAGCTGCCTTCGACCTTTGCTCGCCGGCTGTTCTGGACCGTCTCGATGTGAACCTCCTGGCCCGCTTTCAGTTGGCGCGCCCGCGAGGGTTCGACGCTGATTCTGACTTGGATACGGTCGGCCGGAACGACTTCCACCAACGTCCCGCCGGCAAGCACGATCTGCCCTTCCTGAACGTCAACCTTGCTGACCAGCACCGCAAGGCCGGCGGTAAGCTGCCTGGCCTCGATGCCTCGCTTCTCCAGGCTGTCGAGTTTGGACGTGGCCAGTTGCAGCGCCTGCTGGGCCAGGGACAACTCGGTCCTGGTCGCCAGCTTCATTTCCAGGCGCTGCTGGACCTGTGCCAGGTCCCTCTCGGCCGCCTGTTTGGTGCTGCGGGCGTCGGCCAGGGCGAGCAGCGCATCGGGGCTGGATTCCACTTCGACCAGCCTGGTGTCGGCCTCGACGGCCTGGCCCGCCACGGCCAGCACCCGCCGCACGCGGCATTCGAAGGGAACCGAGATCGTCTGGACGTCCTCCGGCGAGGCCACCACCGTTCCAAATGCCTTCACCGTCTGTTCGATAACGCCGTCGCGGGCCTTGACAACCTTGACCCTGGCGACGACGTCATTGGAGTCGCCCTCTTCCTTCGCGGCGCCGCCGCTTTCTTGCGCCCGGCCCGTCAGGGCGTTTTGCAGGCCCAACGTATATCCGACAAAGACCGACGCCCCGGCTATGGACGCGACGGCGACAAGGAACACCAGGCTCTTGGGCCACTTCATGGAGCGACTCCTTGTGAGGCTGGCTGTGACGCGGGCGCGGCGGAGCTTGCCGGCCTGGTCAGGCACAGCCCGCTGGCATTCTCCAGGCTGATCCAGGCGTCAACGAGGTCCTGCTTGAGCTTGAGGACTTCGATCTTCTTCTTGTCCAGGTCGTTTCTCGCGGAGTAGTAGCTCAGGACGTCGGCATTGCCGGCGTCGACCGCCTTTTCATAGTCGGCCACCAGACGTTCCAGCACGGGAACGGCTGACTGTGCGAATACGATCTGCCCGTGAAGCAGCCCGATCTCCGCGATGGCCGCCGCGATGTCGTTGCGGCCCTCGAAGACCCTGTTGATGAACTCGTCGAACAGCGTCTGCCTCGTCGCCTTTTCGATGGCGATATTGCCCTGGTTGCGGTCGAACAGCGGCAGGTCCACCGACAGGTCATAGCCGAAGGTGTATACCCCGGCGGTGTCGCGCGCGTGGGACGCCCCGACGGCGATCTTGGGAAACCTCGACAGCACGGCCGCCCGAACGGCCGCCTCCTGGCTGTCATAACCTCGCCGCAGCGCCAACAGGTCCAGCCGCCGGTCTTCCATGCCTTTCTGGAGGTCCGTCGCGTCAGGCGCGTCCGGCCGGTCGGGGAAATCCTCCTCGCGCATCTTCAGTTGTGTTTGGGCGGGCAGACCCAGCATACGGTTCAGCGCCAGCCGCTGCTTGCGCAGGTCCCGCTCCAACTCCAGCACCGTCGTGTGCGCTTCCTGCTGGGCCGCCTGGGCGCCCGAGAGGTCAACCGACGTCTTATGTTGGAGTTCAACGGCCTTCTGGACCGTCTTGAGGTTGTCCTGGAGGAGGCTGTCGGCCTGGTTGGCCATCTCCAGTTGCGATTGCAGCGACAGCACCTTCCAGGCGGCGGACTTGGCTGTCTGGGCGACTTGCCACTCCTGCCAGGCGACGTCCAGATCGACCGACGCGGCCATCGCCTTGGCGGCATCGACCTTGGCGGCATGGTCGATCAGCGAGGTGATGTCCCAGTTCAAGCCGATGCCGTATGCGACGATCGTGTCCGGGCCGGCATAGGGGAACTCCCTGCCAAACGACAATGACGGGTCGGGCAGCAGGCCCGCCCGGAGGACCTGGGCGGCGGCAAGGCCTCGCGCGTCGCGCACCGCCCGCAGAGACGGGTTGGCCAGGACCGCCAGCACGGCCGCCTCATCGGGCGAGACGCCGTCGCCCTCCTTGATCTCCAGAGGCGCCAGCATCGGGTGACGGATCGATCTTGCCTGCACGCGAAGAACTTCCATCGCCGGCGACGTAAGGCCCGCGTCGATGGCCTCGCTGGTCAGAGGCACTTGCCGCTTGGACGGCGAACAGCCCCCCGCAACCAGGGCCGCCGCCATAAACAACAGGCCAAACTGCACTTTACGCATATTCGCCCTCGGAGCCCGACATCTACGGCTTGGCGGAACACGCCGCCGCCGAAAAACTCTATTATCCAGAGCCACCTTAAGTAAAGGTGAAACGCAACGACGTTCCAATCATATTGGGCGATGAAGACCGGTCGCTGACGATGCCGGTCAGTTTTGTCATCGCGGAGGGTCCTGCTTGCCGGCGGCTCCGGCTAAACGGTGGACGATGCGGCGGACGCCATAGGTTCGAGTGGATGTGGCCTCGAAATAGACCCGCATCAGCAGTTCGCCGATCAGCCCGGTGGACAAGAACATCAGCCCGGCAAACACGGCCGCGAACCCGACGGCCATCAGGGGGCCGTGCCTGGTGAAGAGGTCAAAGCTCGACCATTGCACCAGTTTGCGGATGAAGCCGTAGCCGAGGATCAACCCGCCAATGCCGAAGCAGGCCAAGGCCGCCTGGCCGAAAAAATGCAGCGGGCGCGTAAGGTAGGTTGTGAAAAACCGCAAGGTCAGCAGGTCCATCGCGACCCGGAACGTCCTACCGATGCCGTAGTTGCTCTTGCCGGCCTTGCGGCGGACGTTCTTGATCGGCACGTCGCAGACCTTCGCCCCCAGCCGAGCGCAGACGGCCGGCACAAACCGGTGCATGTCGCCATACAGGTGAACGTCGCGGAGAACTTCCCGCCTGTATGCCTTGAAAGTCGTGCCGAAGTCCCGCAGCGGCACGCCCGAGACCTTTGCCAACAACCAGTTGGCGACGCGTGACGGCAGCCGCCGGCTCAGGAACCCGTCGCCGCGCCGCCGCCGCCAACCCGACGCGATGTCGTAGCCCTCGTCGATCTTGGCCAGAAGCATCGGAATATCGTATGGGTCGTGCTGCAAGTCGCCGTCCATGGCCACGAGGATCTCCCCGCGCGCCTGGTCGAAGCCCGCCTGGATCGCCGTCGTCTGCCCGAAGTTCCGTCGCAGGTCCACAAACCAGACCTTCTCGTCCGACTCGGCGATGTCAGCCAGGATGTCAGCCGTGCCGTCCACGCTGCCGTCGTTGACGAAAACCATTTCGTAAGGCTGGGCAATGCCTTCCATGACGCGCCGGATGCGGTCGTAAAGTTCTCGGACCACCGACTCCTCGTTGTAGAACGGCACAATGACGCTGTAGCGGGGGCTGTCCGACGCGATGGTCGCGACATCCGCCTGCCTATCGCAAGTGTCCATAGTTGACAAGCTCCAGTTGTTGCCTGGCGAACGCGTCCCGCACGGCGGGGCTGCACAGCGCATCCATCTCGGCCCGGCGGCTGTCAAGCAGCCTGGTGTCCCGCCGGTCCAAGTCGTGCGCAAGGCCGGGGTGAGTCATGATCTCGGTTATCCCTTCGAGAGTAGCTTCGGCCGCGTGAACAAGCCAGGTTTCACTTATGAGGCCGGTGTGGGCAATGCCCCATGTCCCGCGCGTGGGACGCAAGGATCGCCCCGTCAGCACGTTCATGGCGCACATGGCCCTCAGCAGCCGCGCGGCGCGAGCCTGGTTTCGGGGCGGCCGCGGCCAGCCGCCGCCGGGCAGGCGCTCCAGAGGCCAGCGGACGAACGGAACGCCGTATCGCTTCGCCAGCCGGACCACACCGGCGAACAATGGCGGGAAAGCATGCACGTGGCGGTGGCTGTCCAGGTGCGTCGGGCGAACGCCGCGATCCAGCACCCAGCGGACCTGGGCCTCGCATTCGGCCAGCGCCGCCGAAATGAGCCAGGGCCGAAGCAGGCAGCGCGCGATCAGTCCCGGGCCTGTCAGGCGCATCAGCCCGTCGCCGCCCACAAGCTTCGCACCGGCGGCGCTCATGGGCCGGCCCTGGCAGACGTTGAGATGGACGCCGACGCCCAGGTCAGGCTCCGCGGCGGCGAGATTCAAGGCCCTCTCGGCGTCGGGCATGTTGGCGGCAAGGGTCGCCGAAGTGACGACCCCGTTGCGATGCGCCAGCATAATGCCGTCCGTAACGCCCGCGGACCAGCCAAGGTCGTCCGCGTTCACGATGACTTGCCGCGATGTCAACGCATCCGGTCCTTTCCGGCTGTCTGCTCGCCGCGAACTTCCATACCGGGTCGCTTCGCTTGAGGCAGATCGGGCGGAGAGTCGCCAAGTATACCACAGGGCTTGGACTTTACGAGGCGGCGGCGCCGTGCCGGACGTTCACTTGCCGCTCTCCGTGGGCAACCCGGCCGGGCCGGAGGCGGCGGAAACAGGCGCCGCTATATCGTTGGCAATCAACCAGCTATCGCCCTTGGCCGCGACAACGCGAAACCCGTCCGGGCATGAATTGCGCAGCTCGGACAGATGGTCACGCCCGCTGACCAGGCACCACCTCGGACGATTGGATCGCAGCCATTCGGACAGGCTGCCCGGGCCAGTTTGCTCGGCGTCGTGGAATGCCGGGGCATCATCCATGCCCGCGTAGAACAGGAAAGAGAGCTTGCTTTTGGGGCAGAAGCTGAACCGGCCGGCTCGCAGCGCGGACGCATCGACAGACCGGACGATGTCCCTCGTGCTCATCCGCTCGTAGCCGGCGGGAGCGACGCGAAGGATCAGGTAGACGAAGATGCCCGCCATCACGGCTGCCGCCAGCCCCACCAGCCGCCCCCTGCGCCGGTGCTTGATGGCATACAGCATGGCGACAAACCCTGATGTGGCTATGACAAACGGAACTGCAAGCCACGCACTGTCCGTTCGGAGCCAGAGCTCCATTGTCAGCGGCACGGCTGGGAGAAACAAAACGGTGACTGTAATCGCCCGCGCGCCGCGATCGATGAGCGCGTCGGTTTGGCTCGACGCGATCCACGACGCCAGCAGGCCGCCAACCAGGACCGCCAGCGGCGGAAAGACCGGCAGGACGTAACTGGCCAGCTTCGTGCCGCTCAGCGAGAAGAACACCAGCCAGGCCAGGGCGCAGAGCCATAGGAACATCCATGCCGGCTGGTCATTGCGCTTCTTCCACCGGCGCGGGAAGTATCGGATGGCGATGCCCGGCAGGAAGATCGTCCAGGGAGCCATGCCCGCCAGGATGATGGGCACGTACAGGATGCCGGGCCAGCCGTGCCCCAGGTCACCCGAGCCGGTGAACCGCCCGATGTTCTGGCGCAGGAAGAACTCCCTGGCATAATTCGGTTCGGCCAGGCTCACCGCGACGTACCACGGCGCCGCCACCAGCAGAAACGCCGCGATCCCGGGCAGCGATAGGAACTCTACGATGCGCCGGTACTGGCGGCTCAGCAGGAAGTAGCCCACAAGGGCAAGGCTGGGCAAGGCCAGGCCGGCAGGCCCCTTGAACAGCACGGCCGCCGCGGCCAGCAGATAGAACCCCAGCCAGGTCGCCGTCTTGCCGCATGGCTGGCCAGGAAGGCGGCGGTCCTCGTACCGCCAGAACCACCAGACCGCTGCCCACATGGCGGCGGTGAAGGGCATGTCCATCCTGTACCAGCGGGCCATGAAGAGGAACTCGCCGCTGGTGGCCAGGACAAGCCCGGCCAGCAGGCCCGCCAGGCCGCCGCCAAAGACGCGGCGGGCGAAGGCATATGTCACCAGCACCGCCAGCAGGGCCGCCAGGGCCGCTATCAGCCTGCCGCCGAGTTCGGCGCTGCCGGTCAGGCGCGTCGCCGCGGCGGCCAGCCAGAAGAACGGGGCCGGCTTGTCGAAATACGGCTTGCCTTGGAGGTGAGGCACCAGCCAATGCCCGCCCTGGAGCATGTCCCGAACGACCAGCGCGCACCGCGCCTCTTCCGGGTCGGCCAGCGGCAGACTGCCGGTCTTCAGCAGGAACAGCAGCAGGCACGTGCCCGTCAGCACCAGGATGTGCCACGCTGCGACCCGGCACGCCGCCTGGGCGGCCAAGGGGTCTGCCGGCCCGGCCAAGGGGTCCGCCTGCTTGTCATTGGGCTGCAACGCATCCATCCGACGTAACCTTTTCTTTAGGCTACGAAGGATAACCTACAGACTTCGGCTGAAGCAAAGATTAAGCCTCAAGGACAGGCTATAGACTGAGGGTGAAGCGAATATTAAGCCTGCCGACAACGCTCGGACGACCCCTGCTTCGGTGCCTGGCCATTATACTCCCGATATTCTCCCCCTGATGGCGGGGAGGCGACAGCTACGCCGGGTTGCCGGGCGTATCGGCGGCGCCCCAGGCGGCGCGGGCGGCGCGGGCTTCCCTTCTGGCGGCGGACGTGCCGAATCGGCGCTCGATCAGGTTCGCGAGGCGCCAGGCGGACTCCTCCCACGTGTGGGCGTTCTTGCCGCCGAGGGTCAGTTGGATCTCGATGCGGTCGCGAAGCACGATCACCGGGTCGTACGGGTGGTCAATGTTGCCCCAGCCGATGTTCGCCTGCTCGATGTACGTCGCCAGGCCCTCGCGGGCCACCTGCCGGAGGTGCCGCTCGAGCTTCGCCTCGCCACGCAGCTCAAGGCTCTTGCGGGCCGGGCCGACCTCCTCGGTCGTTATCGCCCCAGGCCCGTGACGGCGGTGCCAGTGGAGGTCCATGATCTTCTCGGCCACGTCGTGGAGGTACTGGTGCTCGCCCAGGCTGTCGAAGAACTGGTGCATCAGCGCCGTTTCCATGTCGGGATCGATGGTGACGGAGCCGGCCTTCCTGACCCGCAGGCGGATGTCCTCGCCCATCGCCGCCAGGGCGTACTCCCACGCGTCGTGCGGCGACATGCCCCGCATCCGGCCCTGGAGGCCCAGGAGTATCTCGTAGATTCGCGGCGAGTACGATTCCGGCCCTGACGAGCCGCCCCAGACCATGTGGATGAACCGCGCGATCATCTCCGCCGCCTGGGCTACCTTCCGTTCGCGCAGCTCGGCGGTGATGAAGCCCTCCCGCCCCGGTTCGTTGACGGCCATCTTCTCGGCCAGTTGCCGCAGGTGCAGACCGTTGCGGTCCGGATGAATGACGTAAAGCCTGATTGCCTCTACCGCGTTGCTCATGTCAGCCCAGCACCTGCCAGCCTATGCCGGTCTTGCGCAGGGCATAGCCGGTCTCGCGGAGATACTCGCCGTAGACCATTTCCCAGTGGAAGCCCGGCATGGCGTCGGCGACGGCGGCGTCGGGCGCCTTGTAGGCAACGTCGATCTGCGAGCGGCAGATGGGCAGGAAGGGCGAATCGACGATCTCGCCGCCCAGGCCGATCCACTTCTCGAAGGCGAAGTCCGGTATGACCATCGTGACCTTCTGGCCCTTTCGCATCTCGACCTTCGGCGCGACGCCGTAGTCCGACTCGAAGTGCGTCAGGAGCTTGACCGGCTCGAGGTCTCGGCCGTTCATCCGCCGCGGGGCCGAGCAGTGCGCCAGCGTGATAATGCCGTCGTGCGGGTAGGTCGGGTCGTTGAGGAAATGAGGCCGGCCCGAAATGCTCGCCAGAAGGATGCCCGACGGAATGACCACGAAGTCCGACTCGCAGAAGGCCATGTACCCGGCGTCGTTGAGCAGCGAGAGCACCAGGCAGGCCGTGGTCTTGCTCATGGGCATGATCGTGCCCATGCAGGAGTTGACGGTTATCGCCCCGGCCTCGGCCCGGGCCATGAGCTGCCGGAATATGCCCTCCAGCAGGAAGGCGTTTTCCACGTACGACTTCTCGGTCTTCAGTTCGACGGACTTGTCGTCCAGATAGGCCGCGGCGCGCTTCTTGGCATCGCTGACGGCCGCATCGTCCGCCATCGCGGAATTGATGAGACCTTTCAACTCCGGATAGCCGACCGTGCGTATGTCGAGCTTCCACTTTTCCTTCGACTGCTCCGGCGCCTGCGCGCCGTTTGGCCCCCAGCCTGCGGCGCCGCCAATGGCGACGATGCGCGTGCCCAGGGCGTTCTTGAGCCCGCAAAGCCCGCGCAGCCGCCACGCAAGCTCCTCCATCGAGTCGACGACCACGTCACTATTGTCGAGCCCCGGCACCGCCAACTTGTCCGTGTGCTGGCGCAGGTAGCGAGGAGATATGATCTCGTACCACAGGTACACCGGCCCGGAGCGGTGGCGAAGGAAGAAGATCACGTGCTTGCCGGTCTTGGCGGCCGCGTCGAAAACACCCGAGCCTCCCCCCGCCGCGTAGAGCAGCACCGCATCGGCCTGCGGGGCGTCGGCCAGGGCCTTGGCGGCCTCGGCGGTGTTCCGCACGGCCGAGACGTCAAGGACCGTGACCGGGAAGTCCGCCTCGGCGCTCAGCTTCTTTAGCTCGCCGGTGATCCGCTGGACCTCGCCGTCGGCGTCCTGCTGGGTCTCTATGCCGCCCCAGTTGCGCCAGCTCGTCTGAGGCCGCCGCTTGGGCGTGGAATAGCTGAGGATCGGCTTGACCACCAGCGGCTTTCGCGCCGGTGCGGCCGCGGGCTGACTTGCCGGCGTCTCGGCCGCCAGGGCCTCGTACGCCAGCCCGGTCATGGCCAGGGCGCCAAGCGCCACGCCGCTGGCCTTGAGGAAGTCCCGCCGGGCGATCGCGCCGGGTCCGGCCGAGCCGTGCCCGTCGCAACCGCAGCAACCGTGGTGACGCCCGCCGTCATCGCAAGTATGATTCGTATCCGTATCCATAGCACCGCTCCATGTCCGTAAGAATTGCCGCCATGGTCCGCCGCCCGCGACGTCCGCGGGCGGCCGCCAGCCTTATTCTCCGCATATGGACCGGGTCGTGCAATAGCTTTACGCGGTTTTCGATGTGTCCACCAACCCGGGAACCCGTGTTGTGACGATCGGGCTTGCTGGCTCGAGCCGCGGATCGAATGAGCCGGGCCAATGCCCAATCGGCGAACAAGAACCGCCTTTCGCCTCTGTCGAACCATCCGAAATCACCCCGCAAAACCCGCCGCAAAAGGCTTTGCAGACCGCCGGGACTTGTGCATAATGGTCAATCCCGGACTTCGCGCCGAAGGCGTACCCCTTCGTCGCGGCCGGCGGCGGCCTGCCAAGCGGGCGGGCCGCCAAAATCGGAGCGACGACCAAGGCAACCCGAGATTCTGAAGGAAGAAACAAGATGTCACGACGGATGGTTATGATTGACGGCAACCAGGCGGTTGCCCACGTGGCGCACAAGGTGAACGAGGTAATCGCGATCTACCCGATCACGCCGTCCAGCGGAATGGGCGAACACGCCGACGACTTCAGCGCCGCCGGCAAGAAGAACCTCTGGGGCACCGTGCCGCTTGTGGCCGAGATGCAGTCCGAGGCCGGGGCGGTCGCGGCCGTGCACGGGGCGCTTCAGACCGGCTCGCTGACCACCACCTTCACCGCCAGCCAGGGCCTGCTGCTGATGATCCCGACGATGTACAAGATCGCCGGCGAACTGACGCCGACGTGTTTCCACGTCTCGGCCCGCAGCCTCGCCTGCCAGGGCCTGAGCATCTTCGGCGACCACAGCGACGTGATGGCCGTCCGCCAGACGGGCTTCGCCCTGCTGTCCAGCGGCACGGTCCAGGAGGCAATGGACATGGCCCTGATCGGCACGGCCGCTTCGCTGGAAAGCCGCGTGCCCTTCTTGCATTTCTTCGAGGGCTTCCGCGTCTCGCACGAGGTGGCCAAGGTCGAGGAACTGACCGACGAGGACATGCGCGCCATGATCGACGAGACGCACGTCCAGGCCCACCGCGACCGCTCCATGACGCCCGAGCGTCCGACGCTCCGCGGCACGGCCCAGAACCCCGACGTGTACTTCCAGGGCCGCGAGACGTGCAACAAGTACTACCCGGCCTGCACGGAAATCGTCCAAAAGACGATGGACAAGTTCGCCAAGCTCACCGGCCGGCAGTACAAGCTCTTCGACTACGTCGGCGCGCCGGACGCCGACCGCGTGATCGTCATCATGGGCTGCGGCGCCGGGCCATGCGAGGAGGCCATCAGCCGGCTCATCGCCGAGGGCCAGAAGCTCGGCGTTCTGAAAGTCAGGCTGTACAGGCCCTTCAGCATCCGGCACCTCGCCGAGGCCCTGCCCAAGACCGTCAAGAGCATCGCGGTCCTGGACCGCACAAAGGAGCCGGGCGCCGGCGGCGAACCGCTGTACCTCGACGTGGTGGCCGCCCTGGCCGAGACCGGGCGCGCCGGCATCCGCACCATCGCCGGACGCTACGGCCTGGCAAGCAAGGACTTCACCCCCGCGATGGCCAAGGCCGTCTACGACGAGCTTGCCAAGCCCGCCCCGAAGAACCACTTCACCGTCGGCATCGAAGACGACGTGACGCACACCAGCCTGCCCTACGACCCGGCGTTTTCGACCGAGCCGGCGGGCGTGGTCCGCGCGATGTTCTACGGCCTGGGCTCAGACGGCACGGTGGGCGCCAACAAGAACTCCATCAAGATCATCGGCGAGAACACGGGCAACTACGCCCAGGGCTACTTCGTATACGACTCGAAGAAGGCCGGCGCGATCACCGTCAGCCACCTGCGTTTCGGCCCGCAGCCCATCGTGTCGAGCTACCTGGTCGACAGGGCGAACTTCATCGGCATCCACCAGTTCAGCTTCCTCGAGAAGTACGACGTGCTGGACAACGCCGTCGACGGCGCGACGGTCCTGCTCAACGTGCCATTCCCCACCGGCGAGGTCTGGGCCAGGCTGCCGCTGAAGATCCAGCAGATCATCATCAAGCGGAACCTCAAGCTCTACGCGATCAACGCCTACGAGGTGGCCAAGGAAACCGGCATGGGCGCGCGGATCAACACGATCATGCAGACGTGCTTCTTCTACCTCTCGGGCATCCTGCCGCAGGACGAGGCCGTCGCCGCCATCAAGAGCGCCATCAAGAAGACCTACGGCTCCAAGGGCGACAAGATCATCCAGATGAACTACCACGCCGTGGACCAGTCCATCGCCCACCTGCACCGCATCGAACTGCCGGTCCGGGCCGACAGCGAACTGCGAAAGCCGCCCGCCGTGCCGGATGAGGCCCCGGATTTCGTCAAGAAGGTCACCGCCCGCATCATGGCCGGCGAGGGCGACCAGCTCCCCGTCAGCGCCATGCCCGACGACGGCGTCTGGCCCGTCGGCACCACCCAGTGGGAAAAGCGCAATATCGCCCTTGAGATCCCCGTCTGGGACCCGGACGTCTGCATCCAGTGCGCCAAGTGCTCCATCGTCTGCCCGCACGCGACCATTCGCCCCAAGGTCTACGCCCCGGCCGAGCTTTCCAAGGCGCCCGAGACCTTCAAGTCCACCGACGCCAAGGGCAAGGAATTCGCCGGCATGAAGTGGACCATCCAGGTGGCCCCCGAGGACTGCACGGGCTGCGGCGTCTGCGTCCAGGCCTGCCCGGCCAAGAACAAGGCCGAGCCAAGCCGAAAGGCAATCAACCTGGCCTTCCAGCCCCCGCTGCGGGCGGCCGAGCGGGACAACTACAAGTTCTTCCTGTCCCTGCCGGACTACGACCGCTCGAAGCTCAACCTCCGCACCATCAAGGGCAGCCAGCTTTGCAGGCCGCTGTTCGAGTACTCCGGCGCCTGCGCCGGCTGCGGCGAGACCCCGTACGTCAAGCTGATGACCCAACTCTTCGGCGACCGCGCGTACATCGGCAACGCCACGGGCTGCTCGAGCATCTACGGCGGCAACCTGCCGACCACGCCCTACTGCACCAACGCCGACGGACGCGGGCCGACGTGGAACAACTCGCTGTTCGAGGACGCCGCCGAGTTCGCCTATGGCTTCCGCCTGACGCTGGACAAGCGGGCCCAGTTCGCGCGCGAACTGGTGGGCGAACTCAAGGACGTCATCGGCGCGGACCTCGCCGCCGGCCTGACCTCGGCCGACCAGTCCACCGAGACGGCTATCGCCGAGCAGCGGTCCCGCGTGGCCGCCCTGCGCGACAAACTCGCCCGCTCGGACAACCCCCGCGCGAAAGTGCTGTCAAGCCTGGCCGACGCCCTGGTTGCCGCGAGCATCTGGGCCCTCGGCGGCGACGGCTGGGCCTACGACATCGGCTACGGCGGGCTCGACCACGTCCTGGCCCAGGGCCGGAACGTCAACATCCTGGTCCTGGACACGCAGGTGTACTCCAACACCGGCGGGCAGTGCTCCAAGGCCACGCCGCGGGGCGCGGTCGCCAAGTTCGCCTCCGCCGGCAAGCCCGGACCAAAGAAGGACCTCGGCCTGATCGCCATGACCTACGGCAACATCTACGTCGCACAGATCGCCATGGGCGCCTCCGACGCCCAGGCCGTCAGGGCGCTGCTGGAAGCCGAGAGCTACGACGGGCCAAGCCTCGTCATCGCGTACTCCCATTGCATCGCCCAGGGCATCGACATGCGAAAGGGCCTGGAACAGCAAAAGGCCGCCGTAGACAGCGGCGCGTGGATCCTATACCGCTACGACCCGCGCCTGGCCGCCGAGGGCAAAAACCCGCTCCAGATCGACTCCAAGCCCCCGACCATCTCCCTGGAACAGTACGCCTACAACGAGGCGCGCTTCAAGATGCTCACCAAGATGAGCCCCGACGTGGCCAAGGACCTCCTGACCAAGGGCCAGAAGGACGTGCTGGACCGCCAGAACCTCTACAGGCAGATGGCCGAGATGAAGCAGGCCCAGCAGGCGGCCCAACCGGCCCAACCTGCCCAGCCCGCGGCCCAGTAGGAGTTCTTGACCGGCCCAGCCGGCGGAGTAAAGCAAAAACGGTTTTCACACAGAGGGCGCACAGAGCGCGGAGAACACCATGTCTCCGTGACTTCTGCGCCCTGTGTCTTTGGCGGCGATGGGTCTTATACGCATCCCGATTGATTCTCGCGCGGACATCCTATATTGCCTGGTGTCGGACCGGGGCAAGGGGACTGGCTCCGCCACGCTGTTCGGCGGTGCCGGCGCGCCGGGATCCCCGCTGTTGCCCCATGTACAACGGTCCAACCGCGGGGACAGGCACCTTCGTCCCGATCGCGATGTCCATCGGGATCGGGACTACGGAGCCAGTCCCCTGCGCCGCCGCCGTTCTATGGCCCGAGAACTAATCGGGATGCGTCTTATTGGTCCTATTGGTCTTATAGGTCCCATAAGACTCATAGGGCTTATAATGCAGTGGTGGGCAATTCGGACGACAACCGGGCGCGGTTCTTCTGCGACGCCATGCTCGGCGGGCTGGCGCGGTGGCTTCGGGCGGCGGGGTACGACTCGCTGTTCGAGTACGGCATAGCCGACGCCGACTTCGTCGATCGCTGCCGTAGCGAGGGACGAATCCTGCTGAGCTGCGACGGGCCGATGTTCGAGCGCAACGTGATAAAGTCCGGCCAGGTCAAAGCCCTTCGCGTTCCGCGCGGGCTGGGCAACGTCGAGGCGCTCAGGTTCGTCCTGGAGAAACTTGGCCTGGGGCTGGCCGAGCCGCGCTGCATGGGCTGCGGCGGGCAACTCGATGAAGTCCCCAAGCACACCGTCGCCGGCGAGGCCCCGCCGCTGGCGTTCCGCAACTGCGAGAGCTTCTGGCGCTGCCGCCGTTGCGGCAAGCTCCTGTGGCGCGGCACGCACTGGCAGAGGATCGGCAAGCGACTGGAAGAGATAGTTTCGCCCCCCGGCCACAAAGGGGACTGACCTTCCCCTACAGGGCCAAGGGCCCATAAGTCTTATAGGACTTATAAGACCTATGGCCCCAGGCTTCATTTGACCGGCTTGGCTATTCGGACGCCCGGCCGCCCGCCGCCGTCAGATCGCCGCCGGGCGGATGAACTTCCTGGTCCGGGCGGAGTCCACGCAGGCGAGGATTGCCGCGACGCTTCGCCCGCCGTCCTCGCCGGTAATGGGCACCCTGGTCCGGCCGACGACCGCGCCGACGAAGGCGTCGATGACGCCGCTGGAGGTCTGCCCGCCGGCCTCGTTGGTCTGGATTCTCCCGGCCTGGATGAACACGTTCTCCCCGTTGGCCTTCTGCACGGTCAGCGAGTAGGCCGGGTTCTCGTACATCTTGATCACGCCCTTCTGGCAGCAGATGGTCGTGCCGTTGGACTCGCCGGCCTTGAGGACCCAGCCGGCGAACATCTGCCCGAGTATGCCGCTTTTCATCTGGAAGACGCCGTAGGCGGTGTCATCGACGGTGCAGTTGGCTTTCTCGAGCGTGCCGGTCATTGCCCCGGCCAGGACCACCTCGTCTTCGAGGAACCAGCGGATGAGGTCGATCTTGTGGACGCCCAGGTCGCCGAGCGAGCCGATGACGGCCTGCCTCTTCTTGAAGAAGAAGCAGTCCAGGCCGTCCATTGACCAGCCCTCCGGGCCCCCGTGGGCGAAGGAAGTCGAGAACGACACGGCCTTGCCGAGCTCGCCGGACTGGTAGATCTGTTTGCCGCGCACGTGGGCGGCGGCCAGACGCTGGTTGTGCCCGACCATAAGTTGCCGCCGGTACTTGCGGGCGGCGGCGTTCATGGCCTTGATGTCCTTGACCGTCGTGGCCATCGGCTTCTCGCACAGGACGTGACATCTAGCCTTAAGCGCGTCGATGGCCATAACGGCGTGCAGGTAGTTCGGCGTGCAGACGCTCACCGCGTCCAGACCCAGCTTGAGCATGTCTCGATAGTCCTTGAACGCATGGGCGGCCCCGAACTTCGCAGCCGCCTGCTTGGCGCGGGCATACTTGATGTCCGCCACGGCCACAAGCTCCACGCCCGGCTGGCCGGCGTATTCCGGCAAATGCCGCCGCTGACCGATCGCCCCGCAACCAATGACGCCCACACGCAGTTTCCTCTTCGCCATTTTGTCTCACCTTTCCCGAGTTGCCAGGCACCTCGACATTGCCGCCGGGCCACGCCGCCGCCTGCTCCCAAAGCCCAGGCCGGCAGGGACCCGGCATCTTCAGACGCCGCACATCGGCGGATATGATAATTCAACACCCCCAGGTTCGTCGAGAAGAAACGGCGCCGGCCTACTTGCCCGAGAACTTCTCCAGGTGGCCCCAGTACGCCATGCCGGCGGAGAGTGCCCATATGCCCGCGGCCGCCAACACGAACAGGGCGCCGAGCACGCGGGAGAACACGCAGCCCCATCGCGTCAGGGCCAGGGCCGTCAGCATCCCGCCGCCGGCGGTCAGTAAGAAGCCCATGGCGGTGATCGTGGGCGCGTTGGACAGACCCAGGCAAAACACCGCCACGCCGACCACGGCCGCGGCCGCCGAGGCGACCAGTGCGTACGCCCCCAGCGGCGCCAGAGACCAGCCCTTGCCAAGCGCCAGCGCCCCGCCGAGAAACAGAACGCCCAGAAGCACGCTCATCTCGCCGTAAGCGACGTTGGCCCAGCGAAGGTCCGCCTTGTCGAGCTTCGGTATCGGCCAGGTGAGCGTCATGTGCAGCCCGACGACAAACGCCACCAGTCCCGCCACGGCAAAGGGCGCCGCCCAGGCCCGTGTGTCCTCTTTGCCGGCCCCGAAAACCAGGTACAGGGCCAGCACGAACAGCCCGGCCGTCATGTTGGCAAGCAGAAGCGCAATGTAATCAATGAACATCACTGTCCCTTTCACCGCCCTACTCGCGCAGCTCGACGTTCCAGTAGGCCGCGTCGAGGAACTGCTTCCAGGAGGCATACTTCTCGTGGCCCAGCCGCAGGGCGATCATCGGCGAGCGCTTGGGCTTTGCCGGCTGGCGGATGAGCTTCATGTGCGCCTCATCGGGTGTTCGCCCGCCCTTGCGGACGTTGCACTTGACGCAGCAGCAGACTATGTTCGCCCACGAACTCACCCCCCCGCGGCTGCGCGGGACGACGTGGTCGAGGCTCAGTTCGCTCGTGGAGAACCTCCTGCCGCAGTACTGGCACCGGTTCGAGTCGCGGGCGTAGATGTTCCGCCGCGTAAACTTCACGTTCGTGCGAGGCAGGCGGTCGTAGAACAGCAGGCGGATGATCCGCGGCACGGCCAACTCGAACCTGACGCACCTGACCCACTCGTGGTTCTCGCGTTCGTAACGGGCTCGAAGCTGGCTGATCTCGCGCCAGGACTCGAGGTCGTAGGCAAGAAACTGCTGGTCCTCCACCGAGACGATCTCGGCGATCTCCTTGACAACCAGACAGAACGCCCTCCTGGCCGATATGACTCTCACGGCCGCATAGTGCCGGTTCAGCACCAGCACGCTGCTGTCAAGGGCACTTCGCTCCGCGCCGAACATACAGCAAAACACCTCCTTGGGCTCGGCCGACCGGAAAGGATCGGGCGAACCCCACACGAGACCTTAGCCGCCAGTATACCGCATCCCCGCCAGGGTGCAAGAAGGCGCAAGCGGTTTTCGACCAGGACTCGGCCTCGCCTTAATTGTCCTTGTCCGCCACCAGCGTCACGTGTTGCGAGCCGATCTCCAGGGCGCGGCACCCGGAACGTGCCCCGGCCGCCGCCTGAGCCGCAGGAATCCCGGCGCCCAGCAGCTCGGCGAGTTCCTCCAGGCGGTCGTCGATGGACATGTCGGCGGGGTCGTCGTGGTGCATGGGCGCTCCTGGTGCGCCGCCCACAACGACCTCCGCTGTGCGGCCAGCGCGTTGTCCGGCGGGGTTCTCTCTACTGGATACATACCCGGCGGAAGTTCGAGATGACGGACTGGGGCTGCGGTTTGAACGAGGTCGTTAACCCAGATTGGGACTCGCGAAGGGGGAGCGAAGCGCCAGGCGGCCACCTGCCGTAAGCTCTGGGTAGTAGTGCTATTGGCCGATGGCTCCACCTTCTGCCAATGCCCGCTTGCGCAGAAGGGAGAAGGTGAAAGCCTCGATAGATTCCTCGTGCTCGATTACCATTCGTGCGCAGAATGCGGTGCATTGCGCGGAGAAGGGGGCATCCTCCATTGCCTTGAGCAACGCCATCGGAACGGTCCTTCTCACAAGCGTCCTGGCGCGTGCGTGATGTATGAGCATCCATCTCAGCGGTGAGCGCAGATCGAGAACCGCAAGATAGCCATCCTCGTGAGGTGCCTGCGGGCGGATACCTTCCAGGTCTGCTTCGTCAAACCTGAAGGAGGGCTGCCGCGTGGCTTTGACCTGAATCCGCAGCAGGCGGCCACCCATTCTGGCTGTCACGTCGGGATGGCCTGCCCGCGCGACCGCGTCGATGCCTGCGCCCATCAGGGCCAAGACCTCCGCCAATAGCGCCTGTGCCCGGTAGCCCAACTCGCTAGGGCTAACCTCCAGTCGGTCAAGGATTCGGGCGGCCTTGAAGCCTGTGTCATCACTGTTCAATCGTAGGTCCTCGATCAGGATGAAAGTCCGTTACCTGGACAACGGTGAAAGAGTCTGGCAAGAACAGCCGCTCAAGAACCGGGCGAAACCGCTCCTCCTCATGCGTGGCCAGCAGCAGTTGGGCGTGCTCGCTCGCCCGGTGCAGTTCCCCCAAGAGCAACTCCACGTGTGTCGTGTCGAAGCTCTGGGACGGGTCGTCAATAATGAGCACATTGAGTTCTGCCTGTTCGGCGTGAAACCCTGAGAACACGAAATGGGGGATCAGCCCCAGAGCGGCGTATGCCCCACCGTTCAGCACGTCCTCGGGTCGGGACCAAGGCACCCTAGCGCGCGTCGAACCCACCTGGATCACCATCTGGTCCGGCCCTTGGGCACGCTCGACCCGCAAGATGTCGAAAGCCGGATGATCGGTGAGCCTTCGAAACGCCCCGGTAAGTTGCCCGGAGACTGTCGGCAGCGTGCGGTCTACTGCGGC
>Ga0315282_10005739_pt1 | contig 21035 bp, 13 predicted proteins | sample YL17G07_20_MG_FD_203693 | JGI IMG/M metagenome (GOLD analysis project Ga0315282, IMG submission 203693) | Sediment microbial communities from Yellowstone Lake, YNP, Wyoming, USA - YL17G07_20 | ecosystem: Environmental > Aquatic > Freshwater > Lake > Sediment | place: USA: Wyoming | collected... | reverse complement strand
AGGTAGGCGAGGTTGGCCGCCTCGTTGTGATTCCAAATGCCGAAAATGCCGCAGTATTCCTTAATCATTTCCATTGGTTCCCGTGGCGTGGGCTGTCAGCCCGCGAGCCATCCATGCTCGTTCCTTCAGGAAATTGCGCTCATCGTGTGGAAGTGTGAGAAAGCTGAAAACGCGGTTGGTGCATATCCTTCTGCGCCTGCACAAAAACTGTAGGCCACCGCCCCGGGTCTTTGCAAACGAATTCCGACAACGACACCGGGCACAATCACACCGCCTGCCTGGAATGAGCCAAACCCTGCAACCCGCGCGGGGCGGTACGGCGGCAAACCGTTCGAGGTCCACGACCATTTGTTTCAATCTACCCCCGGCCTGCACGGTGAAAAGGGTTGACAATCCTGCCGGTCGGCAATAGAGACTCTCCTTTGCTGATCAGGTGAAACCTGATCGCACGCGAGATCCTCTTCGAAAGAGTCTGGGAATGCCTGTTGAGACGGATGTCCTGATCATCGGCGCGGGGATTGCCGGATGCACGGCCGCGCTGGCGGTGGCCGAGCAAGGCCACAACGTTCTGATGACCACGCGCTCGGCCGACCCCTTCGACTGTTCGACCGCCCACGCGCAAGGCGGCATCATCTATCGCGGCGAAAACGACAGCCCCGACCTGCTCGTCAAAGACATTCAGGAAGCCGGCGCGGGCATCGTCAACGAGGCCGCCGCTTGCCAGCTGGCCGTCAAAGGACCCGAGCTGGTCGAATCGCTCCTGATCAAGCGGCTGGGCGTTCCCTTTGCGCGCGACCCCGAAGGCAAGTTCGACATCACCGAAGAGGGCGCCCACTGCATGCCGCGAATCCTCCACGTCGAGGATTTGACCGGCCGTTTCATCGAAGAACACCTCCTCGACGCCGTGCGCCGGACCCCCCGAATCAAACTGGCGCCGCAAACCACGGCGGTTGACCTCCTGACGCTCTCGCACCACTCCAAGCGCCGAACCGACGTTTACAGCCCGCCGACCTGCGTGGGGGCCTATCTGCTCAACCAGCAGAGCCACCAGGTGGACATCTGCTTTGCGCGCGAGACCGTGCTGGCCACTGGCGGCCTGGGCCAAATCTTCCTCCACACCTCCAACCCACCCAGTGCGCGCGGCGACGGCATTGCCATGGCCTATCGGGCGGGCGGGCGCCTGATCAACCTCGAATATGTCCAGTTCCACCCGACCACGCTCTTCGCGGGCGACTCGAGCAACTTCCTGATCTCCGAGAGTGTGCGCGGCGAAGGCGGCGTCCTGGTGGACGCCGAGCGACGACCGTTCATGGAGAAATATCACCCGCGAGGCTCGCTCGCCCCGCGCGACGTCGTTGCGCGCGCCATCCATGAGGAGTTGCTGGCTGAGCGTTCGCCCTGCGTCTATCTGGACATCACGCACAAACCCGCCGACTGGATTCGCGAGCGGTTCCCGAACATCTATCGGCGGTGTCTCGAAGCCGGCATTGATATGACCCGCGAGCCCATCCCGGTGGTTCCCGCCGCCCACTACAGCTGCGGCGGTGTGGCGACGGATCTGTGCGGCCGAACCTCGATGGATCGGCTCTGGGCCGTCGGCGAGGTGGCCTGCACGGGGCTTCACGGTGCCAACCGCCTCGCCTCGACCTCACTGCTCGAAGGCTTGGTCTGGGGCCATGAATGCGGCCGGGGAATGGCCGAGCGCCTGGGCCGGGGCAATTATTACTTCCCGATCGTTGACGAGTGGAAACACGAGAAGGAGTCCGTTGACCCCGCCTTGATCTATCAAGACTGGCTGACCATCCGCTATACGATGTGGAACTATGTGGGGCTGGTTCGGTCGCGCCGACGACTCAGCCGCGCTCGGCACATCCTGCGGGAACTCCAGATTGAAATCGAGGAGTTCTATCCTCGCGCCGCCCTGACCGATGGCATGCTGGGCCTTCGTAATGGCGTGCAGACGGCCCTGGCCGTTCTCTTTGCGGCAACCGAAAACCACGAGAGTCTGGGTTGCCATTACCGAGTGGACTAAGAAGAAGAGGTGAGAGGCGGGAAGTTGGAGGCGGGAGATGAGAACCAAGATACACCACGAACGAGGAGCGAAGGATCAAGCACGAAACGCTGCCGCTCCGGCCCTTCCGCCCGCCAGCTTAGTACTTAGAGCCTACAGCCTCCCTGAAACTGGAACCCTGGACCCGTAGGTCGGTGCGTCGCCTGTCACTTGCTCAGGTCGAGAAACTGCCGGATCAGTCGGAGAGCATCCCGGTACATGTCCGGAGTCCCCTCCGGAAAGCCTTGGAGAAAACGCGCCAAGCGGTCAATCTCGACTCCGGAGGGCTTGTAGAGCGCCCAAAACTCGTCGTTGCGAAACAGCTCGATTAACGTACCTGGCAGCGCGGGGTCGCAGAGCACGGCCTTGCGCAGAGCGTCGCGATCTTCGACCTGGCTGTAACCGGTCGGACGGGGTTGTCCACCGGCCTCGGTTTTTTCGCCCTCGGCTTCCAAGCCTTCCAGAATCTCGACATACTGTTCCGGCAACTTGTCCTTGATCCAGCACAGCAGGGCTTTTTTGGGAGTCAGGCCGGCATCATAGGCAATCTTCATCCACAGTTCGAGCGAGGGTTTGACGTAACCTTTCTCAAACTTGAAGATAGCCGGTCCCGTCACGGAGTACATCGCACCCAGTTGATCCTGCGTCTTGTTGAGCGACTTCCGATACCTCTCGACCGTCTTCCCAATGCGGTTGCCCATGAATCCACCTCCAAGGCACGAAAAGTAAACTTAGCCCCCCCTGCGCCAAACTCTATCAGTTCTCCCCCGCTTCAACATCCTTGTTTGGAGCCACGAGGAGAAAATGTCAACACCTCACTGCCAGAAACCACAAGCGGCCGACAGCACACCCAACGCTCGCTCCGAGGAACCTTGGACTAAGGGTCCGGGGGAGGTTAGAGGCTTTGTTGGCCACGGCTACCGGGGGGTGCCTGCCTCAGTACACCGCCGAATCGCTGGAGCAGATGGTGGAGGTAAGGGGATTTGAACCCCTGACTTCTACACTGCCAGTGTAGCGCTCTCCCAACTGAGCTATACCCCCACGCTCGCAGCCGGCCTTACTGAGGTAAGACTGAAGCAGACCCTCCGCCAGGAAACCAGCGAAGTCAAGACACTTTTTGGTGCCCCTCTGGTAAAGGGAACCGCTTGGCCCGCCACCCGCGAGTTTTGACTAAAGGCACCGAATGTTGGTTTGGCGTTTCCGCTTCTTTTCACAATCTTTTTTGAACAAGCACCACATGTGAAGCGACTTTTTGTTAATAGCGAGACGTTTAATGTGGCGCCTACAAAACCGAAGTGGCGTAAACTGTCAGCCTGCGAAGAACAGCTCACCGCCCGACCGTTCGCCACACTCCTCGACCGCCGCTGCGCCAAAAAACAAGCGGCGCCGGGCAGGGTGGGACCGACGCCGCTCGCCGCATGGGAAGGTGATTGCGGCAGACGAACTGCAGGGATGTTCTATCGCTTCTCGCTATGACCGGCCTTCACCCGGTCGCGCGTTCTCTCCTGAAGTGCCGCGCCGTGGTTGCGCAGGAGGTCCTGCGCCGCGGCCAATTCCTCGACCGTGACCTTGCCGTCGCCGTCGCGGTCTATGCGTTGAAAGAGCCGTTGATCCACGCCCAATTCGGCGGCCGTTAGTTTGCCGTCGCCATCCTGATCCAGCGCCTTGACGATGTCGGCCGGGTTGCCGCGAAGCAGTTCGGCGCGCGCCCCTCCGCGCGGTCCGCCCATCATGGCACCGCCACCGGCGCCACCGGCCGCAGGACCTCTCCGGGTGGACAGGGCCTTTTCGAGCTCGGTCGCCTCGATCACGCCGTCGCCGTTGAGGTCCCACCGCTGCCGCATCGCCTCGGGCAGTCCTTCGCACTCATCCGCCGTGATTTTGCCGTCGCCGTTGCGATCGTAGCGGTCGAGAATGGCGTCCACCATCTCGGCGGGCGAAGTGGGGCCAAACCGCCCGTTTCCGGCCTCGAACCAGGCGGCCAATTCCCGGGCCTCGATCAGACCGTCGTGGTTCGTGTCCACGTCTTCGAATCGCGCGCCCGGAAAGCGAAACTCATTCTGCGAAAGCATCTTGTCGCCGTCTTCGTCCATCTGGGCGATCAAGGCTTCGGCGCGCCGCTGGGGGTGATCGAGAGACAGGGGCGGCAGGGCCTTGAGTTCGGTCTCGTCGAGAACCCCATCGCCATTGGCGTCGGCTTGCGAAAAGGCCGTCTTGCCAAAGGGGAACTCGTCGGCCGAAAGTTTCTTGTCGCCGTTCTTATCCAATTCGGCCAGCAACGCGGCGGCCCGACGTCCGGGGTCCTGGAGAAGCACCGCCTGCGACAGGCTCAGTTTGACCAGGTCGTCGTTTTCGAGCTCACCGCTCTTGTTGGCATCGAGCTCCGCAAACGCCTTGGGCGGCAACAAACACTCTTCGGGCGTGATCTTGCCGTCGTGATTCAGATCGTACTGGCGCAGCAGCTGGCGCGCTCGTGTGGAGGGCCGAACAAAAAGGGCGCTCAGGTCGTGCGTCAGCTCCGTGCGGTCCATCTTGCCGTCGCCATTGGCGTCAAGTCGCGCGAAGATCTCGCGAGTCGCCGCCTCGAACTCTTGCTGGGAGAGGGACCCGTCATGGTCGGTGTCGAAAACCTCGAAGTTGCGCAGAATGACACCCAGTCCCCCTGGCCCAGCGTCCGGTCGCCCACGGAACATGGCACCGGCTCCACCCGGGAACATCATGGGTCCCCGAGGCTCGCGCGCACCGCCGCCCGGGGCTCCTTCGGGTCGAGCCACACGGTCGCCGGGGCGGGCGGCTTCGCGCCCCCCTCCAAATCCACCCGGACGCATGGCCTTGGGGCGCTCCCCATTGCCCTTCGCGGGTTGGTCCGGCGTAACGGGCCTTTGGGCCCACAGCTCGGTTCCGGAAACGAGCAGAACTATCGCGGCCACTCCGATGGCCCTTCTTGCTCTCGCCGATGTCATAATAGTCGCCCCTCCTGGAGCAAAACAGATTCGGGTTTAAGGTCTGCAACGAATATGCCTTAAAAACCAGCGACCCGATTCGCGACAGGCATTAAACGGTAAGTGGTTCATTATCAATGTCTTGTGCGAAACAAAGGGGGTGCTGAGAGAATACCACGCATCAGATATAGGTTCGTCATCGAACACTATATCGGTTTTCGCACACATTGTGAGGCCGAAAAGGGAACGCTGGCGGCCTCGAAAGAGAGGTGGGAAGTGAGAAGTTGGAGGCGAGAAAGGGTGCCCCGACAAGCCCCTGGTTTTTTCTGATCCCTCGCCTCTTGCCCCCTACGAAAATAGGTCAGTTCCGCTCCCGCAAGAGTCCCGCCGGACAGGTTCTCACCAGGCGAAGCTTTGGAGTGCGGCGGCTCGACGCCGCTTTCCTCCGGCGCGGCTTGACGCGTCGGAAGACCGCACGTCCATTGGGCAAGAGTGTGGACTCGGCCCCGTCAAGCCGGGGCAACTCAAAGCGGCGTCGAACCGCCGCACTCCAAATCTGCCACCCATGTCGTCCGTAACGGAGGCGAGATGCGCCTGTTTCAAGACGCTTTCAGAAAACCGTTGCATCGGTTGCGCGGGGCAATGCAGCTTTAGGTTCCTGCGGACCAGCGAGGGGAGTAGCGGAACTTGAGCGATCTCTGGACGGCATACCTCGGCGGCGACGAAAGGGTGGCGCCGTTTTTTGCCCATCGCTGCGGCGATTGGGCGTCGGTCGTCGAAGCGCGCCGCCGCAACGCACCCGGGCCGCTGGATCGCGCCGCCGGCGAGGAGCTCGCGGACGCCAACGCACAATGGGGCGTGGCGCCACGCGTGGTCGAGCGTGCCGCCATGCTCTCGTCGCCGCAGACGCGCGTCATTGCGACCGGCCAGCAGGCGGGGCTGCTCGGCGGGCCGCTCTATACGCTCTACAAAGCCATCGCGGGGGTCCGCTGGGCCGAGCGCCTCGAACGCGAGTTGGCCGTTCCCGTGGTGCCGATTTTCTGGGTGGCGTCCGAAGACGACGACTTTGACGAGGTGCGATTCTTTGGCTGGCAGGACGCTGCGGGCGATTGGCGGGAATACGCCTATGAGGCCGCCGGCCATCGCGCCGGAATGCCCGTCCATGATATTGCGGTGGAGCCGCCGCTTCGCCACGACCTTGCGGCGGCCTTTGCCCATACGCGTCAGACCGAATTCACGCCGGTTCTCGGCGAACGGATGAAGACCATCGCCGCCGAATCGAACGATCTCGAGGCGCTCTTCGTCCGGACGCTGGCCTGGCTGCTGGGCGAACGCGCGCCGCTGTTTATTTCGCCGCGGATGAAGTGGGTTCGCCAGGGGGCCGCCGCCGTCATCGAGCGCGAGCTCGCGCAGCCGGGTGAATCGTCGCGCCTGATTCTCGAGGCCGGCGAGCGCCTTACGGCCTGTGGTTTTTCACCCTCGCTCCACCGCCGGCCCGAACACGTCAACTGCTTCGTTCTGCGCGACGGCCTGCGACACAGAGTTCTGGTGCGCCATGGAGCGTTCGAGCTTGTCGCGCCGAAGGGAGAACGTCAAAAAGTCGCCGCAGACCAACTGCGCGGCGAGCTGTCGAGCGATCCCGCGCGGTTCAGTCTGAACGTCGTCACGCGACCGATCGTTCAGGACCGTCTGCTGCCCACGCTCGCTACGGTGGGCGGGCCGGGCGAAGTCGGCTACTTTGCCCAGCTGCGCGGGGTGTATGAACTCTTCGGCGTCGCGATGCCGATGATCCTGCCCCGGCCCCAGGTGTGCCTGATCGAGCCGCGGGTCGAGCGCGCCCTGGCCAAGCTGGACATCGCTATCGAGTCGGCCGTCGAGGCGGTTCAGGAGTTTCCCGAGCAATTTGACTCGCTCGTGCAGCGCGCCACGCGACAACCCGCGGTCGAAAATCGCCTGGAAGCGGCGAGGCGTCGGATGGAAGAGGCGCTGGAGTTCCTTGGTGCGCAAACCGATCTCGCCGATCCGGCGGTCGCACGGTCGTTCGAACGACTGCAAGACGCGATCAAGACCGGTTTCGAAAAACTCGCCGAGCGCCAACGCAAGGCCGCCCGCGCACGCGACGCCGAAACCACGCGCGCCGTCACCACCGCGCGCGATTCGCTCTGGCCCGGCGGTCTGCCCCAGGAACGCGCGCTCACCATTTTCTTTCCCTTCCTCAATCTTTTCGGAACGCCCCTGATCAAACACCTCGCCGAAGCGATCCCGCTGGAGGCGCGCGGCATTCAGCCGATCGTCCTTGCGGCGTTGATGGCCGGGGAGGGAAAGCCATGACGGCGACTCCTCAGAGGCTACAGGCTACAGGCTACAGGCCAGGGGAGCGACCGAGCCGCCGGCGCGTGGTGATCACGGGCATGGGGATCATTTGCGGCCTCGGCGACGAGCTCGACACCGTTTGGACGGGCCTGTGCGACGGGGCGTGTGCGATTCGCCCGCTGACGATTTTCGACGTCCGTGGCTATCGCAGCCCGCTGGCGGCCGAGGTCTCCGCGTTGCCTCCGCCGCCGGCGCATTTGCCAGAGAACCCGCGCCGCCTTTCGCGCACCGACCGGCTCAGCCTCCACGCCGCCGAAGCCGCGCTGCGCGACGCGCGACTGCTCGGCACAGCCGAGCGGGCCGAAGTCGGGATTGTCTTCGGCGCGGGAAGCGGCGGCATGAGAAGCATCGAACTCTATCGCCGCGCGGTTCATGCAGGACAGGTTGCCAACCGGTCCCACCCTCGCCCGAACCCGGCGCTGCTCGTTCCTTACGCGCTGAACACCGCGACCGATCTCATTGCGCGCGCTTGGAATCTGGGCAAGGGGCGCTTGACCGTCGCCACGGTTTGCACTTCGAGCACCAATGCCCTGGGATTGGCGTTGCGGGCGGTGCGCGAAGGGCGGGCGCGCGCGGTGTTGGCGGGCGGCGGCGACGGGTTGTGTGAACTGACCGTTGCCGGTTTCAATTCCATGCGCGCGGTGGATTCCAAGCCGTGTCGTCCGTTTGATCGCAACCGGCGCGGTCTGTCGCTCGGCGAAGGTGCGGCCTTTCTGGTCGTCGAGGATTTGGAAAGCGCGCGAGCACGCCGCGTGACGCCCCTGGCTGAGTTTCTCGGTTATGGCCACAGCTCCGAAGCCTATCACATCACGGCGCCCGACAGGACCGGCAACGAAGTGGCGCGCACGTTGCGGCTGGCGCTGGCCGACGCCGCCGTCGCGCCCGACGAGATTGATCACGTGAATGCGCACGGCACGGCGACGCCATACAACGACGTGGCCGAAAGCCGCGGCCTGCTGCTGGCGCTGGGCGAACGCGCGCGCGAGATTCCGATTTCTTCGATCAAGTCCATGGTCGGCCACTGCCTGGGAGCGGCCGGCGCCATCGAGGCGGTGGCCACGGTGCGCGCGCTCCAGACCGGTTGGGTGCCGCCGACGATCCACTACGAAACGCCCGATCCCGATTGTCCGCTGGACTATGTGCCCAACCGGATGCGCCGGGCCAAACCGCGCACGGCACTGAGCTGCAATTTCGCCTTTGGCGGCAACAATGCGGCCCTCATTTTCCGGCGGTGGGAAGGAGAAGAAAACGCGGAACGATGAACGATGAACTCCAGAAAACTCGTGTGCTTGTTTAGCGGCGAAGCATTTTCTCGCTTTATGCTAGTCCCGCAGGGACGGCTGAGAACGCTGGCGGGAGATTGGATTTCGGTCGCACGCAAGCGATTCCTGGCAAAACATCGAACGCCCACGAGGGGCTAGGCTACGAATTCGGTGGTGGAAACAAACGTGAATGTCTGCATCACAGGTTGGAGTGTGCTGAGTCCGCTGGGGACGACGCGCGAGGAGTTCGTGAAGAACATCTGCGCGGGGCGAAGCGAGTTTGCGCCCATCGAGAGTTTCGACACCTCGGCGCTCGACTCGCATCTGGCCGCTCAGTTGCGCCGCCCGGTTGACTACAAGCGCTATATTCCGCCGGCCCGACTCCGGCGCATGGACGGCCTGTCGCGCCTGATGGCCTACGTCGCGTGCGAGGCGTTCGAGCACGCCAGAGTGCGCGACCGGAACATCCCGCCCAACCGACGCAGCGTCGTGGTTGCCAGCGGCCTGAATCACACTGAAAGCATCGAGCAATTCTATCTTTCGCTTCTTCAGGAAGGCCCCGAGGGCGCCAATCCCATTTATTTCCCCGGCACGATTCCCAACAGCGCGGGCGGCCTGATCGCGATCGAGTTGGAGTGTCGCGGCCCCAATCTCACCATCACGCAAAAAGAAACGTCGGCCGAGGCGGCGTTGGTGGTCGCCTGCGACTTGCTTGAAAATGATGAGGCCGAGGTGGTTCTGCTTGCCGCGGGCGAAGCGCTCACCTCGGTGGTCTACGATGGGCTGGCGCGATTGCGAACGCTGAGCCGAGCCGGCGAAGGTCTTAGCGAAGAGATGCGGCCTTTCTCGCGCCGGCGAAACGGCTTTGTGGCCGGCGAGGGCGCCGCCGCCGTCGTTCTCGAACGCGCTGAGACCGCGCAAGCCGCCGGTCGCCCGAGCTTCGGCCGCCTTGTCGGTGCGGCGGAATGCGGCCAGGGTTGCTCGCCCACGAAGTATCCGACCGATCCGCTTCCTCTGGTGCGAGCCGTCGCATCGCTAGTCGAAAGCGCGCGCCGCGACCCGCACGCCCTCGCGTTGGTCAGCTCGGCGGCCAACTCCACCCGCTCGCTGGATGCCTGCGAAGCGGAAGCCATCTCGCGGATCGCTCAAACGCTCGGCCGGCGCAGCAACGAACTTCCCGTTGCGGCCGTCAAGGGAACGATCGGCGAGTTCTGCGCCGGTGGGCTGACCCGCATCCTCGCGGTACTCGGCGCCCTCGAAGCGGGTATTTGTCCGTCGCTTCCCTTCGATTCCGACATCTATGATCCGGACGATGATCGCCTGCGGCTCTCTTATCGCAACGCCCCTGTGGCGGTCGCCGGAACGGATGTTCTCCACCTCGCCTCGGCCGCCGGCGGCCACCAGCTGGCCCTGTGGTTCAGCCGCACGGACGCCTGAACCGCCGAACACCCCACAGATCGGTGGAGGATTTGGAGTGCGGCAGTCCAAACGGGTTTTTGATTATTCCGGTCACGCTGGCGATGAGCACGCGCTCGCGCGTCGAGGAGATTCGCCGAATCCGGCGGGAGACGGGAAACAAATGAACCTGGGGAGAGCTCACGGGCCGGGCGTTTCCGTGGAGATCCGCTCTTCGGCCACCGTATCATAGAGACAATTGTCAGGCCGCAGCTGGGACAATTCTTCCAAGTCCAGCGTCCGCGTAAATTCCACGGCCACCAGGTAACAGGTCAACGGTGTCTTGTTGGGATCGGCGGAATCAATTTCCAGCATCGGCTCGCAGCGGATCACCTTGCCGACCACTCCCAGACAGCGCGGCGGATCGGACTGGATGATGGCCATCTCCACAAGCCCGCCGCTGTGCAGTCGCTGCGACAGCTTCAGCGCGGCGCCCGACCGGGAAATGTTCACCACGCGCCCTTCCCACAGGTCGGGAGGAATGTTGCTCCCAAACTGCCGCGGGGCGTAACGGACACTGGCCGAAACCAAAATTCGGCGATAGCGTCGCTGTTCTTTCGGATCCTTTTCGGTACTCACGGCGCCGTCCTTCCCCTTTCGGTGGCTAAGGCCACCCACACCGGTTGAAACGGCGGAACGGTTGACGAAATCTCGCGGACTTCCGAGACGGATCCTTGTCTCTGGTGTTCTCCGTTCAATTTGAGAATTCTCAAAACGATAGACTCTGTCAAGCAGAAAGCTGAGTTTTTCAACGAGCGTTACTGCTGATTGTGCGCCGCGCGATTCGTCTTTTCGTCTCCATAACCGAGCCTCACGACCTGCGTCGCCGGCCTCACGTATAGGTGAAATAGCCCGTGGCCGTGCAGGTGCTACCCGCCGTCAGGCGTACCCAATGGGCGCTGAATCCCGCCGGAAACTCGTGATGGAAATAGCGGCCCGCTGCCACACGAACCCTTTCGTATGTTTTCCAGGTCTGGTTGCCCAGGAAATCAACCTCGACGGTAAACTCGACTTCCCTGTCGGCATCGTGGCAAAGATGGAGAACCTTCTGGTCGAACCCGGTCATGAGGTAGGGGTCCGAAGGCGTTCCCGCTTCGACTCGCTTCTCGCGCCAGGGTCCGCCCCAGCCTTTCGGTTTGCCGAACTGCCAGAGGTCGTCGGTCTTGCCAAACCAAAGACCGGACTGCGGCTGTCCCGCGAAAAGGTTGGTGTCTCCCGTCGGAGTGACCTGGTTGCCTCCCAGGACGAGGAACCCGCGAAACGAACAGTAGTCGGGAATCATGCGCAGGTGCGTACAGATCGGCCGCACGCCCCAAATCTTCCCCTCGTAGGTCAGCGGCGACATCTCGTAGAACATGCCCTGGCAATTCATCAGGAAGCGTTCGGTTTCGACTTCGCGGATGCGCGGCCACTCGGTCAGCCACGCCTGGTCATAACAGTGGGTGGCCATCGGCAGGCGATAGGTGCTCCATTTCGCCGCGCAGAAAACCTTCAGGATGGCCGAGGCCTTGTCCCAGCCGGTGGCGAAGATGGCCGCGCCAAAGTTCTTGCGGCCCGTGACCTCGTTGAACGCGGTCTGTTCGAGGATCGTCCATTTGCCGTTGAGGTATTCGGCCAGCCGGCCGCTCGCCCATTTGCCCGCATAGTCGTTGTCATCGTAGCTGTTGTTGGCCACGACGATGCGGCGGTTGCTGCAATGGCCGCCTTTGAAATGCGGCGCCGCACCTTTGGGAAGCGCCAATTCCTTCACCAGATCGAAGAGCCGGCGCGTTTTCAGCGTGTGCACGTCGGCTTCGAAGAGCAGCCCTTCCATGGTCAGGAAATAGGCTTTGTTCTTCGGGTCTTCGAGATGCTCCATCGTGGCGGTCAGGCGATGGTCCTTAAACTCGGCGATCGTGCGCACGTTGCCGTCGGTGTCAATGAGGTGCGGGCCGATGATGGCCTGGTTGGACGCCGGGTGGATCATGCGGTTGGCGTAAGTGCCGACGAGGCTTTCGGGCCGCCGGCGCATGACGAGATTCTCGTCAATCTCGTAAAGGCCCGTGCCCGAGCCGGTGCCCGCCTTGTGCGAGACATAGGAGATCAGCCACAGCTTGTTGGCCCAGGGAATGAGCGCGCCGATGCCGCATTCGCTGCGGGCGGGAACCATGTCGGCCGTGACGGCGAGACTGGGGCACACGCCACTCATGCTGATCTGCGGCCCGCTCGCGTTGCCGGAGGCTGCGACTCCGTGTTGGGAAACGGCTGCCGTTGGTGTGGGCGTCTTACCTGTGCTCGCGGCTTCGGTGCCGTGTGCGGGCGACGCATTCTGCGCCAGCGCACCCATCGCCGCCGTTCCCGCCAGCACGCCGCTGTTGCCGACAAACGCCCGCCGGCTGAAGGTTTGCTTCGGTTCTCTGCCTCGATTTTGCATGCCCATCCTCCCGGTTCAAGTCGCAACGAAGTCTGCCAGGAGACAAACCGAAAAGGTGCAGCGACACTTGATATTGGTGACCACGGCGATACACTTGCATGCGACGCGGGCCCTCGCAAGAACGATTCCGGGGGGATTTCCCTTGGCGCGCGGCGCCGAAAACGAGAATCGTCATCTCCCTTCTTGACACCATCGAGCGGTGTCAACCTTTGGTGCACGTCGAACGTCTAAGAAACCGGATCAGTCCAAGAAGCGAGGAGAGTTTATGCCCACCCGGCGGATGGCCGCGGGAATCGCTTTCGTTCTCGTCGCGCTGTTAGCGGCAGTTGCGCTCGTGATCGCTCGGCACGGAGGGCATGGCCCCGAGCGGTCGCCCGTTACCGAAGGGAGCGTGGCGCGCGGCGATGCCGGACGGGCGGAACCGTCGCCCATGCCTGCGGTGGCGCGTGGCCTGCCCGACGCCTTGAAGGCCGATTTTGCGGCCGGGCAAACACCGGTCTGGGGCGTCGAGCTCGAAGCGATCGAACCCGGCCAGCATCGCTACTGGTTCTACGTGGACGGCAAGCAGATCGCCGGTCCGCTCAACCCTCCGGCCGACCCGAGCGCGAAGGTTTCGGTCTTTGCCTGGCCGCCCGCCGAACGCGAGACCGGTCGCACCGTCCCGCGCCGGCACGTTCCGCTTCGAAGGGCTGGGCAAAAGGAAATACACGATCAAGTTCACCGAAAACCTGAAACTTGAAACGTCTTTTCTACAGCAACCACACCTTCCCCTGGTTGCCGTCAACGCGCACTTGGCGGCCAGGGGCGATGCGCAGTGTGGCATCGAGGACGTTGACCACGGCGGGCAGGCCGTACTCGCGCGCGACGATTGCGCCGTGCGAGAGAACGCCGCCTCGCTCCATCACCAGCGCCCGCGCCCGCGCGAACAGCGGCGTCCAGCCGGGATCGGTCGAAGGACAGACCAGCACGTAACCCGATTCCTGTTCGCCCAGGTCGGTCGGTTCGAGCAGGACGCGTGCGATGCCCGTGGCCACGCCTTCCGAAACGCCGACGCCTTCGAGCACTTCGCCCGCCGCCGGCTCGTGCAGCCGCCCGATCGCCTCGAGATCGTCGCTGAAGATGACCGGCGGAACAGGGATGCGCAGCACCCGCTCGCGCCGGAGCTGTCGTTCCTTGATGCGTCCCGGAATGATTCGCCCCTTCACCAGATCGGGCAGTTCATTGGGCCGCAAGAAGAAAATCAGGCCGTTCATCTCGTAGCGCCGGTCGAGCGCCAGCAGGCAGCGCCGGAGCAACTCGTAGCCCATCATCCAGTAGTGCTTGACGCTCTCGCGAAAGGGCATGTAGCGGCGGAGCAGGGCGATCTGGCGTTCGATCCGGTCGCGGACCGCGCCGCTCAGTCGCGCCAGCCGCCGTTGGAGATTGTCCATCGTTTCCTGCTGATGCTGCTTGTGGGTTTCGTAGAGCTCGGCGGGGCTGCGTTCGCCGCGCCGCACGGCCAGATGGGCGAGGCGCTCAACCTGCCGCGGGTCTTCGCGCCAGCGGGGCCGGGCCAGCTCGAATTCGCCCACGCCGCGATGGCCATAGACCGCGAGGAATTCCTCGAGCGACTTTTCGCCCGTGCCGACGCGCCACAACGCCTCGTCCATCTCGACCGTCACGTCGGCGCGCTCTCCCGAAGCCAGCGCGGCAAGATAGTGGCCGGCCTCAACGCTGAGATGCTGCTCGAGAAGCCCCGCAAGATCGGCATAGGCCAGATTGGCGAGGATCGTCGCCTTGAGCGCCCCGCGTACGAAGTCCGTCATCACGCGCCGGCGGTACTCTTCGAATCGCTCGACGATCTCGCCGGGGCTCAGCCCCTCGGGCGGCTCTGCGCGTTCGGCCGCGGCCCACTCGGCGAATCGCGGAAAAACCTCTTCGCTCAGCCGGCGGGCGAGGTGTTTGCGCAATCGCGCCATCCGAATTTCCGCGACCGTCATGCGAAACGGCAGAAGGGGCAGGCGCAGCAACACCCCCACCGATCCGACGTTGACGCGCGGTGCGGGGTATGAGGCCCGCGAAGGGTTGGCCTTGAGTTCGGCGAAATCGTACTCGTAGCAGAACTCGGCGAGGTGCATCTGGATTTCGCGCGACAGATTGACGTAGGGCCGGCCGCAGACCAGGTCAAGCATTCCTTTTCCGCACGCCTCGCGCGCGGGCGCGAACCCCAGATCCGAATAGGCCAATCCCAGTCCGCCCCGGCCCGACATGAACTGGGCCGTGATCGCCCACGTCATCGGGTAAGGCTCGGGCAGAACCTCGGAGATGCCGTAGCTGGACCAGACGGTGCCGCGCGGATGGGTCCGGTCGCGAAGCTCCGCGATTTCTTCCTGGCGCAGCCGCGCGATCTCTTCGCGCAGGTCAGCCGGGATTTCCGACGAAGGCGCGCGATCCAACTTCTGGAGCGTCGTGATCGGCCGCGACTGGAGAAGATAGAGCCGGCCGCTCGCGATGGCCCATTCGATGTCCTGAGGGCAGCCGAACATCTCTTCCAGCCGCTTGCCGTGGGAGGCGATCTCGCGAGCCTGTTCGACGGTCAGCGAGGGCGCGCGACGACGCTCTTCGGCCACAGCGAGCGGGCCGGCGCTGCTCCTCATCACCGCCTTGTCGGCGAGGTGTTGCTCGACAACGGCGCCGGTGGCCTTGTCGAGCACGAAGTGGTCGGGATTGACCGCACCCGACACCACCGACTCGCCCAGCCCCCACGCGCTGTCAATCAGCATGCGGTCGCGCCGGCCCGAAGCGACGTCCACCGTGAAGAGGACTCCCGCGGCGTCGGCCTCCACCAACGACTGGACGACAATGGCGATGCCCGAAGTAGGACAGGTTGGCAGCCGGTCACCGTGTTCGCCCGCTGTAGGACAGGTTGTCAACCGGTCACCGTCCTTGTCCTCAGCCGAGCCGGTTGGCCACCTCCCGCCTTCACTCCGAATGTGGCCGGGCTCAGGACAGGTTGCCAACCGGTCCCACTGTTTGCGATAGGCCGCCACGCGCTCCGAATGACCCGCCTGCCAGCAATGTCCCACGGCGGCGATCAACTCCTGGTCGCCGCAAACGCCGAGGAGGGTCTCGAGCTGTCCGGCGAAGCTGGCCGCCGCGGCGTCCTCGAACACCGCCGACGAGCGAACCGCCACCAGGCCGGGACCCAGGCGTGCCCGCGCGTCGAGGATGTCGCGCTCGAGCTCGGGCCGGATTGTCCCGTCTTCTTTCATCCCTTGTTCGAGAGCCTGCGCCGTGATCGCGAAACCGGGAGGAACGGGGAAACCCGCGGCCGCCAGGCGACCCAGGCTCAGCGCCTTGCCGCCGACCGACTCGCGGTCACCTTCGCCGATCTCGGAGAAGAAGCGAATGGATGGCATCATGCGGAACCACAGATTTCTATTCCGAGGAAAGTCCCTTCCCCAATTCTACGCGCCGAGATAGAACCACCAAGACACGAAGACAGAAAGGGAAAAACATCTTGGCGCCTTTCCGACTTGGTGGTGAATGCTTTGGTCAAGACGACGGCTTGGGTTCAACGTGGCCGAGACAGAAAACATAGCTGGCCGACGAACCGAAGAACAATCGCCCGCCCGCCAGCGCCGGCGACGACCAGATGCGCGTCTCGCGCCCCGTGATCTTCGTCGTCTCGAAGCGCCAATCGAGCTCGCCGGTCGCCGTCTTCAGGGCATAGAGACATCCGTCGTCGGAGCCGATATACAACACGTCACCGGTCACCACGGGCGACGAAACCACCGGCCCGCCCGTCGGATATTTCCACGCCGGCCGGCCGCTGCTCCGTTCGAGGCAATAGACGTTCGAATCGCGACAGCCGAAGTAGACGCGGTCGCCCACCACCGCGATCGAGCTCAGCACCGCATCGGGCAGATCGGCGTGCCAGCGCTCGTTGCCCGTCGCCGCATCGCAACAGATGACGCGCCCAAACCGTTGCGCCGCGGGCGCGCTCTCGACGAAATTGCCGTTGCCGATTGCGTAGTAGAGATCCTCGCCGACGACCGACGGCGTGCCCCACGCACCGTAGTCGGTCTTGACGCTCCAGATCTTGTTGCCCGTCTGGCGGTCGAGGCAGTGCATCCCGCATTCGCCATAGCCGGTGCCGAAATAAACACGCTTCTCATCCACCGCCGGCGGCACGTCCACATGCACGTTCTCATAGTGCCAGACCTGCGTGCCGCTGGTCGCGTCCAGACAATAGACGCCGTCGTCGCCCGCGCCAAAATAGACCTTTCCATCGGCGAGCGCCGGACTCGATTCGACGTGGCTTTTGGTCTGAACCGACCAGCGCAGTGTTCCGCTCGTCGCGTCGAGGCAATAGAGCGAGGAGTTGCCGTCGCTGTGCAGCCCCTCGCCGCAATAGACGCGGCCGTCGGCCACCACCGGCGACGAGAAAACCTGCTGTTGGGTCTTGAAGCGCCAGCGGATTTCGCCCGTCTCGGCATCGAGACAGTAGATGTTGGCGCCGCGAAAGAAAACCGACGCGAACGACCCCGCGATATAGATCCGCCCCTCGGCCACGGCGGGCGAAGCCGAAAGATCGCCCACGTTGACGTTGGGATCCTTGACCGCCCAAACGGCGTCCACGGGCGCGGTCGGTCCGGGCATTCCATCGAGGGCGCCCGTCCGCGCGAGGCTGCCGCGAAACATCGGCCAGGCGTGGGACAGATTGGCAGTCTGTCTATCCCCGGAGTAGGACAGATTGGCAGAAGACAGATTGCCAACCTGTCCTACCCAAGCCGAACGGGCAATCTTGTTGTCCAAGACCACGGCCGCGGCCACCAGCCCCACGGCAACGATACAAAACGCCGCGCGCTGTCCCGCGCTCAAACGGCGCAGCAGATAGCCCCATTGCCTCACCGCCCAGATGACCAGGAATCCCGCGACGCAGTAGATCACACCGCGCAGGTGCATATAGCGATAGACCACCGCGACCAGCGCGAGCAGGAAAACCGTCGTCAGGATCCCGCTCACCCACGCTGTCACGCGCGGCCCGCGCATCTTCCGGCTCAACCTCTTGAAACCGAACGCGCCTACCAGCCCCGACACCAGGAAAACGATCAGCCCGCCGAGCAACCCTCCCAACGCCGCCAGCGGCCCCACGGCCAGGCTCGGCACGATGGCGTGGGCCGTCGAGTGGACGCCGAGAAGCACGGCCACTGCCAAAGCGATCATCGTTCTGTTACGCTTCCCGCTCATTTCCTCTCGCCTCTCACTTCGCCTCAATCGGTACCTCGACCGACAGCCCCTGGTTTCCCACCTGGACGACGCGCTCGCCGTACCCGCCGTCGCTCGTGATGACGGAGACTTTGTATTTCCCGGCCGGCAAGCCGAAAAAGGCCGTCGTGTCCTCCTGGCTGCCGCCGTTTTGCGCCGCGGCCAGTTCGCGCAAGCCGAGCAGTTTTTCTTTTTCATCGAACAGCCGAACCACCGCTCCCACGACGCCCTTCGTCGCCTTGGGCCGGACCTCGAGAAAGACCCGCTTGGGATCGTCCTGGCCGTAGTCGTTGATGAACACCGTGGCGCGTCCTTCGGCCGAATTGGTGAGAAGATCCAGGTCGCCGTCACCGTCAAAATCGGCAAACACCGCGCCAAACACCCGCGCGTTGCCCAACAGGTGATAGAGCCCCAGCGGCTCGACCTGGTTGACAAACGTCCCGTCGCCCTTGTTCATGAACAACCGCCCATCGCCGTCGGCCTTGCCCACGTAAAGGTCGAGCCGGCCATCGCGGTCAATGTCGCCCCACGCGGCAACCGTCCATTGCCCGGGGAACTTGGCCAGCTCGCCCGACTGCGAGGTCACATCGGTGAACGTGCCGTCGTTGTTGTTGCAGAACAGCTTGATCAGATTGTCTTGCGGCACGGCGAGATCGGGCGCGCCGTCGTTGTTGAAGTCGCCCCAGGCCACGCCGATCCTGCTCGCGCTGGTGGTGTTGAACTTGATCCCCGCATTCTTCACTTCTTCAAATTTGCCCTGGCCGCTGTTGCGGAAAAGCATCCCCTCGCCCACATTGTAGAGAAAATCGGCGAAGCCGTCGCCGTCGAAATCCACCACCGACACCCACGAGCCTTTGACGCGCCCCGGCCCGTTCGGACCAAGCCCGGCCTCGGCGCTGGCATCCACGAACCGGTCGGGACCGTCCTTGCCCGTGTTGCGCAGAACCATGATCCCCTTTTCGCCGCGCGGCATGAGAATGTCGGGCAACCCGTCGCCGTTATAGTCAATCCAGACGCACGTCTCGGCGCCGCCGCTGGTCAGCTTGGCCACCAGCGCGGTGTCGTCGCGAAACTTGCCGCCGAGGTTGGTAAAGAGTTTCGGCGTCGGAAGAAGCAGATCGGGTTTTCCGTCGCCGTTGTAGTCGGCCCACGCCGCGCAAGACGACGCGCCGCTCAAGCCCGTGTCCTTTGTCACATTGATGAACATGCCGCCGGCTTCGTGCTGATACAGTTCGTTGCCGTTCTGGCAGCAGCAATAGGCATCCAGATCGCCGTCGCCGTCGAAATCCACCCACGTCACACCGCGCGCCTCGCCGACGCCGTGCAGCAACGCCACGTAGCGGCCGAAGATCTTGCCGACCGCCGGTCCCGCGGCGGCCTGCGCGGCGCCCGGAATCTTGCTCAGTTCGAGCGCGACGTCGAACGGGGGAACGTTGGGATCGGGCGGCGGCGCCTTAACCTTGCTCGACAGGATGTCCGGGATCATGTTGATCAGCTCCGTGACCGACTTGACCCAGGTGCGGTTCATGCGGATTTCGACGTGGGTCATGCGCCACCACATCTGGTTATAGTCGGGCAGGTGCTGGCCGTAGATCTGGAACCAGAAATTGTCTATGTAACATAGGCTGGCGATCGAGTCGCCCTCTTTCTTGTAGAAGACCACAATCATCTGGCCCGGTTTGACCTTGGCCATCATGTAAGGAATGAACTGCGGCAGCGAGGTGTTCGCGTTGATCTGAATTTTCAGATAAGGATTTTGCCCTTTGAGATCGCGCTCCATTTTGACGATGATCTGTTTTTTGTCCGTATCCACTTTTTCAATTCTGCCCACGCAGATGTTGCCGCTCTCGTCCAGGACTTCCTGGAGCGCGTACATGCGTTCGACGTAGGCGGCGAGGCGGCCGGTGAGAATGAAGACCATCGCGGCGAGCAATGCGCCAAAGAGGGAGACTTTCCACCCACTCCTCATGAAGAGCTCCTTTTGAAAGAGCGACGCCTTGTTACTCAAGAGCGTTAAATGCCTTTGTTCCTATCTCTGTCGGAAGAATCTCGATCGGAGCCTTTGACAGGGTAGCAGGATTCACGGGATTTCGAAATCCGCTTTTCCGGTTTTTTTCGCGCCACCAACCTCTCGCCGCTCCACGGTTCGATTCTGAATTTCCCGTTGTCCGTTGTCCGTTTTTCATTCCGACAGGTTGCCAACCTGTCCTACCCAAAGCTAATCAAGGATGTCAAACCGGTCGAACAATCCGGTTGGCTTCTCGGGTTTGATCTCGACGTTGGTCACCTTGGCCGCGCGCGGTCCCGTTCGAATGAACTTCTCCAGTTCCTTGAGCGCCTTCTCGTCGCCCTCGGCCACCAGCTCGACCCGCCCGTCAGGGAGATTCTTCACCCACCCGCTGACGTTCAATTGTTTCGCGTGAAGCTGAACGAAGTTGCGGAAATTCACGCCCTGGACACGGCCCGAAACCCAGGCGTGCATCGCGCTGGCTCCCGCCTTGGCCGTCGCGCTCGTCTTGCCGGGCACCTCCAGGATCAGCGTCAACGACGTCCCCTCTTTGGGCAGCAACGCCTTGTTGCAGTGATGCTTGCTCTGGTCGGTCGCCGAGGGCAGCGGGTTCTGAATCAGCACACCGGGGTCCTGGTGATGGAGCGAGATGATGTTCTTCACGATGGAAACCTGCGGCACCTTTTTGCCCGTGCCCGGGTCTTCGACTTCTTCCGACCCGACATAGGTCCATTCGCAATGGGGCATGGTTTCGGTGGTTTTCTCGTCGCGGACGAAATCCTCGACGCGCCGCAGCTGCTCCTTGCCCGCGGCGTCTTTCCACCGCACCCAGACCATCACGCCCTGGCCTTCGGGCATCGTGTGCTTGCCGGGACCCTGATCAACCGCCGCCTTGCCGCGCTTCAGGCCAAGCTGCTGACAGGCCGCCAGGATGTCTTCGGCTTTGGGTTGGAGAATGAACAGCGACTCATAGACCTTGCCGCCCTCGCAGGTGGCGGCATATTCGAGCACGCCTTTGAGCTCGGCGCCGTAGACGTCCTGCTTGGCGACCTTGCCGTCAATTTCGACCTTTCGCTGATCGGGAAAAAGTCGGAGGCCGGGGACCTCGGCACTCCGTCCCATCGAGACCGCGACGAGGATGAATAATGCGGCCAGGGCCGGCGCCAGTTTCGCTTTGCGACAAACGAGTTTTCTCCGGTTCATTGTTTCCGCTACCTCCTCGACCGACATTTCGTCGTTGAATGATGAGAACGCCCGACTCCGATTCCTTTGATGGCTTTAC
>Ga0315282_10005738_pt1 | contig 21037 bp, 15 predicted proteins | sample YL17G07_20_MG_FD_203693 | JGI IMG/M metagenome (GOLD analysis project Ga0315282, IMG submission 203693) | Sediment microbial communities from Yellowstone Lake, YNP, Wyoming, USA - YL17G07_20 | ecosystem: Environmental > Aquatic > Freshwater > Lake > Sediment | place: USA: Wyoming | collected... | reverse complement strand
TGTTATTATTAACAGTATCCACGGTGACGGTAGACACAATATCATAATGGAGTGGAAAAAAGCGGTTGCGAGAATTGAATCAGAAGAAGTCAGGAATAAGTTGTATGGGTTTCACAATCGTATAGCTACATCCATTGCAGGGCAGATATTCAGAAGGTCCGTTGTACTGTTCTTGTTGGTGATAATGCTCGGTATTGTCTTTTGGCTCCTTGGTTCACGAAGAAAAGAAACGGATATAATCAGCCACGAAAACATTGAGAAACTGGAGAATCAGGTGATCGAAGCTGACGACTTTGTTGCTGAACTCACTCCAGCTTAAGTCGTGTTGTATGCCAGCAGCATTGCTGCGCTTTCAACGGAAATCCCGCCACTTGCATTTTGCCCCGATAACCTCTACTGTTTAGATTCTTCTTATGCTTCGTTCCCTCCTGCTCTACCTTTCCGAGCGCGAAAGTCCCAAGAAATTCCTGATGGGCAACCCCCTTGGACGCCGCTTGGCCTCGCGGTTTATTGCGGGCGAGGAAATTGCAGACGCCCTGCGCGTCATCCGCCGGCTCACCAGCGACGGTTTCATGGTGACGCTCGATTGCCTGGGCGAGAGCGTCCATGAAGCCGCTGCCGCTGATGCTGCTTGCCAAACTTATCTCCAGCTTCTCGATCGACTTGCGGCGGAAAAGTTGAACTCGCATGTCTCCGTGAAGCTCACCCAATTGGGCTTGGCCATTGACGAAGGGCTGGCGCGGCGTAATTTGGCGCGCCTCGCTGAAAGGGCGGCGCTCCACAACAATTTTGTGCGGGTCGATATGGAAGGCTCGGCGTTCACGGACGCCACCTTGCGGGTGTTTTGCTCCGTGGACGCGCCTCGCGACGTGATGGGAATCGCCATTCAATCATACCTTCGCCGCACCGAGGCGGACGTGCAAGAACTGCTAAAACGCGGTGTGCGCATCCGGCTGGTAAAAGGCGCTTACAAGGAGCCTCCGGATATCGCCTTTGCCCGCAAGCGCGATGTAGACGGCAATTTTCAAAAGCTTACGGAAAAGCTCCTGGCCAGCGGGATTTATCACGCCATCGCCACGCACGACGAACGCCTCATCGAGGCCACGCAGCGGTTCGCGCGCGCGCGCGGCATTTCGCCGGAAAACTTCGAATTCCAATTGCTTTACGGTATCCGCCGACAACTCCAGCGGGCGCTGATCCAGCAAGGGTGGCGGGTGCGCCTGTACGTTCCGTACGGGCGGGAGTGGTATGCTTACTTTATGCGCCGGCTCGCGGAGCGGCCCGCCAATCTGTTTTTCCTGATGCGCAATCTTCTTAGGGCGTGATGGCCGCGGGCGAGTTGGTTGCCGCAGCTCAAGAAGGATTTCACCACAGAGCGCACAGAGGCCACAAAGGACAGACGCAGGGAAAGAATACGATTCGACACCGAAGGCACTGTAATCTTTGACTCTCACCCAGGCAAGCCCAAGCACTTTTCTCCGTGGCCCCTGTGCGCTCTGTGGTGAATCCTTTCTCAGAAAACTGCTAAATGAATTATCCTGACGCGGTCCGTGAATTCGCTCGTTACGTGGCGCGCCCCGCGGAAGAGATCCGGCTGGACGAGGCGGCCCTGCTGCTGGCGCGCACGGAGTATCCGGCGCTTGACCTTTCCGCGCAACTGGCGCGCTTAGACGCGTTGGCGGCACGCGCGCAGTGCGATCCCCGCCAGTCGCCCCACGCCAATATCGCCAGTCTGAATCGCCTCCTCTTCGAGGAGGAAAAATTCGCCGGCAATGAAGAAGAATATGATGACCCGCGCAACAGTTATTTGAATGATGTTTTGGATCGCAAAATGGGCATTCCCATCACCCTGTCGCTCGTTTACCAGGAAGTCGCGCGCCGATGCAGCCTGCCCGTGGTGGGCGTGGGATTTCCCGGGCACTTCCTCGCCAAGTACCTTGCCGCCTCGGGAGAAATCCTGTTGGACCCCTACCAGCGCGGCGCCATTCTGAGCCTTCAGGACTGCGAGGAGAAACTGAAAGCCCAATTCGGGGAAGAGGCAGAGTTCCGGCCGTCGTACCTGGAGGTCTCATCGGCCAAGCAAACGCTGACCCGCATGTTGAATAACCTGAAGGGTTCCTTCTTCCGCCGCAAGGATTTTGCCAAAGTCCTGATGATGATTGAAATGGCCCTGGCAGTTGACCCCGCTTCCCGCCAGGAGATTCATGATCGCGGCATGGTCTACTTCCTCCTTCGGCGCTATGGAAAAGCGATGGCTGATCTTCGTGCCTACGTCAACCTTTCTCCCCCCGACGACCCGCAAATCCAGGGTGTGCGGACGATGATGCACCGGATTCGGGCGATGCATAACTGAGAAGAACCGCGACTCCACCACCCCGCTGGATATTGACAGCGGGTTGGTCCTCACCTTCCATGGAAAGTTAGGTATGTATTCCTCCCTATTACCGGAATACTGGGGAGAAGTCCCGGCTCGTCGCTCCCGTCAGGCAGTCTTGTCGGGAGAGTCGCAGATGGGTGCGATGGGGCACTGCATGCAGAGCGGCTGGCGCGCGGCGCAGATCTTTCTGCCAAACCAAATCAACTGATGACTGAAGGAAACCCACCGGGTTCGAGGCACCAGCTTCATCAAATCTTGTTCAACTTTTTCCGGCGTCTTTTGGTTGGACAGCCTCAGGCGGTGGACGATGCGGAAGACATGCGTGTCCACCACCACGCCGCTCGCGATGCCATAGGCCGTCCCCAATACTACGTTGGCGGTTTTTCGCGCAACGCCGGGCAGGGCGAGAAGTTCTTCCATCGTGCGCGGAACCTCCCCGTTGAAGTCTTGCACGATCTTGGTGGCGGCGCCGATGATGTTCTTCGCCTTGTTACGGAAGAAACCGGTGGAATGAATCTCGCGCTCCAATTCGTCCTGGGGCAAGGCGACGAAATCCTGCGGGGCGGGGAATTTGCGAAAAAGTTCCGGCGTGACTTTGTTCACGCGCTCGTCGGTGCACTGGGCGGAAAGAATCGTGGCGACGAGAAGTTGGAAGGCGTTCTCGTGCCGCAGCGCGCATTCTGCTTGTGGGAAGAGCACATCGAGCGCCGCGAAGATTTTCTGCAACCGTGCAGGGGACGTGTAAGATTTTGGATTTTGGATTTTCGATTTTGGATTCGAGATTCGTTTGGAAGACTTAGTTTTGGCCGGCATGGTTAGTTATTGTAGCATTCTCGCGAAAAGATTGAACACGGAGGTCACGAAGGTGCGACCCTAAAGGCAATCTTACCACACAGGCACAGAGAACACAGAGAACACAGAAAGAACACCACTATTGGTCTCTGTGGAACTCTGTGCCTCTGTGGTGAATCTTTTCGTTGCTTGTGGCCCCGCGGCGACCGCGAGCCTGCCCCGAAAACCTAATTCCGAATTTCGGACCCCTAACCCCTAACCCCTAACCCCTAACCCCTAACCCCGTATCCCGTGTCCCGTGTCCCGTATCCCGTATCCCGACTTTCATCCTCCCAGCAAGTCCAGCACTTCATCCAGTTCGCGGTGGATGCAGGTGAGCGTGGGGGTGTCGCGAACGGTGTAGCTGGTCGCTTCGCTATGCCGCAGTTCCATGACGAGATCGACGAAGTGTTCGGGCTTATCGCTCTCGAATGCCACCACGAACTCCTGGTCATCCAAGCCGAATGAGTAAGTGGTATTCAAGCGCACGGTGGGGTAACGGTGGCCGATCTCAATGTGCTCGTCCATCATTCCTTGCCGCGCGTGTTTGGTCAGACGATACCACGCTTTACTTTTGACAAAGGGATATACAAACAGATAACGGAACTGTCCGGGGATCAGCTTCAGCCGCGTGCCTTCCTGTCCGGCGTGGGAATGCTTGTCCACGTAAACGGAACGCTTCGTCATGGACAAAAACGAATAGGGAGTGGTCAGGTATTTCCCCAAATCGGTCTCCAGCAACCTCGCCATCATTTCCTGAAACTTCAGCAGGTGGTACCCGATGCGCCAAAGCATGAAGTCGCAATCGCCACGAATGCCAATCGTCGAGTAAGCGATGACCATCACATCCTTCTCGTAGCTTTTGACCACGTCGATGAACTGGCCCTTGCCGCGCTTGCGGTCTTCCGCCGGCAGCCTCCGCCAGGCGGGATCGACTTTGTAAAATCCGAAATTCACATATTGACGGCGGTCGTCGCCGCTTGCTGCTTCCGGGTGTTTATGTTCACTCAAGACGCGAACTCCTTATGGTTTGTTGCTGCTTCCGACACCCGAGCACTGAGGGGCGTGGGAGCTCCCCCGAGTGACCCTCCGGTTAGGGAATCAGCTGTTAGCGTTAGGATGCCCCCCTGCCGTGCCCAATAGAAGTGTTGAAAATCAAGCAAAGGCGAGCCCTGGCGAAGCTTCAATATAACATGGAAAGGTGGACGAGGCGGCGGGGTGGGGTGGAAGTGGGCCACTTTGGTTCTTTTTTAGCGCCGGTCTATGACCGTCGGCTTTTGCTTTAATAGCTTACGGCGCACCCCGCCAAGGCGGGGCAGGCGCCGAGCGCCGGTACAGCAAACTGACCTACCATACCCGAACTCCTTGCAATTATCGGTAAATAGGGGCTATACTTTATTTGGCGAACGCACAGAGTGGGCGAAAGCCCACTTTTTTGTTAGGCTGCGGGTCGGGTTCGCCTGAGCGCGGACTCGCCACCGGTGTGGATTGTGTCGCCGCCGAGCTTGATGGTCGATCTGGAAAAAATCCGCGAGATGGCGCAGCGGGTCGCGACTTCCGAGGGTTTACATCTGGTGGATGTCGAACTCAAGGGGGGCAACTCGAACGCCCTGTTGCGCGTTTATATTGACAAGACGGGTGGGGTATCACACGCCGACTGCCAATTGGTAAGCGAGCAACTGAGCGCGATGCTGGATGTGGAAGATCCTTTCCCGGGAAGGTACGTGCTGGAAGTTTCCTCTCCGGGGCTGGACAGGAAGCTTACCAAGCCGAATGACTTCACCTATTTCGTGGGACGGCGGGCGCGCTTGGTGCTGAAGGAAGCGGTGGGGGAGCAAAAGGTTTTGGAAGGGCGTCTGGCGGGGTTTGAAAATGGCCGGGTTCGATTGGACCTGGGTGAGCACGGTTTGCAAGAACTCGATCTCGCCAACATTCGGAAAGCGCAGTTGGTAGTGGAGAGGGACAGCTTGTGACGACAAGTCTTTTGTATCAAACGATAGATCAGTTGAGCCGCGAGAAAGGCATTGACGCGCAGATTATTATCTCTGCGGTGGAAGATGCCATTCTGGTTGCGGCGCGGAAGTATTACAAGACTTCTGAGGACCTTCAGTCGCATTTCAATAAAGAAACCGGCATCGTGGAAGTCCACGCCGTAAAGAAGGTTGTCGAGGACGTTCAGGACCCCGACCACGAAATCAGCCTCCAGGATGCGCAGAAATATGATGCCGAGGTGGCCGTCGAGGGCGAGGTGAGAATTCCCAAGCCCACGGACGTGCTCGGGCGCATCGCCGCGCAGGCTGCCAAGCAAGTGATTTTCCAGAAGGTGCGCGAGGCGGAGCGCGATACCGTCTACGCGGAATACAACCAGCGCGTGGGCGAATTGGTGAACTGCACCGTGAAGCGCATGGAGGGGCCGGACGTCATTGTGGATTTGGGACGCACGGAAGCGCGCATGCCGCGCAAGGAGCAATCGCGCCTGGAAACCTACCAGATTGGCGACCGCATTCGCGCCGTGATCAAAGAAGTTGATCGCGCCGCGCGCGGGCCGCAGGTGGTTGTTTCGCGCGCCGACGCTCTGCTGGTGCAAAAGCTCTTCGAGATGGAAGTCCCGGAGATCTACGACACCACGGTGGTGATCAAGGCCATCGCTCGTGAGGCGGGAGAGCGGACCAAAGTGGCGGTTTACTCCAAGGATCCGGATGTGGACTGCGTGGGCGCGTGCGTCGGCATGAAGGGCATGCGCGTGCAGTCGATCATCCGCGAACTGCGCGGGGAAAAAATCGACATCATCGAGTACAACGATGACCCCCTGGTCTTCGCCGCCAACGCCCTGAGCCCGGCGAAAATCAATCACGTCTCCATCCTCGACATGGGGGAGAAACACCTGGAAGTCATCGTCGATGATTCCCAGTTGTCGCTCGCCATCGGTAAGAAAGGCCAGAACGTGCGACTGGCCGCCAAGCTTCTGGCCTGGCACATCGACATCAAGAGCGAAGAAGAGAAGCGGCAGGAGATCGAATCGCAGATGGCCGCTATGGCCCTGCGCGGCGCGCCCGTTTCCGAGTTGCAGGGGTTGGGCGATAAGACTCTGCAAAAGCTGCGCGATCACGGCATCGAAACCGTCGAGCAGTTGGCGCAAATGACTCCCGAAGACCTGATGCAGATTCAGGGCGTGGGAGAGAAAACCGTGGATCGCATCCGCCGCGTGGTGACGGATTACTTTGAGCGCGACCAGTCGGGCGCAGGCCCGGCCCCCGAAAGCGCAGTAGCCCCCAGTGAGGTGGTGGAGGGCGCAAGAGCAGAATCGGCGGAAACGCCCGAAAACCCGGCCTCTGAGGCGGTGCCCCCGAGTCCCCCGACGGAAGAAGCCGCTGCCCCTCAGGAACCCGCTGGTACGGCTGAAGCTGCCGGCCCGGAAACGGTCGAAGAGCACGGGTCGGCTGAGGAAAGCGACAAAATTGAGGCGTCAGGCGAAGGCGAACCCAAAGGGCCGGATGAACCTAGCCCGGCTGGAGCAGGAGGTGAAGAAAAATAAATAAGGCTGCCAGGGCTTTTATCGAACCGGCCGGCAGATTCCCAGCGCCCAACGTCTGGGCAGGGGTTAGGGAGAAAGAGACTTACGCATGGGAAAGATTAGGATCAACGAACTGGCGCGTGAACTGGAAGTGAAGAGCAATGTCGTTCTGGAATACTTGGCGGAACTGGGTATTCCGGACAAGAAGTCTCACTCCAGTGCGCTCGATGACGACCTTGCCGACAAAGTCCGGGCGCATTTCCGTGCCGATGGAGAAGCTGCCACTGAAAAGGTGGAGGAGGCTCCTGCCGCGCCCGTGCTACCTGCGACTATAGTCGAAGCGCCGCACGTGCCCGCGGGGCTGGACCTGAAGAAACTGCACGACTTCAAGTCGGATCTCCACCCGCTGACACGCTCGATTGCAGACATTAAGGCAACCGCGCGCAAGGCCGTCGTGGCGCCGCCTCTGCCCAGGCCTGTTGTCCCCCCGGCTGCCGCTGGACCGGCTACTTCGCCTGCTACCAAGTCGGCACCCTCCTTGGAGCGCCCGCTCGAGCGGCCCGCTCCCGTCGCGCCCGCCGTGATCAACAGCGCCGCCGCTGGGACCTCGGTCGCGGGACGGATTCTCGCGCCCTCCCCCGCGCCACCCATCGGACGCCCGACGCCCGCCCGGCCTAGGCCAGCGGTCTTCCCGGCAAAAGGCGGGGTGGAAGCTCCTCCCGCTCCCGTCGCGCGCGCCGGTAGTGCAACCGAGGTATCTATTCCCGGCAAGCCGCCGGAGATGCCTCCCCCGCCCCCACCGGGTGCGCAACCGAGAGGGGGAATGCGTCCGCAACGGCCTGGACGGCCCGGCTCTCCCAGTTCCAACCAGCCGATCTATCCACGTGTGGGTATGCCGAAACCGGCGCCCTCGCGGCCAGTTCCCTCTCGGCGTCCGGGTGAGCCTCGGCCCATGCATCCGACCTCGGCGCGTCCAGCCGCGGGCGGGGCAGTGGCCGCGGGAGGACCTGCTCCAGTTCGGCCGCCGATAGGCCGGCCAGCCCCGCCTATGATGCGGCGCGGCGCGGCGCCTTCGATGGCCCCTCCCCGGCCGGTGGTTCCGGAAGAGGTCCCGATCACGCGGAAGATTACCATCAGCGAAGGCATCGCGACCAAGGAGCTTTCCGAGAAACTCGAGGCGCGCGCGAAAGACGTGATCAAGCGGCTTCTGGACAAAGGGATTTTCGCCACCATCAACCAGACCCTCGACGGCCCCACGGCCGTGGAAATTGCCCGTGGCTTTGGCGCGGAAGCAGCCATTGTCAGTTACGAGGAAGAGGTCCTTCAGGAAGTTGAAGAAACGGATCGCCCTGAAGATCTGCGCTCGCGAGCTCCGGTGGTCACCGTGATGGGCCATGTTGATCACGGCAAGACCTCGCTTTTGGATGCGTTACGCGAGACCAATGTGGCAGCGCACGAAGCGGGCGGCATTACCCAAAGCATCGGCGCATATCAAGTGGTGGGGCAGGGACGAAAGGTGACCTTTATCGATACTCCCGGCCATGAAGCCTTCACTTTGATGCGGGCGCGTGGCGCCCGGGTGACGGACGTTGTCGTGCTGGTTGTTGCCGCGGATGACGGCGTCATGCCTCAAACACTTGAAGCCATCAATCACGCACGGGCCGCCAAGGTGCCGATTGTCGTGGCCATTAACAAGATCGATAAGGCCGAGGCCCAGCCGGAACGCGTCAAGCGGCAGTTGGCTGACCATGACCTGATGCCGGAAGAATGGGGCGGGCAGACGGTGACGGTGGAAGTTTCGGCCAAGCAGCGCAAAAATCTTGATCTGCTGCTGGAAATGATTTTGCTCGTTGCCGACCTGCAAGCATTAAAGGCTAACCCCAAGCGTTTGGCTACCGGTACGGTTTTGGAAGCCAAACTCGACCGCGGACGCGGTCCGGTGGCGACGGTGCTGGTCCAGAACGGCACATTGCGAATCGGTGACTCCTTCATTGTGGGGGCAATCTACGGCAAGGTGCGAGCCCTGTTTGACGACCATGGACGGCCAGTGTTGGAGGCGCCCCCTTCGACCCCCGCCGAGGTCCTCGGGTTAGAGGATGTTCCCCAGGCCGGCGATCGCCTCCAAGTGATTGAGGATACGCTCAAGGCGCGGCAAATTGCCCTGCACCGGCAGGGGAAGCTCCGCGACGCGGCGCTCGCCAAGTCCGCACGCCTTACTCTCGAGCAATTGCACGAACAATTGGCGGCGGGGGATGTGAAGGAACTGCCGCTCATTATCAAGGCGGACGTGCAAGGTTCGGTAGAGGTCCTCGCTGAGACCTTGGTGAAGCTCAGCACCGAGAAGGTGAAGATCAAGGTGATCCACGCGGGAGCAGGCGCCATTACGGAGTCGGACGTACTGCTGGCTTCGGCTTCCAACGCCGTTATCATAGGGTTTAACGTCCGGCCGGAGCGGAAAGCGACGGAGCTGGCACAGCTCGAGAACGTCGACATCCGTTTGCACACCATCATTTACAACGTCACCGAGGAAATCAAGAAAGCCATGGTGGGGTTGCTGGCCATCACCTACAAAGAAACGTCTCTGGGACGAGCGGACGTTCGTGACACTTTCCGTATCACCAAAGTCGGAACGGTGGCCGGATGTTATATCCAGGACGGCAAGATCGCGCGAGATTCGCAGATCCGGCTGGTGCGCGACCACGTGGTGGTCCATGAGGGCAAAATCCGATCCCTGCGCCGCTTCAAGGATGATGTGGCGGAAGTGAAGTCGGGAATGGAGTGCGGAATTTCGCTCGAGAACTATAATGACGTCAAGGTCGGTGACGTCATTGAGGCCTACGTGAAGGAGAGAGTGTCCGAGCCTGCCATGGCCTGAGGGTCTTCGCCGGCGGAGGGTGACGCGATGCCGGTTGGCGTATTAACCCTGGAAATTCATCTTCCCTACGCGCATTCACTCAAAGAAAAGCGTGCGGTCCTGCGAAAAATACGGGACCGCCTCCGGGCGCGTTTTAACGTGGCCGTGGCGGAACTCGACCATCAAGACGTGTGGCAGCGCGCCACGCTGGGAGTGGTTTCGATTTCCGACAGCCAAGCTTTGCTGGAATCAGTTTTTCGCCAGGTTCTGGCGGAATCGGAAAACATTCTGGGTGATGACGTGGCCGACCACGTGCTGGAATTTTTCTGAAGGGTAAAGTGTAAAGGGTAAAAGTTAAGGAAGAGGGAGTATCCTAGCTTGCCTACTTTATCCTTTAGACTTCACACTTTACACTTTGATTTCGCATGAGCCTGCCAGGACGCCGGACAGAGCGGTTGGGACATCAGATTCGGGTGGAGTTGGCGGAACTGATTTCGCGCGAGGTGAAAGACCCGCGCATCGGGTTCGCCACCGTGACGCGCGTGGAGCTAAGCGCTGACCTGCACCATGCCCGAGTTTTTGTCTCGGTGTTGGGTAGCCCGGAGGAGCAACAGAGCAGCATCGAAGGGTTGTCCTCGGCGGCGGGATTTCTTCGCCACGAAATCGGCCATCGGCTGGCGCTGCGGCGGGTTCCCGAACTGGGTTTTATCCTGGACCACGGCACCGAAGCGGGCGAGAAGATCGAAATGCTCCTGCAACAACTCCGTAAGGACGAGCGAGCCCAAGAGTGAAAGGCAGGGGGCGGTAGGCAGTAGGCAGTGGGTGAAGTGAATTCGAATCAGCTCTCCCCTCGCCCCCTTGGGGGAGAGGGGCCGGGGGTGAGGGGGTCCTGATCCAAGCCAACTTAGTTGCTACGTAACGCCCCCACACTTACGAATGACCAATCCCGCATCAACAAAACCCGAAATCTCCGGAGTCCTGATCATCGACAAGCCTGCCGGCGTCACGTCCCACGACGTTGTGGCGCGAGTCCGGAAGATTCTGCATCAGCGCCAGGTGGGCCACTTCGGGACGCTCGATCCTTTCGCCACGGGTGTGCTGCCGGTCTCCGTCGGCAAGGCGACGCGATTCGCGCAGTTTTATCTGAAGTCCCGCAAGGCTTACGAGGGCACGATCCGTTTGGGTTTCTCCACCGACACCTACGACACCACCGGGGAACCTACGTCGGAAGCGGTCCCGGTGGCCCTGGAAGCATCGGTGTTGGAGCGGCATTTTCGCGGATTCACGGGGCGGCTACTGCAAACTCCTCCGCCTTACTCCGCCAAGCGTGTAGGGGGAGTGCGCGCTTACGAACTGGCGCGGCAACACAAGCCGGTAACCTTGACGCCGGTGGAAGTGGAAATCTACGCCCTGGAATTGCTGAGTTTTGTAGGCGAGCAGGTGCGGTTTGCGGTGGAATGCTCGGGTGGGACGTACGTCCGTTCCCTGGCCCATGACCTCGGGCAGAAGTTAGGCTGCGGAGGGCATCTGGCTGGCCTGCGGCGTACCGCAGTGGCGGAGTTCACGGAGAATCGCGCGGTCACGTTGGAGCGCCTGCAAGAAGCCGCACAACAGGGAACCCTGGAATCCTGCCTCGTCCGGATGGAAGCTCTTCTTCCCGATTGCCCGGAATTGGTGGTGCGGGGCCGCGAGGAAACCAGCGTGCGGCACGGCCACGCGTTCGAACTTGCCCAGGCGCTCCGGCCGGGCCGGGGCGGAGGCCCCGGGCAGGCGCCCGCCGCGAATCTCCTCAAAATCCTCGGCGCGGAACGCCGCCTGATTGCCGTAGCACGACACGTTTCCGGCGCCGTCTACCATCCCAATCTGGTCTTGGTTTAGCGCGGCACAAACGTCGCGGCGGATCTGCCCCGTCATGTTTTTCCTGCCATTCCGGCGCCTCGCGCCAGCCGTTGCACAGGGCATAATCTGCTTTAATCCGGGCATTAACACACGACAAAAAGAGGATAATTTATCAACCCGTAATTGTTTGTTCGCCAGGGCTTGTAAGTGGTTTTTTTCAGTACGTTCTCAGCTTTGGCAGAGGAAAATCGCCCCTCCCGACCCTTTGTTTTCAATATGTTGTCAGCTTTGGGACTTTTCCCCTCGGAAAGAAATAATGTCGCAGTGAAATTTCCCCGAGTTTTGGCGGCTTGGACCATCAATCCCTCTCTCTGGCTTGAATGGTCTTGGACCGCTGCGGAGTTCTCCGCTTTTCCGCACGCGAGGCATACAGGAAGCGGCGCAAATCGAGGTCGACCGAGAGCCACCCGCACTGCCGCACTTGCACCCGAACCGCCGGGGCAGGAAATGGAAAGGGAAGCCAGCCGAGGGCGGGTGTAGCGTACGGTCGTCATAACCCGACACGTCATAACCCGACTATTGTACCTCGCTGGGCTAGAGATTGTCAAGTTAAATAAGTAACCGATTTCCTACGGGTAGGAAAAAATATTCTGACAAATCGCAGATTCTTGGGTTTTAGCGACGTTCTGTCCGCATGGCGGCATGGGGCCCAAGGGCGTTCGGCCGGGGCCAGCGCCGCTGGTCCCTACATCTTTGGTTGTGGCGGCCCCCAGGCGGCGCTGTGCTACCTCTCCCGGGCACCTCACCCCCGCTCTATTCATGCCCGATACGCTTCGGGCAGCCGTCTGTAGTCAGCAGGTTGAAACCTAGCGTCCAGCGCCTGATGTAGCGCCAGGGGCGTCTTGTCGTGGTGCCTAGCTCACGCGCAGAGATTCAGGATCGCTTCGGCGGCGTCGTGGGCGGCGCGCGGGTAGGCGTGCTGGGCCGCGTTCCGGCGCAGGCGCTCGAGATCCCCAGGCTCGGTCAACAGATGATGGAGGCGGGTGGCAATGTCGCCGGGGGACTTTGTCCAGTAGCCGGTCTGCCATTTTTTCTCAACCAACTCACACACGCGGCGCTCGCTGCCGGGAGGGGCGTCGAAAACCACCATGGGCAATCCGCAGTTGAGAGCTTCGGCCACCGTACAACTGCCCGCGCGGCTCACCAGGAAGTCGGCTGCCGCCATCCACTCATGCATGTTGTCCACCCAGCCGAGGACGTGCACGTGGGGCATCCCGGCGGTTAGGCGCAGGAGGTCGGCGCGAAGCTTTTCGTCACGGCGCGCGACGAAAACCGCTTGGAAGGGCTGCTGAATCCGGCGGAGTTCGCTCGCCACCTGGCGCGGCTTCATTTTTCCCGACCCGCCGAAGTTGACGAGGATCACCGGAAGATCGCGCTCCAGTCCCAGGCGCGCGCGCAGGGCAGGCTTGTGGGCGCACGGGGCGAAGACGGGGTCCACGGGCATTCCACATTCGACGATTCTTTCCCTCGCCACGCCCGCGTTCTTGAGCTGGCCGGCAACTTCTCCGGGAGAGGAGATGAACAGATCAACTTCCGGCTGCGCCCACGGCCGCTCAAAGTCGAGCGCGCCGATCCCCGCCAGGGCATAGGGGGCTTTGGTCTCGCGCTTGTGCAACACGGCGATCTCGCACAGGCCCACCTCCGTGGCGACGACCACGTGGGGCGCGAAGGCGTCAATGAACCGGAAGAGCGGCTGCGCTCCCCAGCGGTAAAGCCACCGAGGGCCGGTGGATCTGCCGCGGTATTGCCGGGTCTCAATTCGTTCCCAGAGCCCGGGCCAGTATTTGAGGGGGATCTCAAAAGCATCGTAGTAGGCCCGGAACCAGCGGTGGCAGTGGGCGAGAGTATCGATGATTTCCGTGTGCGCGTTCGGCCGCAGTTCGCGAAGGGCCTTTTCCAGCACCCGCGCGATCTGCACGTGCGTCGACCCATGGCGGACGGCAAGAATCAGGATTCGCGATGGCTGAGCGCTCGAGGTCTCTGTCACGGTGGAATCAGATTACCGTGAGCCACCCGCGCACGCAACTGCCGTGATAGGATTTTCCAGCGGCCCGATTTTCATTTAGGGAACGGAGGCGTTGTGATCTCACCCATTTTGCGGCGAAGAGACTTTTTAGAGTTGTTGGCCATAAGTGTGGTGCCGGCCGCCTGGGCTTCCCGGGAGGCGGCCCCGCCCAACCAGCGGAGTGGCGGCTATCACCGAAGATTTTTCTTTGTGTCACAGGCGGGCTTACCTCCACAAGCCAAGACTGGCTTGATGGGAGCCGACGGGACGGGATTGCGTTACCTGAACTTTGACGTTCCCAATCAAGCTTCGTGGCAGCCCGTCTTATTCTTGGCTGATGGCCGGCGGGTGATCCTCCTGAGCATGGACAAGGTTGATACGAATGGTAAATCTTTCAAGGAGTACTACCATAAGATCCCAACGCATATTTGGATTTACGACCTGGACAACCGCGCCCTGACCGAGATTGCCACGGCGCAGAGAATCGCGCCATTCTACGCACCGTGCGTGCTTCTACCCGGCGAGGAGCGGATGATCGTCCAGGGCATAGAGGGCGACCGGGCCAGTCTGTTCGTTATGGACTTGGATGGTACTCATCAGCAGCAAATCACTCGGCCCGAGGATGGCTTCCCTTATGGCGTCAGTCTGAGCCCGAACGGCAAGCGCATCGCGTTTCATTTTGCTGCCTCCCCCACGTACCGGATTATGAACTGCAACATCGATGGCTCGGACAAGGTGCTGGTGGCTGCCAAGCCGGATCATTTGTGCTTCGGAACAAGCTGGTCTCCCGACGGGAATTGGATTCTCTACCAGGACTGCCATTACAAGACCGACCCTGGACACGATTGGTCGGATATCTGCATCGGCAGGCCTGATGGTTCCGAAAATCGAACCTTGACGACGGGGCAGAGCCAGTGGTTTGCGGCTGCCTACGGAAATCTCAGGCGTCATGGTGACGGCTCGAACATGCCTCAATGGTGCCCCGATGGCCGCATTCTCTACACCCGCAAGCTTCCCGGCTCAAAGGTGGCGTGGCAATTCCAACCCCAACGTCTGGACACCGATCACTTCAATCGCGATTACAAGCCCCAGGAAGCTTGTGGTGGCACCGAGATCTGCCTTCTAAATCCGATGGACGGCTCGATCACCCGGCTGACGCACAACGATCCGCCGCAATGGGACTTTCGAGCAACATGCTCGCCGGACGGCGAACGGATTCTCTTCTGCCGAGCCCGAACGGGCGAACTTCCGGCGATTTGGGTGATGGATGCTGACGGCAAGAACCAGCGGCTGTTGACTCGCGGCCTGAATAACGAAGGAGCAGACTTCCCCCAGTGGTTCCCCAAATAGGCGGAAAAGGGAATCACGGCTTCAGCGCGTCGCAGACGCAACGAAAGCCCGCTTCGAAATAGCCCCCGTCAGGGGGGTCAGAGCCGCGATAGGAGACGCGCATGTCCTCTCCATTCGCGACCCAGGCGCGGCCACGCGTCACGCGTAACCTGCCGCTGGCAGGGCCCGGCGGGTCATCTTGCGGACTGCGGGCATAGTAACCCTTGTCAAACCAGTCGTTGGTCCACTCGCGGACGTTCCCCAGCATGTCAAACAGCCCGAAGGCGTTGGGACGTTTCAGGCTGCCCGCCTGCGGCCTGCCCCAGTCGGGACCCCCGGAGCCGCTGTTGCGCGCGTACCAGGCAATCGCGTCCAGCGGCCCGTACAAGGATTGCAGGCTTCCGGCCCGCGCGGCATACTCCCATTCCGCCTCAGTGGGCAGCCGCCCGCCCGCCCAAAGGCAGTAGGCGCGCGCCTCGCTCCACGTCATTTTCACCATCGGCATGCGGTCGTTGCTCCACCCCCGATTGAAATTCGGCTCGGGCGGCAGGGGTCTATGGCTGTCCATCGAGAAGCGTTTGTATGCGCCCACCGGGACTTCAATTTGGCCCATCCAGAAGCCTTTGGTGATTCTCACGGCGTGGGAGGGTTTCTCCTCCGGATCACACTTCGTCTCCCCGGGCGAGCAACCCATCATAAAGGGCCCGGGCGGAACCCAGGCATAGTTCAGTCCATCTTTCGGGTTCTCCTTCACCATTCCGGGCGTGGGCGGAAGGTCCGCGAGCGGCGCGTCAATCCGGGTTTCCTCTCCGGCCTTCACGGTTACGCTCTGCTGAAAATCCTTCTTTCCTTCCGCCGTGATCCGCAAGCTATACGTGCCACCGAGCACATCGGAAACCGCCAATGTCCCACTCGGGTCGGCAGTGCCTCGGCTTGCATTGTCCACAAACACCTGCGCACCCGGGGTGGTCTGCACCACGATTCTTCCCACCGCGTCGGCCAGGGGGGCTTCAACCCTTATTTCCTGTCCAGCCGAAACGCTGATGCTTTGTTGATGCTCCCGCTTGTTGGCGGCAGAAATCCGCAGCTCGTGCGAACCCAGCGGCGCATCCGGGATGATGAGCCGTCCGTCGGCGGCCGCCACTCCCCGGGTCGTGTTATCCAGAAATACCTCCGCGCCTGCGGTCGTCTGGATGACGATCTTCCCCGATAGGTCGGCAAGCGTGGCCTGGACGGTCTGGGCTTGCCCCGCGACGAGAGAGATACTCTGCGCGAAGTCCTTCTTGCGGGGACGCGAGACCCTGAGCGCATGCGTGCCGGGCTTTAGATCCTCGATCTTTAATTCTCCTTCCGGGCCGGTTCGCCCCTTGAATTCATCATCGAGATAAACCTCAGCGTCCGGTGGTGCTTTAACCACCAGGTCCGAAGTCACGGCCTCCGTCGAGGCGCGCAGGGCGGCGGCGAGCTCGGTCTTGGCGGCAGCGTCATCGGGATTCGCGAGGATGGCCGCTCGTTGTTCAGCAATGTCCCCCTGCCAATCCTTCTTCTTCCCCAACGCGATGCCTAGTAAGCGGTGGGCTTCCGAATCGTTCGGGTTGCCCTGGATGGCTTCCTTGTAAAGCGCGATGGCGCCGTCGATGTCACCCGTGTCCATCAGCGTGTTGGCCGCTTTGATTTGCTGCTTGGACTGCTCAGCGCCGCCCGGCGCGGGCACCTTGGTGGGGCTCGCGGCGCGCAAGGCATCGATAAGAGCTTGATTGGCCCGGGCGTTGCGCAAGGCTCGGATGTAATCCTCGGTCGGCTCAAAATCGATGCCGTTTTCCCGTATTAATGCCACCACTCGCGCGCTGGGCACGGACCCTTTCACCAGACCCATGACCTGGTCCTTGGTGAGCGGTTTCTTGGTGGCCTGAGGGGGCGCGGCCAGTGCGATGGGGGAGAACAGCACAATCAACATCAGGAGTTTGGATTTCATAAAGCACACGCCTTACGATGAAGTGGCAAAGGCTTGTAAGCTGACTACCGGCAGCCCAGATTCGGGGCAGCCCGTCCTGCGAGGGGCATGTTTGCCTGAGGTCCGTCACGGCTGAGACGCCCCTCGACCCCTAAGAAGCGCTTGGGTCGCTTCGGCGGCCATAGGCGAAACCGACAGGCTCCGTGCCCTGAATTGCGTTCCTCGCTTCGCAGTCCTAGGTGAGTCGCAGTGTACACCCCCGAGCCCGGTTTTGCAATGCGCTGGCGAGCGGGGCGGGGATGGCGGATTGCAGCCGCCCACGCCGGAGTGTGAATGCCGGCTGCGCACCCATCTCAGGGCCTCGGGGGAGGCTGGCCTTTTCGAGATAAGAACTCCAGGGTGGCCAGCGCTCCATCGCGCGCCGCATAAGGTCGTGCCAACGCTGCAGCCTCGTGGCGAAGAGCGGCAAGCTGGGCGGGATCCGCGAGCAGGGATTGGATCTTGGACGCGAGGTCCTCAGGCTTTTCGATCCAAATCCCCGCTCCCCATTTTTCGATCCAGCGGCAGGTGCGCTCCTCGTTTCCGGGCAGGGGATCAAAGGCCAGCATAGGCAGGCCGCAGGCAAAGCCTTCCGTCAGCGTGCCGCCACCGGGCTTGCTGATCATCAGGTCAGAAGCCACCATCCACTCTTGAATGTTATCGACCCAACCCAACACGCGCACATGGGGCAAGTTCCCAAAGCGTTTACGCAGCCGTTTCTCCAGACGCTGGTTGCGGCCCGTGACCAGAACAATCTCGTGCGGGTGCTGCACCCGTGCGACTTCTGCCAGAATGCGCTCCGGGTTTCCGTGTCCCGTGCCGCCAAAGAGAATCAAGAGCTGAAGAGCGTCCTGCTTGATTCCCAGCCTGTCGCGCGCGGTTCGGCGGTCGGGAAGGGAAGCAAACAGGGGGTCGATGGGCTGGCCGGTGGTCACCACCTTGGCGGCGGAAGCGCCCTCGGCCACCAGTTCCGCAGCGAGATCGACATGGGTGGTCAGGAAAAGATCAACCTCCGGCTGGATCCAGGCGCGATTGAAGTCCATCAACTCCAGGCCGACCAGCAGAAAGTTCGTATGCGATTCGCGCTTGTACAAAGCCGCGAGCTCGCACGTGCCCACCTCGGTGGCGATGACCACGTCGGGAGCGAAATCCCGCAGATAGCGGAAGAGCGGCTGGGCGCCGCGCCGGTAAGCCCATCCGGGGGTAGTGTATTCGGCCAGGTGTTGCCGGCTTTCAATATAGCGCCACAGACCGGGCCAAATCGCCAACGGAATCAGGTAGGAGTTGTAATAAGCCCTGAACCACGCGGTGCAGTGCTGAAGTGTGTCAATCACTTCCACCCGCGCGTCCGGGCGGAGGGCGGCGAAAGCTTCCCGCAAGGCTTTGGCGGCGCGTTGATGCGCGGCGCCATGGGGCAGTGACAGGATCAGAATTTTCGGTTGCAGAGCCACGGATTGTCCCGCCACGAAGGCATGAAACGCCGGGGCGGCCAAAAGTATTCTGAGGTCAATCACCTCACCAGCGCAACGGTCTTTGCTAAACGGACCAGAATTTTTGCATTCGCCCCACTTTACATTCTCGGTTCGACCGCATAACATCGCGGGCATACTTATGGACCTGCTCATACTTGGCGCTGGGATGGGAATTGTGGGGGGCATGGTTCCCAGCCCTTTGCACATGATTGCGCTCTCGCAAGTGGCGTTGGGCCGCTGGGCGCGCGCCATTTACATACTGATTGGCGCGCCGCTGATGGTTGACGGTTGTCTGTTGCTGGTCACCTGCCTCTTCTATCGTTTCATCCCTTCCGGAATCGCGCATTACGTGGCGTACGTTGGGGGCGTGGCCCTGATCGGTTTCGCCAGTTATTCACTTTGGGAACTGCGGGGTAAAACGCAACACGAAATGGCGGCTTCTACCACGCTGACCTATGCCAGCGTGTCCGTCGCTTTGCTGGCAGAGGTGGCTTCGCCGGGCACCTGGGTCTATTGGCTCACCATTGCCGGCCCGATTCTGGCCGAAAGCCGCCAGAGTGGGTATGGGCACGTGGTTCCGTTTTTTGTCGGAGGGCTCGTGGGCTTTTACGGCGCCGCGGTGTTTACTTTGTGCTTGCTGGCCTGGGGCGCCGGCTTGCACAAGCGCTTTAAGCAGCACCTTTTCTTGGCGGCAAACATCCTCCTCTTGCTGATGGGAATTTCCTACCTGGTGCGTGCCTACTTTAGCAGTAAAGGATAAAGGATGAAGTATGAAGGGGGGTGTTATCACAGGATTTTTCCTTCAGCCTTCATCCTTCATACTTTACCCTTCACCCTTTTTCCTAACCCCAAGCCCCTGACTTCACGGCGTGGTGAGCACCTTCACCTCATACGCGGGAATCTGCACATCCAGCGGTTCCGTCTTGCCGGTTAAGGCGTTCTGGTAAGCCTGATCGAGGGGCACGGTTTGATCCATGCTGCTGTAATTCAACACGAAAATAATTTTCCGGCCCGCCTTTTGGCGAACCGCCACCTCGACGCCCGCGGGAATCTTTGCATTTAACGCCACCAGACTTTTCTGGGCGGCGAGGGCAATCAGGCGGTCGTAAAAGAAAGGCGATTTGGATTCGGTACCGACGTAATAGACCAAACCTTTTCCCCAGCTGTTCTCCGTGACGGCAGGTTTGCCGGCGTAGTAGCCCTTGCCATAGGTCGCCAGGACCTTCGCCGTTAAGGGATCGAGGATGTCGGACCAACAGCGCGTGGGGAAACGCGCTGCGCCGGGTCCCGCGACCTCTTGCTCCTCATTGATCTGGGGATCGAATTCGTGGATGGCCACGCCGGCGAGATCCGCGAACGGGCCGGGGAGCGTCCGGTCCGTCACCACGTTGTGTTCATCTTTGACCCCCGAGCGGAACGTGATGATCAGCGTCCCACCGTTTTTCACGAACGCGTGGAGCTTGTTAACCAGGGCTTGATCGGTCACATACAGTGCGGGCGCGACGACGATGCGATAGGCAGAGAGTTCGCTGGGCGGGAAGGCGACGTCTACACTCACACCCGCGCGGCGGAAGGCGTCGTAGAAGTCGTGGAGTTGCCGGTCATATTGGAAGTCCTCCACTCCCGGCTGGATTTGCAATGCCCAACGGGAATCCGGCGACACCAGCAAGGCGACAGGCGACACAACCTTCGCTCCCTGGAGTAAGGGTGTGAGCTGCCCCAATTCCTTTCCGGTTTGCGCGATGACGAAGTAGCGGGAATTGCGGTAGCTATCCTGGTCGAGAATTCCTTGCCAATACTGCTCCGTGCCGTAGCGGGAAGTCCTCCAGCGGAAATAGCAGACGCCATCGGCGCCGTGCGCGACGGATTGGTAAGCCCAAACGCGATAGAGAGCGGCCGGCGCCTGCCGTCCAAAAAACTCCGCCCAGCCCGGCAGGCCGCCTTCCTGCTCCATGATCATGTAGTTCTGGTTGTCCTTCGCTCCCCGCATCAGGTCATGGGGCAACCCAGACCCGGTATACTGCGAGTAATCTTTTTGGAACATGGGATAGTTGTCCCAGGCGACGAAGTCCAGCGAGCGGCTTAAGGCGTAATAATCAACCCCTGCATACATCCCCATTTCGTTGTGAGTGATGGCCTGGCGGGGAGCAATTTTGCGCAGGATCGCCGTTTGGACGTCGACATACGCGTGCGTCGAGTCACTCTGGAAACGGTCGAAATCGAGGGCCAAGCTGGGGTTGTGCGTATCGTAAAGCGTGTTCCAGGGCAAAGGGATTTCCCGCCAGGCTTGATAGGTGTGGCCCCAAAAGATCGTGCCCCAGGCCGCGTTCAGCGCCTCGAGGGTGTGGTATTTGCGCTGGCACCATGCTTGGAATGCGGCCTGGCTCACGGGATCGTAGCACTTCGGACCTCCCACCTCGTTGTCGATTTGCCAGCCGATCACTCCCGGGTGATCCTTGAAATGCTCCGCCATGGCCGTAACAATCCGGGTGGTGGCGGCGAGGAAATCGGCGTTGTGAAGGCAATAGTTGCGGCGTGAACCGTAGCGATAGCGCACCCCTTTCTCGTCCATTGCCGCGATGTCGGGGTACTTCGCATACAGCCACGCGGGCGGCGAGGCGGTGGGCGTTCCCAGTACTGCCCGGATGCCATGGGTGTTCAGCACCTTGAGCGCGCGATCGAGCCAGGCGAAATCGAAGTGGCCCTCCTGGGGCTCCATCTTTACCCAGGCGAATTCCCCCATCCGGACGAAGTTGAATCCCG
>Ga0315282_10005737_pt1 | contig 21038 bp, 22 predicted proteins | sample YL17G07_20_MG_FD_203693 | JGI IMG/M metagenome (GOLD analysis project Ga0315282, IMG submission 203693) | Sediment microbial communities from Yellowstone Lake, YNP, Wyoming, USA - YL17G07_20 | ecosystem: Environmental > Aquatic > Freshwater > Lake > Sediment | place: USA: Wyoming | collected... | reverse complement strand
AAGGACAGGGGCACAGCAGAGTTGGGTATCCGGAAGTTCGATCTTATATTTTTTGGCGGCATCCAACATCACACGAATGTAATCATCGCACACCTGATGGCCTAAACCCCTTGAACCTGTATGGACGATAATCGTGACTTGATCTCTCCACAATCCCAACGCTTGAGCGATCGCCTCATCGAATATCTCAGCGACATATCCAACCTCAACAAAGTGATTTCCGGAACCGAGCGTTCCCAATTGGGCTCTTCCCCTTTCCATGGCCTTCTCAGAGATACGGTCTGGATCACCTCCCTCAATACATCCCTGTTCCTCAATGTGGTCAAGATCTTCTGATGTGCCAAAACCTCTTTCTACTGCCCATTTGGCCCCTTTTTTAAGAACCCGTCGCTCTTCTTCTCGATTCAATTTGAGATCTTTTCGGCGGGATCCCACGCCCGAAGGAATGTTGGCAAAGAGAGCCTCTACTAACTCCCTCATTCTTCCCTGAATGTCCATGCGGCTCAAACCTGAGCGCATTAATCGAACGCCTCAGTTGATGTCGTATCCCACCCCGCCGGGTGAAACAATCCCCTCATTCAGGTCGAAGGCTGCCACACCCCCGATGGGAAAACCATAACCCCAGTGGATATCCGGCATGGCTAAGGAATGGCCCACAATGCCCGGTAGCCATGCAACATTGGCGACTTGTACCAGGCTCTGATCCTTTCGAATATCGTCTAACATCTGTTCATCGGTATAGATGATCCCATCGGTCCTCATCTTGCCTTCCCGAGGGATTCTCCACCGATAATCATCGACCTTCTGTATCTTAATTTTCTCATTTGTCATTGTGGGTTGCTCCTAAATTTTATACACAGCGTCATCAGTCATAGCAAAGCATGTCATTCCCGCCCCGTATCGAGTACGGGGTAAACTCCAGCGGGAATCCAGGCGTCGTCCCTGCGAAAGCAGGGAACCAGTGTTTATCGTACTGGATTCCCCCGTATCAAGTACGGGGCAGGCTTGGTCAAGCCCGGAATGACAAACTGTACAAGATTTATGTCGTCATGAATAATATTCAGAGATCGAAGATGATTTGAGCCCTCCACCTTCCGTTCTCCTTTCGAACCTCTATCTGATGGTAAGTCACAGCCTTCACCCCTGTCTTGATCACATGAACGCCCTCCTGAAATGGCTCTCCTTTTACCACCGCCTTCAATCCATCCTCTCCCACAGACTCTACTTTAAATCCTTTGAATAGGAGATTCTCAACATCATGAAGATAAAGAAGTTCACTCAACCAATCTACCATGAGGCGCTCCAAACTCTCCCCCTTAATTTCAATCCGCCTTTCTAATCTTTGCCTCACCTTCTTCAAATCGGTGATGAGGTGGAAGAAGGCTTCCCCTGCATTCTCAAAAAGGGCCTTGAGGTCCTCACCATAAATGATGAGGCCAATATCCGCCGTATGATCCAGGACCTCAAAGCGCTTCATTTCTGACCTTCTGGTCCCTCACCCTTTTTCTTACCTCTAACGATATTCACTGCCTTCTCCAACATGTCCGGAATCTTCCCGAAGAAGGATTCTATCATCGCTGGGATTCTCCGGAGATTTAGGATCGATATTTCTCCCTCCTTCACCACAAGAAAAGCGATGGGCTCGACACAGATCCCCCCTCCCCCTGCACCTCCGCTTCCACCCGAGGCCTTAATCTGTTCTGTTCCAGCACCTGCACCAATGCCCAAAGAGATCTTTGAGACGGGAAGAATGGTAAATTCTCCTGCCTTAATTCCTTCTCCGACAATGGTCTCGGTCTTTGCAACGGCTTTAAAACCTTCTAAGAGTGTCTTAATTAAGTCTGTTGCTTCCATTGATATTCACCTCCTTGTTACGGTCTCCTTCCCCCCCGGGGTGTTGCACATATATATCGCCATTTAAAAAACTTTTATACCGGCGTCTCACCTTTGAAGTATAATGATATTTTTGTGCTGCGCCCCACTTTTCCTGGAGAAGCAAGAAGCCCCATCTTTTTAAATGGTGGAGAAAAGGCTTCAGTGGAAGGACAGCTTCCCCTGAAAACCGGTTTTCCCCAAAAAAATTGATGGACACATTGACCTTTCGACTCACCTTTCCTTTCCCAAAGGCACTGATCCAACCATAGAGCAATCCATTCATCATGGGATTCGGAAGAGATAACGTTCCTTCCACTTTTTTAAGCCTCCATTTTTTCAGAAAAGAGAAGGCCTCCTTTAAATAAACCCACCGCATGGAAAAACGAACCCTCTTTTGTCTGAGACTAAAGGGAATCGGAAATCCGAGAATTTTTGTCGAAACCTTTCCTTTTTCCCAAACCAGAGAGAGAAACCCATTCCATTTGAGTGAGATCGATCTATTCTGGGTATCCCAGAAGAATGAAAATGGAATCATCCAGCCCTCTTTTTATTTACCTTCTGAAGAAACCGTTCTTTAGAGACGAGGATACGTTCGTGTTCCCCTTCAGCCACCTTCTCGATTTCATCATAAGCATCGACCAAGAAGATAAGCCGATTCTTATCGATCTCCTTGAGAAGGGCATGGGCAACCACTTTCATGCCGAGAGGTGTTGGAGATAGATGCTTGATCTTCACATGGGTTCCAAGGCTCAATTGATCAGAAGGAATAAATCCCTGGATTGCCTTGATAGCTGCAGTCTCCATCAGTTGAACCAGCCTTGGGGTTGAAAGGACATCCACATCGATGCTCCCCAATTGGCTGACCAGATCTGCCTCTCTCACAATCATATCGGAATTTCCAGTCAGGCCAGGTACCATCTTACCTCCCGAGACGAATTACCCAAATGATAACGAATCTACCAAATTCGGTTGATTCGCCCCATTCGTTGTCATTCGCCTTATTCGGACTTCGAATTTTAGAATTCCTGCAAAATTTCTTTGTCGTAAATCTTCTCCAACCTCTCTTTGTGGGTCGATTCTTCCTGGGCGAGGATCAAAAGCAACTTTTTATACCTCGGCTCCGTCACCAATTGTGATGTGGAAGTATAAAGTTTCTGAGACTTCTCTTCATTTTTAATTGCCATTCTCAGCAGATCGGCATAACTCATATCCGGACTATAGGGGACATCCTCCATCATTTCGCTCAGACCCAGCCCTTTGGTCTCTTTCAATTCCGTCTGTTCAATCTTCTTCCAGTCAAACCCTTCAAGTTTTTTCTTGTGCCCTTCCTCTTCCTTGGCCAATTCTTCAAAGGCCTTCTTTACTCCACGATCTGACCGATCCGCTGCCATTCGGTAAAAGGCTGCTGCATCGGCCTCCTTCCTGATGGCAAACCTCAAAATTTCATCCAGGCTGTTCAGTCTCATCATCCTCCTCCTTTCGAAAACTCCCTTTCACCTCAAAAATGACCTTTCCTGCCTCTTCCTTAAAATTCTCAGGGACCATGACCGCCCCCCACCCTTTCTGTGGGATGTAGAGTCCGTCGTAGGCCGTATCGAGAAAGGATTTCATGAGAAACGGGATCCCTGCCTCATGCAGTGCTTGAGAAACCCTGTCCCCTTCAAATCGACTTTCAACAACCCCTGCTTTCACCCATCGGTCCATTTTTCATCCTTTATTCTATTATATAAGTATTATATAACGAAAACAGAAGAAGCCAAAGAATAAAATTCAAGCCCAAAATACATCCAGAATTTCCAAGTCATTTTTTGTCTGTCATTGCGAGCACCCAAAAGGGTGCGTGGCAATCCCAGTATCCAAGGATTATAAGAAAAGGAGATTGCTTCGTTTCACTCGCAATGGCCAACCGCAGAGTATCATGAAAAATAAAAAATTAGGTTGAAAAATATTTAATTGAGAATATAATGAAATGGCTGAATGCCAACCCGATGGGAAGGAGGAAAAACGATGAGAAAGAAGTTGGATGAAAAATCCTTTGGAGCCAAAATGACACAACTTCGCCAAGCAAGACAGATCTCATTTGAACAGCTCGCCAAAACATCAGGATTCTCCCAGCGGTATTTGAAGGAAATTGAGGAAGGAATCACCATTCCTCCTGTCTCTGCAGTCATCCAGATCGCAAAGGCCCTCTCTGTTGATTCAGGCTCCTTTCTCTCTGCTGAAGAGCAGGAGGCCTCGCAAAGAAGAAGGAGGGAAAGCTTTTTCAAGAGGACTCAGGCCTACTCTTATAAAACGCTCACTCCAGATGCGGAGGAGAAACACATGAAGGCCTTCCTCGTCACGATCGATCCCAAACAGGATCATAAGATGGTAGAGTACCGACATGAGGGCGAGGAGTTTCTTTATGTCCTAAAAGGGCATGTGGAAGTGATGGTGGGCGAAAATCAAAATCTCCTGAAAAAAGGCGAAACCCTTCACTTCAACTCAGACATTACACATAAACTTCGTAATCTCAGCAATGAAGAAGCCAAACTCCTTGTCGTCATCTATACACCCTGACCCGATTTTGGATTTCGGAATGCGGATTGCGGATTGAAATTCTAATTCTCAGTTTGAAATCCCCCAACTTTCCTAAATATCGTTTCTTTTACTCCGCAATCGCCAATCCGCAATCCAAAATTGATCTATTCTCTCCAGTTTCTTGGCACGCCAGCAAAGGAGGCCCTCCGTTCTAAATCGCTCAATTGATCTTCGAAATATCGGATCGCATTGTTAACCCGGTTCGCTTCGGAGCGTGCTCCCTGGCTCTCATACTTTGCCTGCAGCTTTTTCAACTCCTCTATGTTTCGATTGTAGAAACGGAATTGACCAACCCAATAATCCCTGCTATAGCCTCCTGGTCTATCGGGTGATGGGATCCCCATCAACGAAAAGAGGGTCATCTTCGAATTGATGGAATCAAGAACCACCCTGAACTTGTTCAAGAAGGAGTTCCCTAAGAGTCCGTCCTGACCGGAGGGCATGTTGTAGACGACGGCCTCTACATTCTCCACTGCCGCTTTCCCCACCTTCACAGATTTCAATGTCACCAGGGGGGTGAGGATCACACCGCTGACCGTGCTTCCCGGTATGACTGGAGTGCTTTCATCGATGGTCAGTCCCAACTCCCTTGCTGTCTGTTGATTGATCAGGATAAAACTTGCGCCTGAGTCTATGACTAAATATTTCTTCACCCTTTCATTCAGGATGACCTCTGCCAACCACAATTCATGCCTTCTGAAAAGGCCTACCTCAAATCCCTTGGGTTCAGAGGTTGCTGGGGTAGAAAGAGACGTCGGTGGTTCCTTCATTTTTCCCTTGATCTCTGGAGAAGAGATCTCCTTAGGAGCTTTTAACGTTTCGGCATCAGGACGATATTTTTCTGGAACCTTTGAAAGATCGTCAGAGAAATGAAGCACCCCCTTCTCATCTACCCACTTATACATCTCTCCATAAGCAGGGGATATTAAAAGAGTCAAAATAACGATGGAAAGAATAAGAACCCTCACTCTGTCACTCCCTATCCTCAAAACCCAAAACATTCTACTCGTTACAGATCCATATGTCAACCCTTCGACTCCGCTTCGACTCCCTAACCCTAAGGCTGGGGCTTGCCCTCTGCCTGAGCGGTTCGATTGAGCTCATGCCGAAGGCTCAGGGTTGACCCTGAGCGGCGCTTTTCACACCGCTCCAAAGGACAGAGCTTGGCGCCGCCGAACGGGTCAATTGCCGTTCTTAACTTCTTTTGTTATAATTCTTAAAATTTTGAGTAGAAAGGAGATCATGGGGATGAAAACAGAAGAAAACTTAAAGGAGGCATTTGCAGGTGAATCTCAAGCCAACCGAAAATACCTTGCCTTTGCCAAGAAGGCAGAGGAAGAAGGGTATCGACAGGTGGCCAAACTCTTCAGGGCCGCTGCGGAAGCCGAAACGGTCCATGCCCATAACCATCTACGGGTATTAAAAGGAATCAAGACCACAAAGGAGAATATCCAGGAGGCCATCCAAGGCGAAACCCATGAGTTCAAGAAGATGTATCCCGAGATGATCGAAAAAGCGAAGGCTGAAAAGAACGACGAAGGCTATCAGACATTCCATTTCGCCAACGAGGTAGAAAAGATCCACGCTGCTCTTTACTCAAAAGCCTTGGAGAATTTGGGTAAGAACGAGGAACTGGATTATTACGTCTGTCCTTTCTGCGGCAATACCGTGGAAAAGGCTCCCCCTGAGAAGTGCCCGATCTGCGGTGCTCCAGGAAAGAAATTTATCAAAATCGCTTAAGCCCAAACAACCCGATCGATCAAAATAGTCTCTCGGTTAGGGTTAGGAAGCCCGTTTGCCTGCCTGCCGCAGGCAGGGTTTAGGGGCAGGGGGTTACGGCTAAGTATTTAAGACCAATGACCTAAGCCCTGCCTACCGCAGGCAGGCATTAACTAAACTGGCATCCTTACCCTAACCCTTAAACAAAAGACTTTTATTCCCTAAGTTTGATTGAATATGCGGACCTATTTTCTCCATCCTGATTCAATTCGGAAACTTTTTGACACCATTGCACCCACATATGATTTCCTCAATCATCTTCTCAGTCTGGGAAGGGATTTCTACTGGAGGAGGATGGCCGTCCGAGAGATCAAAGGGTTCGAGGATTGGATATTGGATATTGCTACAGGAACAGGAGATGTGGCCATAGAAATTGTTTCCCAAAATGGTCATAAGAGAAAAGTCTTCGGATTGGACTTTTCTGAACCCATGATCAGGAGAGCCCATGGAAAGCTTTTAAAGAAAGGCTTTTCCCAAAGGATTGCATTAAGTCTCGGGGACGCCCTCACCCTCCCCTTTCGGGAGAATACCTTCACCGCCTCAATGATCGCCTTTGGTTTGAGGAACATCGCGAAGAAGGAGCAGGCTCTCGCCGAAATGGTTCGAGTCATCAAAGAGGGTGGGAAGGTGATTATTTTAGAGTTCACTTTTCCAAAAAATGGATTGCTGAGAAGACTCTATCCCCTTTATTTTGAAAAAATTCTTCCTCGGATTGGAGGTCTGATCTCCGGTGACAGAGAAGCTTATGCCTATCTCCCGGAATCGGTCTACCATTTTCAATTTGCTGAGAATTATAAGGAGATCATGAGGCAAGTTGGACTGAAAAATGTGAGCTCCCGTTCATTGACGGGTGGCATTGCCTCCATCATCTCAGGAATGAAAAAGCGCCAATGATTCGGCCCTTCACTTTCTGCGATCTCGATCGGATTCTCCAGATCGAACTTCAATCTTTTCCCAAATCTCCCTATGATTGGGCCACTTTCATCAACCTCCACTATCTTTACCCAGAAACCTTTTGGGTTTATGTCAGTCCAACGCTTGATCGGAGGGAAGGCCAGATTTTGGGTTATATTGTCTTCACCAAAGAGGGACACATGATTTCCATTGCCGTCCATGCTCAGCATCGAAGGAGAGGCATTGGGAAAGAACTTCTTCAGACGGCGACGAAAGATCCTTCCTTTAAAAAGGTATGGGCGGAAGTAAGAAGGAGCAATCAGGGAGCACAGGCATTCTACCTTCGCATGGGATTTCAAATCACAGGAGAAGTCCCAAACTACTATGGGAACGAAGACGCCTTAATCGTTGAGTGGGCTCCTTCCCCTGCATCTTATTGACCCTGTTGCCACATCAAGATCCAATTGGATTAATTCAGAATATTATTCTGAGCGTATGGCAAAATGATTAAAATCGTAAGATTTCGAGTCCAGAACTTACCATAATCCGTAATCACAAATTAGAAGGCCAGCCATTCCCATGTCATGCTGAAATTTTTTCAGCATCTCATAAAAAACGAAACCAGATCCTGAAACGAGTTCAGGATGACAATTACGGACTATGAAATCTAACGCCCATAGGGTTGACAAGATCGATACCCTTTGCTATTGATTACATGAATATCTTAACAAGGAGAGGCAAATGAGCGGGATTTTTGGGATTGTTTCAAAAAGAAATTGTGCGGACATCTTACTTTATGGAACTGATTACCATTCCCATATGGGAACACAATATGGCGGCATGGCTGTTTTAGGAGAGCAATTTTATCGGTCCATTCATGATATCACTAAATCCCAATTCAAATCGAAATTCTTTGATGACTATAAAGAAATGAAAGGAAATCTGGGCATTGGAGTGATCAGCGATAGAGATCCCCAACCTTTGATCATCGGATCTAAATTTGGTACTTTCGCTATTGTCGTTGCAGGCCTGGTCGAAAATGTCGATGATTTGGCCTCAAAACTTTTCAAAGATGGAGAGAGTTTTGGTGAGATGTCGAGCGGCGGAATTAATTCCGTGGAATTGATGGCTAAACTCATCACTCGGGGCCGAACGCTCACCGAAGGGATCGAAGAGGTCTACGACCGCATCAAGGGCTCTGCTTCTATTCTGCTCTTAATGAAGGATGGGATTTATGCCGCTCGTGATCGACTGGGACGGACCCCTCTTGTCATCGGAGAAAGGGATGGAGAATATGTCATTGCTACGGAGACCTGTTCCTTCTTAAATTTGGGTTTTCGAATTAAAAAATACCTCACCCCTGGTGAGATCGTTTTGATTGGGAGATCAGGGTTCAAGGAGAAGTCATCCGGTAAAAAAATAAACCAAATCTGTGCATTCCTCTGGATCTATACCGGATATCCTGCTTCAAGCTACGAGGGCATCAGTGTCGAATTGGTCAGGGAGCGGTGTGGAAGATGTCTGGCTAAGAATGATGATGTGAAGGCAGATCTCGTTGCGGGTGTCCCGGACTCTGGAGTGGGTCATGCCATTGGGTATGCCATGGAATCGGGTCTTCCTTATCGGAGACCTCTCGTCAAGTATACACCAGGATATGGACGGAGTTACACACCTCCGTCCCAAGAGATTCGAGACCTTGTTGCAACGATGAAACTCATCCCCATCAAGGAGGTGATCTGTGGAAATCGGGTCATCCTCTGCGAGGACTCCATCGTCAGGGGAACTCAATTGAAAAACTATACCATTAAAAAACTTTGGGAGTGTGGAGCTAAAGAAGTCCATATCCGACCGGCGTGTCCGCCCTTAATGTTCCCCTGTCGATTCGCCCTCTCCACCCGTTCCATCGAAGAATTGGCAGCCCGAAAGGCCATCCATGCCCTTGAGGGAAAACATATCGAGGATGTGAGGGAGTACATCGATCACTCTTCGGAAGAGTATCACCGGATGGTGGAGTGGATCCGGAAGGAATTGGGAGCCACGACACTGAAGTATCAAAAGCTCGAAGATATGGTTGAGGCCATCGGCCTCCCCAGAGAAAAACTCTGTATCTATTGCTGGACTGGAGACTACTAAATTGAATGGTTCGGAGTCATGAGTCGTATAGTCGATTGGTCTGTTAGTCGGATAGCCAAAGACTATGAGACTATCGGATTACGAGACTATTATCTTTGAACTACTTCGAGAACTTCACGACGTCCCCTGCCTTGATGGCATTGGCAGAAAACCAGCCCTTCTTCATCTCCAGAGCATAGAGGATGGGTTGAGAAGGGGTATGGGTTTCCAAGGTCAGAGGTTTCATGTCTTCGATTCCTATGATCTGGCCTCCCTTATCGACGAAAGCAATACTCAGTGAAATTTGAGTATCTTTCATCCAGAACCCGTGATAATCTTCTCTTTCGAAAACGAAGAGCATTCCCTCATCCTTACCCAAATGCTTTCGCCCCATCAACCCATGAGTCCTCTCTTCTGGGGTCTTCGCCACCTCCACCTGAATCTCTTTGCCTTTGATGTAAATAGGGATCTTGAGGGAACTTTGGCAATGCGCCACCGAAGTCAACCCTTCGACTGCGCCCAGAACAAGCATCTGAGGCTTGCTCAGGGTTGACCCTGAGCGGTGCTTATCTACCCAGGTTTCAAAGATGGAGCTTGGAGCCGCCGAATGGATCAACAGGAACAAGAAAAGGACAAAGGTGATCCTCTCAATCTTTTGGTTCAGAGACACTTTCTCCTTTTCCATCCAATTGACTTTTTTCAAGCAGATCGACGAGATTTTGAATCTCATTCTTGATCTTGCCTGTATTCCACTGGATGAATAAAACCCAGAGGGGGAGGAGAAGCCAAATGACCAGAAGGATGCCCAGAAAGATCAATATTGCAATGCCCACCCCAAATGGAAGCTCTTTATAGATCTGTTCGATATACCATTCTATTCCCACCTCGGGTCTCCTTTCTAAATGGAAAGTTATCGATGTCATTCATTATAAATGCGGAGCATGAATTTCAAATTTTTCCCTATCGAGCTTTCTCTCCCCCCAATTGTTTTCTCAGTCTTTCGTTGACTTTTAAGACCTGGTCCACATCCGAACCACTTAGCTCCCAGGAATAATTGTCCTTGCCGTCTTTCTTCAACTTAATCTTTACCTCGGGAGGAGGCAGGGTTCTCTCCGTCTTCTCTTTTTCTACGATCACCTTTGGAACTGATGGAACTTCTGATCTCCCCTCCGTGGAAAGAGGCTTTCTCTCACAGGCGATGATGACGAAGGATAACAAGATACAGCATGTCAATATTTTTCGATTCAATCCAGCAACCCCTTTCAACTGGAGATGGTGAACGGGGCAAATACTATCTCTTTACAACCATATCCAGTCAAATCATTCTTATCTGAATGCGGCAGGGTCAATCTTCTTTAAAGAGCAGGTGGCATCGTTTCAGGAATTCTTCCTTGGTGCAGGCCTCCATTGGATAAGAATAGATTCTGCATTGTACTTCCGATCCCCTTGGGGCATAGCCGCCCTGAGTCAATTTTACCTGAACCCTTTCGCTAATCTCCTTGGCCATCTTATTATCGTTGAAAGAAAAAATATAGGTACTACTGTTTCGAAAAGGAATGACCGTATCGATAGAACGGACCATCTTTTTAAGGGCATACATCACCCCCTCCCAAGATTCATGGCTCACAACAATCTCTCGTTTGGTTCGTGGGTCCCAAAAATCCACCCGAATCAGTGAGAAGGACATTTTTCCCCTCTCCGTTTCTTCTAACATCGGAGCGAGAAGAAGGTTGAAGACGGTGTTGACCCCAAAAACTGGAATGGTGAAAAGAAAGGACGCACCGCTTCCGGATTTGTTCTCCGCATGGATGTCACCCTGATGACCTTCGATGATCTCTTTGGTGATGGCGAGGCCCAGACCTGTCCCCGTGATCGTTCCTGTTTGAGTTCTCTGCCCTTGATAAAAACGATCAAATATTTTTGGCAAGTCTTCGGGCGCAATACCGACCCCTGTGTCGGCCACGACTACCTTCAAAAAATCTCGCTTCTCTGTAAGCCCCCTTGAATCGATTGTCATCTTCCCACCCGGAGGAGTGAACTTAATTCCGTTGCCGATGAGATTGATGAAGACCTCTACCATTCGATTCCGATCAATTAAGACGAGAGGGGTGTCCGGTTCGATTCTATTTTCAAGGGTGATTCGCTTCTCCTCCAACTGTTGAGAGAGTGTCATCGATGCATCTTCGACGACTTCAATCAGGGGGGTCGGCTCAAACTTCAGTTTCATCCCCTTCCCGGATTCGATCCTCGAAAAATCGAGGAGTGTTTCGATCAGATTCGTCAATCGCAAAATATTCTTATTGGCAATGCCTAAATAATCTTTCTGGTCCTCTGTGAGAGGTCCGGCATAGCCTTCGAGCGTAAGAGAGATGAATTCTTTGATGACGGTGAGAGGGGTCCGAAGCTCATGCGAAACGCTCGAGATGAAAGTGGACTTCATTTTGTCGAGTCGTTTGAGCTCTTCATTAGCTCTCTTCAATTCCAGCGATTTCTGAGTCAGATCTTCGACGAGATTCCGTTCCCGCATAACCCGGTCCAATTTCGCCCTCATCTCGTCAATAGTGAAAGGTTTGGTGATGTAATCCGCTGCTCCTAAAGCAACCAAATCGGTGTAAGTATATGACGCTCCATGGCCGGTCATACAGACGATATCTGTATTTGGAAACCCAGCACGGGTTTCCTTTATCAATTCTAATCCGTCCATCTCTGGCATCCTGATGTCAGTGATCATTATCGTGATAGGGATATTCCTTAAAACCTCCAACGCCTCTTTTCCATTTTGGGCCGTGACCGCTTCATATCCAATCTGGCTCACAATGTTGGAAACCATCTCCCTTATTATTCTTTCATCATCGACCACTAAAATCCGATCCTTTTCTGCCATCGTGATCCCTCTACGGACTTATTTCTCTATTCTCAGTACCTATTTTCTGGAGATAAGAATATTCCTTTTATCAAATAATTTCAACAAAATTGTCAGATTAACCCTGTTGCATAAAGATCCGGGTGAGTAACTGTCCCCCGGCAAAGCCGGGGGCTTTACGATTGCTGGCCCCTCAAAGGGGCCTGATCGCAATCGGTCAATATCAAAACCGGGAGCCATTCATTGTTCAGACTCTCGCAAAAGTTTTTATTCTCGCCATTCCTGCGAAAGCAGGAATCCAGTTCTTTTGGGGGTTCCGGGTCGCGTTTCACATTCCGGGAATGACGATTCTAGATTCCCGGAACTGTCAACCCCGTACTCGATACGGGCCCTCGGCAGAGCCGGGAGTTTACCTAAGTACTAATTAATCGGATAAACAGGGTTTACTTATATTCCAACCCTTTTTTCCAAGTGTTGAAGAAGGTCCAGAACCGGTCAGAAGTCCCCGCGGGCAGATTGAGAAAATGAACGCCAGCCGGAATGGTCTCTTCGAAAAGGTGCAAGTTCATCTCTCTTATTTCTTTGTAGTAAGATCCGATGGCCCTGGCTATATCCGCGATGGGGAGAGGCTGGGTGAGCTCAATCTGAACCCTTTCCACCTGGAGGGGATCATAAAATTCTTTTACCTCCAAATGGAATCCGAATCTCTCTGGATCTGAAAGGATGATCTTGGCCACCGCTATCTTATAGATATAACGTTCCGTTTCCATGGGAAGATCAAGGTAGAAATAATTCTTCGTCTTCTGAAGCTCTATCTCCTTTCGAACCCTGTTCTCTCCTGCATTATAAGCTGCCATCGCCAGTGTCCAACTTTTAAATTCCTCATAGAGGCTTTTTAGATAGGCCAAAGCGCCTTCAGTGGCCTTAAAGAAATCGAAACGCTCGTCAATGGTCCGATTTCTCCTCATCCCATATTTCTCCCCGGTGGAGGGAATGAATTGCCAGATTCCAGATGCTCCCGTGGGGGAGATCGCAAAAGGCCGAAGGCTGCTTTCTGTAATGGCGAGATACTTCAAATCGTCTGGGAGACCTGTCTCTTTTACCCTTTTTTCAATATAGGGAAAGTATCGCTTGGCTCGTTTCATCCACAAGAGGACTTGAGCCTCATTGGCCAATGCCAGTAAAAATTCCCGATCCAAATTCTCCCACACGTTCCGATCCTCTAATGGAACCCTCTCTTCGCAGAGATAAACCTCTTGGGGAAGTTTATAAGTGGTGAGCGGAGGACGAGCATGAATATTTCTCAAACGGTTTTCCAAGTCTGCTACCTCTGAACGGAGGATGGAGATAGATTGATCCAATGCTTTCAATCTTTCCTCTAAAGTATCGCTTTTCTCTCGGGACTCCACCTGAACGATCATCTTCTCAGGCCTTCTGTTCGCCGACCGATCAGTCGCACAACCGATAAGGAGTAACCCGATCAATAAGATGGAGCCCACGAACCTCTCCATTTTCATCCCCTTTAAAAATAGGGACACATACCATTTTTTGGAACGATGCCATAAGATAAATGGTATGTGTCCCTATTTTAATGTGTCCCTATTTTAACTCTGATTTGACTCCGATTTTGGCCCTAACCTCATCCATGACTTCTGTGACAATGGCTTTACAGCGGGCCGCACCAGACTTTAATACATCAACAATATATTCCGGTTTTTCATTCATTTCTTGAACACGCTTCTGAATAGGTCCCAGCTCCTCTATCATATTCTTAAAAAGGATCTCTTTGCATTCAATACATCCGATTCCAGCCGTCCGGCAGTTATGATCGACGAACGCAATCTGATCTGGTTTTGAAAAAGCTTCATGCATTGTGTAGATATTACAGTGTTCTGGATGTCCTGGATCACTCCGGCGCTGCCGATGTTCGCAAGTGGCTGCTGTTCTCAACTTCTCCCAAATAACCTCTGGAGGGTCAAGAAGCCCAATGGCGTTGTTCAACGATTTGGACATTTTTGCGCTCCCATCTGTCCCCAGGATCCGAGGGGCATCGGAAAGAAGCACCTGAGGTTCAGGAAAGGTATCGCCAAAACGGGCATTAAATTTTCGAGCGATCTCTCTACAGATTTCCACATGCTGGATCTGATCTTCTCCGACCGGAACATAACCTGCCTTATAAATCAGGATATCAGCTGCCTGTAGTACAGGATAGTCTAAGAGCCCCATATTGATATTGAGCCGATGCTGCTTTGCCTTCTCCTTAAACTGGGTCATCCTTTCCAATTCGCCTATCGGAGTGATGCAGTTGAAGATCCACGCCAGCTCGGTATGCTCAGGTACATGGGACTGAACGGAAAGGATGCATTTATCCGGAGTCAATCCGCAAGCGGCGAGGACGGTTGCTGTTTCCAAAATCCTCTGTTGCAATGAAGCCACCTCATATTCGATGGTGATGGCATGATAATCGACCACACAATAGACGCATTCATAACGATTGACCAATCGGACCCAGTTGCGTATCGCGCCGACGTAATTACCAATATGAATTTCGCCAGAAGGCTGAATCCCACTAAAAATACGATCCATCAACCATTTCCTCCTCACGCTATACACTGATCGCTAAGCGTTTCTGAATAACAAAAAGGCCACGGGTATTGCCCATGGCCTCTCTCCCACTCCAGTTCATAAAATCATGGGCGTGGAGGTTTTAGGCAATTTCCACTCGAATTGCTTTTGCGCCATATCCAAACGAAGTTCATTCCCCTCTCTCTTTAGATAGCAATTGCCAACTATCTAACTCAATCTCTTTAAAAAATCAATAAGTAGTCATTTCTTCTTGATGAACTTACAGAGGATGCGAGAGGTCTTTTCAACGACTTTGGCACATTTTTCCATACCCCCTGATGCCAACCATTTCTGGCGTTCTTCCTCATTATTTAAATGATATCCTGTTAGATTATAACAGATATTAGTTCCGAATTCCTTTTCAAATTGATCCCAGAATTGTTGACACTTTCCATAAATCTTCGAGACCGTCTCTTTATCCTTCGGATCGGTTCTTCCCATCTTCATTCCAATTGCCATAATTGATCCAGTGAATGCCCCACAGAGCGATCCTTTTCGCCCGATTCCTCCACCAAATCCAGTTGCCAATCTCGGAATGAGTAAACCCTTAATTCCAAAATACTCCTTGAAACTCAAGGAGATCGATTCTGCTCAATTAAAACCCTGACCAAAATAATCCTTGGCTTTCTTCGCAATCAATCCTGCATCATCCTTCTTTTTCACGGTCTCCCCCTTTTCAGGAAACTGTCCCTGGGCATTAAGGCTAAGGTAATGATGCCCGTTTCGTTATTCGGTTAAGCTGTTCGTTTAAAACCTTAACCTTTTGACCCAAACCAAACAAGCTTCCGACCCTTCGCCTAAATCCATCTTTAAATAATTGCTACATCCTTCAACACACATATCTGTCTACTTAGTGCCTAATAGTTGCCTTCTTCCTTGCTGAAACCTTGATGCTTGCGATCTTCGCCTTCCATTCTTTTCCATGTTGATCGATCGAACTTCTCAATTCTGATGGAAAATCAAGGCATCCTGAATCCAAAAGCCCTCGGATCGTCTCTCGATCATAATCGAGCCTATCCACAATCTTGACCTCTTCAAAACCTGCTTCTCGGATCGTCCGAAGATAACTCTCTTCATCGAGAGCACCCCCAATGCAAGAAGACCAGAGATGGCCTTTCAGTTCCTCCGGAATTCCCTCAGCAACAATATCAGAAACTAAGATCCTTCCATCGGGCTTCAAAACCCGAAACGCCTCTTGAAAGACTTTCCTCTTGTCAGGAGAGAGATTGATGACACAGTTGGAGATAATCCAATCCACGCTCTTATCCTCAATCGGCATATTCTCCATCTCTCCTAATCTGAACTCCACATTCTTGACACCTGCCTTGGAGGCATTCTCTTTGGCTTTTTCGATCATTTCAGGGGTCATATCCAAGCCGATCACCCTTCCCTCTGAATCAACCTGCTTCGAGGCAAGCAGGACATCGAGTCCAGCTCCTGACCCTAAATCCAAAACGACTTGGCCCGGTTTTACTTCGGCATAAGCCATTGGATTCCCACATCCAAAAGAGCTTAGGTAAGCTTCCTCCGGAACCTTCGATCGCTCCTCCTCCCCGTAGCCTGCTAGTTTGGCCAGCTTTCCCTTCATTCCCTCCTCTATAGTGGGGGGACTACAACACGAGCTCTTCTTTCCTTTGATCAGGTTACCGTAATGCTCTTTTACGTCCTCCTTGATCTGGTCTGATACACAACAACGATTTTTTGCCTTCTTCATACATTTATCCTTCCCTATCAAAAATTAATTACTTCAAATTTATCACTTTAGAATAAAAAAAGCCATACTGTTCATTGAAGACAGAAGAAGAATAAGCTATAGTGAAAATGTAATGGACCCGAGCCTACAAAAAGGGAAAATCCAGATACAACTTCTTCGATGGTTTAAGAAGAAGGGGAGAGACCTTCCTTGGAGAAAAACTCGGGCCCCTTACGCCATCTGGGTTTCAGAGATCATGCTCCAGCAGACGCAGGTGGCCACGGTAATTCCCTACTACCAAAAATTTCTTAGATCCTTCCCGACAATCAGCCATTTGGCCAGGGCCACCCTTTCAAAAGTCTTGAAGACCTGGGAAGGCCTTGGCTACTATTCAAGGGCCAGAAACCTCCACCGGGCCTCTCAGATTGTCGCAAATCATTTTGGCGGAAGAGTCCCGGACAATCTAAGAGATCTTCTCAGCCTTCCTGGAATTGGACGGTCTACTGCTGGCGCCATCCTCTCATTTGCCTATAACAGAGAGGCACCCATTCTTGATGGTAATGTGAAAAGGGTCCTCTGTAGGCTCTTCGCTATTTCAGGCAATCCGGTGAGAGGTGAGACCGAAGGTCTTCTATGGAAAATCTCAGAATCTCTGATTCCAAAAGGCCATTCAAACCCATTCAATCAGGCCCTCATGGACCTTGGCTCTATACTCTGCACCCCCACGGATCCTCAATGTTCCAATTGTCCTCTTCGAAGTCATTGTAAGGGAAAGGCATCGGGAGACCCTGAAAGATACCCGACCAAAGGGTCTAAGAAAAGAATTCCTCATATCAACGCTGTTTCCGCAGTGATCCAGAGGGATGGAAAGGTTCTCCTCAATAGAAGACCTCTCAAAGGACTCTTGGGAGGTCTATGGGAATTTCCGAATTGGAAAATCGAGGGAGAGAAAATGTTAAGGCTGAGAAACTACATCAACAGAGAAATGGGATTAAATGTCAAAGTGAAAGAGTTCATAGGTACTTTTCAGCAGACTTATTCCCACTTCAAGCTTACCCTACAAGTCTTCAACTGCCAGCATCTCAGTGGAAAAAGGAAAGGGAAATGGGTTCCCATAAGAAACCTTCCTCTTCTCCCCATGTCAAGAATAGATCGAAGAATCGCCGAAATGATAGATGAGGAGATAAAGTGATGGAGAGATAGGGTGAAAAATATTTGAATTTCCCCCTATCCCCCTACCTCCCCATTTCCCTATCAGTTACTTCACCAGCCCAAAATCAATATGTCTCCTCTCTACATCCACACGATCCACTCTCACCTTTACTTCATCCCCAATCCGGAAGGTCTGATGGGTTCTTTCACCCACCAGACAGTATCGTTTCTCGTGATATTGGTAATAATCGTCATGAAGGCTGGTCACCCTGACCAGACCTTCAACAAAGATATCCTTTAGCTCCACAAAGAAGCCGAAGGCGGTCACACCGCTGATCACCCCATCAAAAACCTCTCCCACTTTATCTTTCATGAAACGAATTCGATACCGGTCCAGAATCTCCCTTTCCGCCTCCATCGCCACCCTTTCCCTTCGCGAGAGGTGGTCTGTTTTTTTCGCCAGTTCCTCAACCGAGATTTTTCCCTCTTTTTTTGAGAGTATTCTCTTCAGGATGCGGTGAACCATCAGATCAGGATACCTCCTGATAGGAGACGTAAAATGGGTGTAGGCATCTGAAGCCAATCCAAAGTGCCCCAGATTTTTGGCTGAATATTTCGCCCACTTCATTGATCGAAGAAGGATATTGTTGACGACCTTCTCCTCAGACTTCCCCTTCACTTCCAAAAGAACTTTCTGAAGCCCTTTGGGGGAATGGTTAGATTCCTTTTTCATCTTATACCCCAAGTGAGAAACAAATCTTCGAAACTCGTCGATCGCCTCACGCTGTGGAGGTTCATGGATTCGGTAGATGGAGGGAATGCCTTTTTCTTCAATAAAATGGGAGACGGCCTCATTGGCAGCAATCATAAACTCTTCAATGATCTGATGAGCCAGATTCCTTTCCGCACGGATGATTTCCTCGGTCTCTCCTTGTAGATTGAGGATGATCTCGGGCTCAGGTAGATCAAAATCAAGAGCGCCCCTTTCCATCCTTCTCTGGCGGAGTCTTTGAGACAGATCGGCCATCCATTCCAAGGATAGGAGGAGATCTCGAAATCTATCCTTCGACTCGGTATCCTCATCCAACAAGATTCTCTTCACGATGGTATAAGTCAGCCTTTCATCGCTGCGGATCACACTCGGATAGAATCGAATCTCCCTTTGATCTCCGTGCACATCGTATCTCAGCTCGACAGTGAGGGTGAGCCGATCTGATCTGGGGTGGAGGCAGCAGATCTCATTGGAGAGCTCTGGCGGAAACATGGGAATGGCCCGATCCGGAAAATAGACACTGGTTCCCCGGAGAAACGCCTCTTCGTCCAAAGAGGTGCCTTCTTTTACATAGTGACTGACATCGGAGATTGAGACATAGAGTTTCAATCCCCCGTCTTTCTCCTTCTCGATAGAAACGGCATCATCAAAATCTCTCGCATTCTCTCCATCGATAGTGAAGGTTGGAAGGTCTCTCAAATCGACTCGATCTTGGTAATCATAGAAAGATGGAGCAAGAGGAAGGCTTCTAACTTCTTTCAAAGCAGCCGAAGAAAACCGATGGGGAAGATCGTATTTGTGGATGATGATCTGGGGCTCTATCTCCGGGTCATCAGGATATCCCAAGATGTGAGTCACTCGGCCCTCTGGCCTTGCCCTCTCGGTAGGGTATCGGGTAATTTCCGCGACCACCATTTGATTGGGGCGAGCCCTTTTCGTCTCCCCGTCAGGGATATAGACTTCCTGAAGCATGCGATCATCCTCCGGGATGAGATAAGAGTAATGCTTCGCCTTCATAAACTTTCCCACGACCTTGCGAAATCCTCTTTCTAAAATCCGGATGATCTTTCCTTCTCTCCCTTTCCTCCGGATCGACTCCACCCTGGCTACCACCCGATCTCCATGCATTGCCTCTTTGAGATCTCTTGGACCCACAAAGATATCTTCTTCTCCCTCTCTTTCTGGAATGACGAAACCATATCCATCAGGATGACACTTGACCTTTCCCACAACCAAATTCATCTTCAAGGGAAGGCCGTAACGGTTTCCTCGAATCCTGACGATCTTGCCCTCATCTTCCAAATCCTTCAATAATTCTCTTGCCTTCTGTCTCAGCTTGCTTTGCAGGCTCAAGTGGCGTAGGATCTCCCTCAAGAGAAGGGGCCGATCTTCTTCTTCCATCAATTTGAGGATTTGCTCTGGTGAAAGATCATCACTTCTTATCCTCCGCTCTACTCTCTTTTCTTTTAAATATTTCTTTTGTTTCTTACCCATCGCCTCCCTCAACCAGTCATATAGTGCTTTATCAAAAAGAAAAAAAGGGGCACTCAAAGACCCCTTTTTGTCAAAAGAAAAAGCCCCTTTCTTCGAATTTATACTTTCACTCCACCAAAGAACCTCATCGAACCGAAGAAGATGGGAATGAGGAGCACGGCCAGGATGACAAGGCCGATCCCAACGATGACAGGAAGGAACACAGCTAAAACCGCTTTTCCGGTTGAGATTTCGTGACCTTCCCTCACCCCGATGATGATCAGGATGAGCATATAGATGCTCCCAATGAGGCTCCCGATGGCAGGAACGATATCAAAAAGACGAGCGCTATAGGAGTAAGAAATGGTCCTGAAGGTAGCCATAAACCCTCTTTTGTTTCCCCTCACGATCATGAGACAGAGGTGTGTGATGGCGCTTCCCACAAAAATCGAGAAAGCAATCATAAAAGGTATTAAAATAACAACGAAGGTCAGGAAAAGGCTATAGGGAATGAAGGAGTGGATTTGAGGGGAAACCATTCCAGAAAAGAAAAGCCACTGCCAAAGCAGGACTACCCCAAACCCGATGATCCCCGAAATCATTCCAAAGATAAAGGGAGACCAATATCCCTTACCTTTAGCAACCTTTTTAAAAAATTTAGTCGGTGAGAAAAGGACCTCTTGTGTTGTTTTAAAAAAGGCCCCAACAAAACCCTCCTCACCTTCCCACGGAGAACGTTTCTCCTCCGATGAAATTTCTCGAATCTTACCTTCGTATGAACGGGCCATCTCCTGATATTGCATATACTTGGAGATGATGATACCGCATTTAATGCACTCATCGGTCTCAGGTTGTTCAAATCCACACTGGGGACAAGTGATCATATTCCCCGTATAAGGCTTCCTTTCAGGTTCACGCGGAAACGACGGCTCTATCTTCGGCTTTGATTCAGGCCTTCGTTTACGTTCAGACTCCTCGGGGATTTCCAAAGGTTCTGCTGCCTCCTCTTCCACTCTGACTCTTCCCCCGATTTCTTCAAAGGCCTTTACGTATCTCTCCGTCTCCTCTTTTGAAGCGCCTTTCTTTACAACAACGGGAACCCTCTGGAGTAGGCTTTCAGCCTTTTCAGGCGAAAGCTTAAACTTCCCCTGAAGACCCTTGACTAAACGAACCTCCTCTTCTGGACCAGCCACGGCCATCCCCAGAAAAATCACCTTATA
>Ga0315282_10005736_pt1 | contig 21039 bp, 15 predicted proteins | sample YL17G07_20_MG_FD_203693 | JGI IMG/M metagenome (GOLD analysis project Ga0315282, IMG submission 203693) | Sediment microbial communities from Yellowstone Lake, YNP, Wyoming, USA - YL17G07_20 | ecosystem: Environmental > Aquatic > Freshwater > Lake > Sediment | place: USA: Wyoming | collected... | reverse complement strand
GTTGGATCACCAGCAAAAAGCCACGTCCACCCAGGTTTTTAACGACGCGGCGGGCTCCTTCGGGATTGACGAAAATCTGGCACAGCTTACCACCATCCCGGATGCGCTTGAGCAAGGGCAGCCACTGGTCAGGCGTAGGCTGCCCATCCCCGGGTATCCATTGGATACCGCGCAAGCGCTCGATGGATAGCAGCAAATCCAGGTGGGGAATCTCGCCTTTGCCATCCAGGTGATAAAAACCATGATCCAGATGATCACAGCAGGCGACCAGGTCCGGCACGACAAAACGTTCGAACATGGCCGGCGAAATCATATAAGAAAAATCCGACTGCAGCATGTAGGTCTTCCCGGTCGACCAGATGTTTCCCCAGCAGGTTGTTCCCCGGCAGCTAGGGCGGATGATCGCGTCTAGTTCATCATAGTATCGCAGCCACAGTCGATTGATTTGCCTCACCAGGCGATCGACTTGATCGGGCTGGTCCATCACGTCGAAAAGCAGCCCGTCGGCGCCGCGGAAAGACGCCAGAATGTCCAGGTTACCGCCCAGGTCAGTCATCGATACTGCTACTTGCCCTTGCCAGTACGCTGTGGCAGCGGTGGTTAAATCTCTGACGCGTTTCCACCATAAATTCTCAGCATCATAATCCATCTTAAAAATTTTAATATCAACCTTGGATGCGGGTGAAAACCAGACAGTTTCCGAAGGCTCAGTGACCCCATTCACCCTGGCGCCCAAAAAACCGGCAGCAATGCCTGGGCCAAAATTCATCCACCACATGGGGAAGGCATCGCCGTAGTAATGCGTGGCAGCAAAAATTGGCTCATGGAGGGTGATGATTTCATCGGCGGTCATATTCATGGGGTAGTTCACCAAGAAATCGAAGCGTTTTTGGGCAGGCAAAGCATCTGTGGCTTCTAACCAGACTAACGGTCGGTTTAGTTCACCTGCCCACCAGGCCATGTAATCCTGTTCAACACGCTCCCAATCTTGTGGGGTGAAGTTTAGGTCCCGCATTGATCCTCCAGTGGATTTTATTAATGAAAAAATGTTCGATCCCTAATTTACTATTTGCGGTTATCCAGATATTAAACACCTTACAATGCTATCTCCTTTCGCAATTAGAGTTCATGGTTGACTACCCCTATCCCCCGACTCCTTCCCCACCCCTGCGGGTGCACCCTGGGTGCGAAACGGAGGAAGGGGAGAAAATGCCGATTTAATGATTTTGCACCGCATTTGCGGTGCAAAATCATTAGATCGGCAGTCATTCTCCTCTCCTTTTTTTGGAGAGAGGGGCCACACCCTCACCTCTTCAGGTGCACCAAGGGGGTGTGGTGCACCCGAAGGGGCGGGGATGAGGGTTGTACGCCAAAAGGCATTTTGAGTGTTAAATTCGGGATTGAACATGTTTCTAAACTATAATTACGGGCTATACACTGGTCCGGAATGAATAGGGTTACTTCATGAGTTCGATAGCCCCAGCCAATGAGAGCTCCCGGGCGCGGTGGCATTTACAGTAATGCCCAGGGGTGACCTCTTCGAAAACTGGCTCCTCATTCTTGCAGATGTCTTTGGCAAAGATACAGCGTGGGTGGAAGTAGCAGCCGCTTGGCGGGTCAGCCGGGTTGGCGACTTCGCCAGAAAGCAAAACACGCTTCTCACGCGGTCGTGGGTCAGGGCGTGGGATGGCGGACATTAACGCTTCGGTATATGGGTGCATCGGGCTCGTGAACAGCTCCTTGGTGGGAGCAAGTTCTACCATTTTTCCCACGTACATCACTGCCACCCGGTCACAGATATGAGCGACCACGCTCAAATCATGAGCTACAAACAGGTAGGTTAACCCCAGGTCAGCCTGCAGGTCCTGCAGCAGGTTTAATATCTGGGCCTGGACCGAAACGTCCAGGGCTGAAACGGGTTCATCGCAGACCAGGAATTTGGGGTTGGGCGCCAGGGCGCGCGCCAGGCCAATGCGCTGGCGCTGTCCACCACTGAAAGCATGCGGGTAGCGCCGCATGTATTCAGGGCGGAGACCTACCATCAGCAGGATTTCAGCAATGCGGTCTTCCAGGGCTTTGCCGTGGGCAATGTGCATGGCGCTCAACGGCGCTCCTACGATCTCCATGATGGTCATGCGTGGGTTCAGCGAAGCGTAGGGGTCCTGGAAAATCATGCGCATGCTGCGGCGAACATTCCTGAGTTGCTGGTCATCCAGGTCAGCCACATTCACTCGGCCCATAATTGGGTCATTGAACATGACCTTGCCGCTGGTGGGTTCGATGGCGCGCAAGATAGAGCGCCCGGCGGTGGTTTTGCCGCAGCCGCTTTCACCTACCAAGCCGAGTGTTTCGCGTTCGTTGACAAAGAGGCTGAGATTATCGACTGCCTTTACATAACCTACGGTTCTCTTTAGAAAGCCGCGCTTGATCGGAAAATATTTTTTTAATTCCGTAACTTCCAATAAGGGCACTTCCTGGCTTGCTTGATCAGACATAATTTTGATTCCTCTCTACTGGATGCCTAGGAATACAGGTGACACCGGACGAGGTGATCTGGTTCAGGTGTGGTGACCTTGGGCTCAACCTGGTCGCAAACATCGGCGATCATTTCTGGGCACCTGGGGTGGAATGGGCAGCCTTTCAACCGGGCATAAGGGTCAGGCACCATGCCCTTAATGGTTTGCAGGCGCCGCTTTGAATCATGTCTGGCAACTGCATCGCTGAGCTGTGGTATGGATTGAAGCAGGCCGCGCGTGTATGGATGCAAAGGCGTGAAAAAGATATTTTTTACGCTGGTTTGCTCTACGATCTTGCCCAGGTACATCACGGCCACTTCTTCAGCCATCTCGGCGATCACACCCAGGTTGTGAGTGATATACAGGATCGCCATGCCAAATTCTGCTTGCAGGTTACGCATCAAATCCAGGATCTGGGCTTCCGTGGTAACATCGAGGGCGGTGGTTGGTTCATCGGCGATCAAAAGGTGGGGGCGGCAGCACAGCGCCATGGCGATGACGGCACGCTGGCGCATGCCGCCGCTCAGTTGGAAAGGATAATCATCGATGACGCGCTCAGGTCGTGACATTTTAACCCGTCCCAGCATTTCAATGGCCTGGCGGCGCGCCTCAGCCTTACTGACGTGCTGGTGTTGTTCGATCACTTCGGTGATCTGCTTGCCGATGGTCAGCACCGGGCTCATGGCGGTCATCGGTTCCTGGAACACCATCGAAATCTGGTTGCCGCGAATATCATGCAAGACCGGGCTGTTCGAATCGAGCGAGGTAATGTTGATCACATCCGCCAGGTTGGGACTGGGATTGCCATTTTCCTGTTTGACCGTCTTATAATACAGGATTTCACCCTCTTCGATCTTTCCGGGCGGAGGAACCAGGCGCAGCATGGAAAGTGACATGATGCTTTTGCCGCAGCCGCTTTCGCCGACGATGCCCAGGGTCCTCTGGCGTTCAATTTGCAAATCTACTCCATCCACTGCCCGCACAGTCCCTTCGGCGAGGTGGAAGTAAGTCTGCAAGCCTTTGATATCTACTAGCGTCGATTGCTCTGGCATAAAGATACCTTTCTAGGTTACGTAAGGATCGGCGGCATCGCGTAAGCCGTCTCCCAGGAAATTGAACATGAGGACTGCGGTGACAACAAAAACCACCGGCCACAACAGCCAGGGGAACAGAGCGACGGTTTGCAGGTTCTGAGCGTCCTGCAGCATGACGCCCCAACTGATGGTGGGGGCGCGCAGGCCGAGCCCCAGGAAGCTGAGGGAGGTTTCGCCCAGGATCATCCCCGGAATGGCCAGGGTCAGTGAAACGATGATATAGCTGGCAAAACCGGGCAGCATGTAGCGGGTGATGATGCTCATTTCTTTTTCGCCATCCAGCCTGGCCGCCATGACAAAATCTTCCTCGCGCAGGCTGAGCATCTTACCGCGAACCGTGCGGGCCAGGTAAGTCCAACCCAGGATGGAAAGGATGATCGTGACGAAGAAGTACATGCGCAACGATGGCCAGTTCTGCGGCAGGGCGGCCGCCAGCGCCATCCACAAAGGGATTTGAGGAATGGAAATCAGCACGTCGATGGTTCGCATGATCAGCTCATCGGTGACCCCGCCGAAGAAACCGGCCAGGCCGCCCAACAACAGGCCCAACACAAACGCCAGGAAAACGCCGATCAGGCCGACGGTGAGTGAAATGCGCCCGCCGAAGACGATCCGTGAAAATAAATCCCTTCCCAGGGTGTCGCTGCCCAGTAGAAACAGCGGACTGATTTTGTCACCCTGCGGGTAAACACCAAACAGGTGCAGATCAGTGGGAAATAACCCCCAGAACTTATACGGGTCGCCTTTGATGAACAGGAAGATCGGGTAAATTGAATTGACATCTTCCTTATAAAGCGGGCGCAAAGTAACTGCATCCCGGGTGCGGATGGTGCCGTAAATAAATGGGAGGCGCAGGCTGCCATGCGGATCGATCATGCGAACAGTCACCACCGGCATGGTGACGTATTCTTTAAAACGGTGCAGCGGGTCATAAGGGACGAGAAATTCGGCGAAGATGGCGCAGAAGTAGAAAATACCTAGCACCACCATGGCCAGTTGGGCCAGCTTGTGGCGGCGGAATTTCCACCACACCAGTTGCCACTGCCCGGCCCGGAAAAATTCCTCGCTCTGCTTGATATCGATTTCTTCTTTTTTCCCGCGCCGCCGCCAGGGTTTACCCCCCTTGACCGAGGAACGGATCGCGCTCATGCCGCCTCCATCTTGCCAAAGCGGATGCGAGGATCAACCACCGCCAGCAGTAAATCTGAGACCAGGCTGCCGATGGCAGTCAAGGCGCCAATGATGAGGATGTAGGCGCCGGCGACAAACATATCCTGCTGCATCAAAGCTTTCCATAAGACCGGCCCGGCGGTCTGGAGGTTGAGCACGATTTCGACCACTGTGCCCCCTGAGAAAAACCAGACCAGCAGCCAGCCGAAGGTGCTGATGATCGGGTTGATGGCGATGCGCACCGGGTATTCTAAAAGAACCTTCAACTCAGGCAAGCCTTTGGCACGCGCTACGGTGACATACTGCTTACGCAGCTCATCCAGCATGGTGGCGCGCATGGTGCGGATCAGGTTGGCCGTGCCGCCAATCGCCAGGATAATCACCGGCAGCCAGATATGGCTTAACATGTCAAAAAATTTAGCAGTGCTCCAGGGTAGAACTTCCATTTCGGGAGAGAATAACCCGCCTACCTGCACGCCAAACCAGGTAAAACTGATATACATTAATACCAGGGCCAGCAAGAAGCCCGGCACCGCCAGGCCGATAAATCCCAGGAAGGTGAAGAAATAATCGGCCACTGAATATTGTCTGACTGCCACAAAGATGCCGACCGGTATCGCAAAGCCCCAACACACCACAAAGCTCAAGAAGGCAATGAAAAATGTCCAGCCCATCCTGCCCAGGAGGATATCATTGACGGGTTGGCGCCACATGAACGAATAACCAAAATCCAGGTGGGTGACAATTCTCGAAATCCAGCGATAGTACTGGACGTACGCCGGCTGGTCCAGGCCGTACATTCTGGTCAGTAGCTCAACTTGGGCTTTGTCGACGGTTACGCCTGAAGCCTGCAGGCGATTGACTTCTTCGGTTAGAAAGTCACCTGGGGGGAGCTGAATAATGATAAAAGCCAGGATGGAAATCAGGAAAAGCTGCGGGATCATCCGCAAAAGTCGCATCAAGATGTAACTTAGCATCTGAAGATCGACCTCCTTCCTTTTCTAAAACCAATGCCTTGATAGGTGTCATTCCTGGGGTAAACGTATTCTTTTTGGTCGGTTGCTGCCCGGGGAATGCGTTTACCCCGAGAACCTGATAAGAACTACCGGACATAAGTTCTGGGTAGAGCTTACATCCGGTAGTTTTGGGTCATAAAAGCGCTAGGCGCGCTGCCCGCCTTCGTAATAGAAGGCTTCGGGGTGGTAGATGGAATCGCCGTAGGTGTCCCAGCCGATCAGGGTCTTGGGGCGCGGCAGGTTGCGCAGGTTCTTGTTGAAGATCAACGGAGCCGGGCATTCCAGCAGCAGACCGATCGCCAGCGGGTCTTCCGCCAGGCCGTCAAAGATCTGCTGTCCGTATTTGACGCGCTCGTCTTCACTCACCACCGATTGCATCTTGTCAAACAGATCGTAGTAATTGAGGATGTAATCCGGTGGTTTCACCAGCCCGGCAGCGGTCTTATCGGCTGCCCCGTAGTAGTGGGCCCAGACGCTGGAGGCGCCACCTTGGCCTGAGTCGGTGGGGATATACCAGCGCATTTCAATCGGCAGGAGCATATCCGTGCAGCGGTCGGCATGCCACATAGTGCAGTGAACCTGGCCTAAGTTCAGGCGGTTATTGATGAGACTTTCGGTGCTTTCCTTGTTGGTTGCATCGACGCCCACTTCGCGCCAGTAGTTGGCGACCATTTCACAGATCTTATTGGCCACGGGGCCAACGCGGGTGCCGGCGTTCTCGATCATCCAGGACAATGGCTTGCCATCCGAGCGCAGGCGGATGCCGGCGGCGTTTTTCTTGTCCAGACCCATTTCGTCCAGCAGCTTATTCGCCAGGTCCTTGTCAAACTGGGCCCAGGCCGTGCCATATTTCTCCTTGTAATACTTGGAGACGGGCATCGGGCCCATCTGGCCCATGCGGGCGGTGCCATAGAACAGGGTCTGGTTGATCTCGTCGCGGTCGATGGCGACCGAGAGGGCCTGCTTGAATTTCGGATTATTGACGATTTCGGTCAGGACCGGATCGTCGGTGATGTAGTGCTGCGGGAAGATCACGGCGCGGTCGCTCATGCAGGAGATGTAGTCGCCGACTTTATAGTTGGCCTTGGCCTCGTTCTCCTTGTAGAACGGGTATTCCGACATGGTCACGTCGTGCTGGCCTACCGCATCCAATTGCGACTGGATCAGTTTTTGCTTGACAACCTCAGTGTCAGTGACGTAGTCATAACGCATATTGTCAATGTATGGCAGCTGGTTGCCGGCCAGGTCGATCTTCCAGTAGTAGGGATTACGATCCAACAGGAAAATGCCGGTCTCTGGCTGGGATTTAATCATCCACGGCGACAGGACCGGGTAGGGGTCAGCATTCGCCTCGAACATCCAGGACGGGAACTGCCAGGTGCCCATACCCCATGCATAGCGGGTATTGAATAATTGAACCCAGGTTTCCAACTTGGCGGCCTTGGCTGCCGCATCCAGCTTGGCAGGATCGGTGTATTTGGGATGGTAATTTTTCAAATATTTGGAAGGGGCGATGATGCCCGGCCAGTTGCCTGGTTCCCAGCGGGTCAGGTGGGCCGGCAGGTTGCCGAATGGGGCGGTATAGGTCAGCTTGACGGTGAAGTCATCGATCACATCCAGCTTGGCGTTCGATCCTCCGACGCGCAGCTGCCACATGGGGGCTCCATTAAGGTCTGTGTTATACCAGATATCTTCAACGTCGAAGCGGATGTCTTCGCTGGTCACCGGGTCGCCGGTTGACCATTTCATGCCCTTGCGCAGTTTGAGGGTAAATTCTTTGCCATCCGGGGAGACTTCCCAGCCTTCGAGGATGTTGGGCACAATCGTGCGCAGATCAATGTCGGAATAGTACAGCATGCGCTCGGCATTCCAGTCGTAGTTGCTGACGCACCAGGTGGGGTCGAAATGCACCATGCGGACTTCGCCGCCATAGACGCCGATGGCGTCGCGCCCGCCAATCACCAGAGGGGTTTGCGGTAAACGCTCGTCAACCGGCGGCAGTTTGCCGGCCTTGACCAGGTCTGCCAGCATCGGGGGCTCTGCTCTCTTGGTGGGCACTTCGACGGTGACCTGGACCTGCTGTGTGACCACTTTCTCAACCACCGCGGGTGTTTGAGTCGGCAGTACTTCTGTCGGCGGAACGGCCACGGGGGTGGGTGTGGGTGCAGGCGCACAGCCAGCAACCACTGCTCCGAGGGCCGCGACGGACGACAGCTTTAAAAACTCTCGCCTTTTAAGCTTTCGGGATACCATGTTTTCCTCCTCAATTGAAATATGGGAAATTATGAGTTTGGCGTGATTGCCAAACAATACACCACATTCACAATAGCACCGGATGATTCAGAATTCTTCTATTTTTAGGACAAGGTTTTGGATTTTTGGGACAGATCACGGTCTAATCCCTCAAGGGTTGGTTAACTGCTGAAATCCAGTTTTAAAAGGTAATCTTTCCAGCGAACCTCTATCATTGTAGCATGGTTTTCTGAATTTACATATTGATTTTCGTACTGTTTAAACCCTGACAGTGGTTCAACAACACCGTTTAGCAATAGCGGTTTTTGCCAGCTAAAGGCCAGGGAATCGCCGCGCAGGGACTGGCAGCTCATATCCAAGCCGTCAAACGCCACATCCAGCGCCTGCACTTTGGCCTGGAAGGATTCAAAATCTCCATCCAGGGCAGCCCGGCCCATCTGGCACAACCAGATGCTCTGGCGCCCATAAGAACGCAGCTCGCGCAGAGCGTGTTTGCCGGAGGAGACCATTTCCAGGCCGTGCGAGGCGGTCAGCGCCAGGTAGCCGCCGTCTTTGCGGGCGAAAGCCCAGCCATCCTGCAGAATAGTTTCGTCGAAGGCATAAGTGGGGAACCAGGCATGCGTAAAGCCCATCCAATCCTCTGCAGGCAGGTTATAGATGGCAATCAGTGTATCCTTCCATTGGGCGACGCGCGGCAAAACGGCATTCCCCAGCCAGTAACCTGGCAATCCATGATCTTCTTCATTTGAATTCGTCGGATGGTTGACAAATACCACGGCCTGAGAACCGAGGGTAGCCTGCCAGATGTGTTGGGTGGCGCCGGGTTGGCCCGGGTAAAAATCCTGGGCTGATGAAAGCATGAAATCCGGGGTGCGGTAGGTTACTTTATTGACTCCTGGCTGGTTGTTAGCGTTGGTGGATGGCTTCAGATGATGTTCGCGGTTCCATAGCTCTCCTTCTGGCTCGATCGCCATTTCGGCCAAAATGGACGGCAGTTCATATTTGCTCATGCAGGCCAGGCTGACCGTGCCTGCAGTAAAGCGGTTGAAAATTCCCAGGCCCCACATTAAGCGGGTGATACCGGCGGTTGGCTCTAAAAGACCGCTCTTGATAAAATCGTTGCGGGCGCTGCCATGACTTGAACCGAAGACTCCTTTGAAGGAATTCAGGGCAAGCGACAGGAAATATTTATCCATCATGACGGTCGACATTTCCCACACCTGCTCAGCTCGTGCCAGGTCGGCCAGATGAGAAAGCGCAACCAGCCCATCGGCAAATGCCTGGTGTGAATCCCAATCCCCAAAACCGCCTGCGGCGCGCTGGTTCAGCCAATCCAGCGCCAACTGCTCTCCCTTTTGGCGGTGCCATGCGCCGGTTTGCGCGCTTTCGGTGAAGATTTGCTGCGGATAAAGCTGACCGGCCAATAGCTCACAGGCCGAGAACAGGATACTGCTGGTTTCAGAGGTGAAATCGAGGGTATCATGGCCGGGTTTATCCGGCCTGTACCTGAACTTAAGCACGCACTCTTTCAAAGCTTTCTTAATCGCTTTGGGGAATTCGGGTTTGCTGCCATAGCGGATGACCATGCCAAGCAGACCCAATAACTGGAGTTCACTGCCTGCCAAACGCTGGTTGATCTCTTCGATGGCTTTTAAAACGATTGGCTGGTCAAAAGAGGCCCAGCGTCCAAGAGCGGCCCTGGCAACTTCTGAAAAAAGGGTGTTTTCGCGCTGGATGGCGTTGAGCAGCGCCTCCTGGCGCCTTTCTTCATACGTGCTGTAAGGTTGTTCGGTAAAGCGGTTATTGCCCAGCAACTGCAAATTGATTTTCTTAAAAAATCGAAAATCTTGTTCATAAACTTCCCAGGAGACTGGCATTAACAAGGCCTGGTATGGACCTTCAGTAAGCGTGGAAGGATATCCAAGGAAAAGTGAATCGCCAGGAGTGCTATTCACGTCAGCTTCAGCATAGATGGTACCGGCTGGTTTTTGCAGGCGGATGGTGGCATAGGCGGGGATTACTATTTCATCCGAATGTTCGGGCCATTTCACTCGAATTTCCTCATCCCCTGAAAAGATATCCCGCGTGAGGTAGATTTCCTCGAAGGATTTTTCCAGCCGGTTGCGGCGATCGATCGACTTGATCAGGCTAGGGATGCACACCTTTACCCCGGCGTCTGATCCGGATACCTGGTTTATCCGCAGCGCCAGAGAGTGCCGGCAGGCGCCCAACGCCACATTTTCAAAGCGCACCAATACCTCGTTAATCCCTTCTTTCAGGTTGATTTCTAAGGTTGCAGCTATGCCAGGTTCTTTAGTAAATTGTTCCAGGCGCTGTACGGGGTGTTTATTTATCCAGATATTGGCTGGACCATTGGTGGCTAATGAGAGTGTTACTTGTTGGGCGGTTTCACTTACGAGCTGGGTATAAGCCCACGAACGCAAATACGTGCAAGCCGGATAATTACCTGAATGATCGACAAAATGGTCTTCCTGGCAGCGATAATAGGTCCAGGATCCCAGGTAATTCCCGATTTTAAATTCAGCTTCAGCCAGAGGGCCGCATTCCACCGGCTGCCTGGTGATGCCGGATTTCTTTTCATAAAAAGACTGGGCTATTTGTTGTTTTAAATCATCGCCTTTAAAACCATCCAGATTGTTCACCGTGATGGTTTGAGGCCCTGCGACCAACCAATTTTGAATAAAACCATTAACCAGCTCATAATAAACGGAAGAGGGGGGCATGCAGTCGATCTCCTTCAATATTGTATGTTTGAGGATCAACAATCAGGCAAGTACAGCAGCCCTGGCGGTTGTCCATCATCGCAGTTATTTTTCCTGAATAGCGATAGTCATATTGATTAACCAGGGTCATTAACCTTGGGTGCATCTTTATGATAGTTCTTTGCTAACCACAGCAAACCAACGGCTACAGACAGCTCCACTAATAGAATTAGCAAATGGATCCATGAAAAAGGATTTAAACCGATCAGTAAAAACAAGAAAAAATCACCTGCAAAGGTAACAAGGATGATCCAACCGAAAAGCCTGGCAAGGTAGTTCAATAACCGTTGTTTACTGGCTCCTTTTCTTAAGTATTGTTCGGAAATGATCATCAGATATAGCCACAGGATTCCGAGAACGATCACAAAGGCTTTATCCCAAAACCCGGACTGGATGCCACGCCATTCAGAGCCCTGGATAAAGAAGACCGATAAGGCGGCTTCAAAGGCATTTTTCCAGACCAAAACAGTCCATATCGCCAGGATCAGGCATGCTGCCCACCCGACATAAGCTGTCACATACCTCAGCCAGCTTTTTCCTGCCATGGTTTTCCTCCGAGGAATCGACTCCTCCAGTTATTATACCCTCAAGATTATGGTTCTTTGGGAATTCACGTGGTGAACTACCGAATTTGGGGTGTCATGACACCCCAAATTCGGAACCTTCCACGGTTGTAGCTCAAGATGGAATTCCAATCGTTGACAGGGCCTTTGTAAAATCTTCATAAAGGATTGGCATACGCAAGCAGGCGCTGGCGCCCTGATCCTCACCGCGCTTTTCTTCGTTCATCCAGGAACAAATCACAATTGGGATATTAGCGGTGATCTGATCGCATTTAAACTTTTTTAGAAGTAGCCAACCGGCTGAACCTGACGAGCCAACCTCAAGCACAATTGCAGCAGGTTTTTCGTTTTGAGCCAGCTCCAGCGCATCCTCACCCAGGTAGGCGAATACAATCTGATGATCGCTTTTTCTTACATAAGTACGCATCAGGTAGCAAAAATGCGAATCGTCTCCGATAACCATTATTCTGGGATTGGCTGCCTGATCCATAGCGCCCTCAAGGGAAGTGGATTTGGGCAAACAAATTGCCCTCTGTTAATACTTTACCCTGAAGGGCATCATTTTTCTTCCACTAAAGGGACATACTTTTGTAAATATAGGACAGGATTATTAACTGCCTTTATTTTGCTGGTAGGCGCGCGGCGACATGCCTACTTCTTCGCTAAAGACACGGGTGAAATAAGCGCTGCTTGAGAAACCCACGTCGGCTCCTATCTCAGTCATATTGTTCCTGCCGGAATCCAACAGGTTTTTAGCCTGCCGCACACGGTAACGGTTCAGGTAGGTAATTGGGGTAATCCCCACTTCCTGGTGAAAACAGCGCGTTAGATGACGCTCGCTAACTCCAACATGGCGCGCAATTTCGCTGCGGGAAATCGGGTCAGCATAATGAGAATGGATATAGGCCATCGACTTGAGAACCATCCGCTGAGTTTCGGAACCTGGTTTACGTTTATGCAGGAGGGAGGCAGTCACATGCTCCAGGGTTTCGGCAACGCTGAACATACCTTTACCCAACACGCTGGCGACCCCAAAGTTGAGGCGCTCCATATCTTCGGCAGTGAGCTGCTGACCGGTTAAGACAATCACCGGGATATTGCGGCTCAGATCATCTGCCCGCATCTTCTCTAAAACGGTAAAGCCATCCATTTCCGGCATAATTAGATCCAGCAGCACCAGTTCTGGATGTTCTTGCAGGATCAGTTTCATTGCCTCCCGGCCGTTTTGGGCACACAATACCCGGTAGGCCGGCAGTTGGGTTTCAATGATCCGCGTATGCAGCGCGAGGATGTCTGGATCATCGTCGACGATCAGTATTTTATTGTCCCTACCTTGATTGGCGCTGGCGCTCAACAGCCCCTGAGCCAGTAATGTTTCAGCCAGCTCGCCTGTGCCGGCTGGTTTGGTCATAAAACCAATTTCAAGCACAGAGCCGCTGCCTGTACCATTTTCCAATGAATAAAACAAAACCGGGATATCGTGGGTAGCCGGATGTTCTTTCAGTATTTTTATAATTTCCCAGCCGTGTTCGGAGGTCAACCCCAGGTCAAGTACGACTGCATCCGGCGGCTCGAACAGGAGGCTCGCCAGCCAATCAGCCTCGTTATTGACCCTTTGAACTTTCACTTCAAATCCCTGGTGTACCAGGTGGTCCTTAAGTAAATTGCCACTGTGAAGGTCTTTTACCAACAACAGCACCTGGTGAAGCTGTTCCAGGGATACAGGCGGTTGAACCAGCTTTTGCTGAGATTCATAAACCGGCAGACTAAAATAGAAGGTAGAACCGTGTCCTTCTTCTCCCGACGAGGAAACACCGATTTTGCCTGCATGCATTTCAACCAGGCGTTTACAGATTGCCAGGCCAAGCCCCAACCCACCGAAACCCCGCTCCGTGGTGCGTTCTGACTGCCGGAATTCGTCAAAGATAACTACCTGTTCTTCTGGGGGAATACCCAAACCGGTATCTCTAACGGAGACGGTTACCTGGCCAGCTTTGGCGGATGCCATCAGAACTACTTCGCCGCGGGCGGTAAATTTAACCGCGTTGTTGACCAGGTTCAATGACACCTGGCGCAGGCGGGTACGATCTCCCCATACGCACGGCAGGTCTGGTTGGATTTCCATTTTCCAGCTCAGTTCTTTATCGAATGCCAGCTGCTCGCCGATCACAGCAACCTCATCTAATACTTCGCCCAGGTTGAGCGGCTCACATACCAGCTTGAGCTGCCCAATATCGCTGCGCGCCAGGTCGAGCACATCCCTAATTAAACTGTCCAGGTGACGGGCGCTGACATAAATCCGCTCCAAGTCTTTCTTGTTTACCATGAATTCCTGGGCTGAATTGTTCCCGCTTTCTCGCAGAAGCATATCGCTGAGGCCAAAGATCAAATTAAGCGGCGTACGCAGCTCATGACTGACTATAGAAAGAAAACGGCTTTTCAAACGGTTAGCTTCTTCTGCCAGCCGGCGGCCTTCTTCTGCCATTTGCCGGCCTTTGACAGCTTCCTGGTAAAACCGGATGTCTTTGAGTGCTGACTCAAGCTGGCGCAGGATGACTGCACATGTTTCCAGGTTGGCGGCGTCAACGGCTAAATACCCGGTGATGTTTTTTTCGATTTGCATGGGTAATAAAGCCAGGTTGAATGGTCGGTCGTCAGGATATAACCCGACGGGTGGAAACTGCCGGGTTGGGAAACTCACTTGGCAGCCGGGAGGTAACCTGGGGGTCTGTAAAACGCTCAATCCGGTTGGATCATTTTCATCGGGTTGAAAAAAAACGACTGCCACATGCTCGATCCCAATTTCCAGCAAACTTTTAGATAGAATCTCAAAGACCTCTTCATCCTTCCGGGCCGTAAAAAACCGGGTGGTCATCCAGTTAATCTGGTCGGCGACATTGGACTGGCGCACCAACAAACGAGATAACTGCCAGCGATTCACTTCGCTGATCGCAATGCGGGCCTGGTCTAACAGGTCTGCCGCCTGAGTATTAGCCAGGAGGTTTGGTAAAGTTGACTGCATGATGGGCAGGTAATCTTTAAGCATGGTGATGGCAGCCTGCCAGGCGTAGAGGTCATCTCCAATAGTTGAGACGCGTTCCATGATTTGTTGCATGGTTTGCTGGAAGATAACGGGATCGCCCTGGGTCAGGCTGGCTTTGAAAGCATCTAACAGGCGCTGGCAAAGATAGCCAACTTCATCCGGGCTCAAGCGGTGCATTTCGTTGTGAACGGTGCGAGTCATAACCTGAACGAGTCGAGGATAATCCAGGGGTTGGGGCTGGATATCTTCCGGGCGGATGTTGGACGGAATTGAAAGAACCTGTAATGCCAAACCATCCGGGCTGCGAGAAATTTCATTGGCTTGGAAGGAATTTATTCCTGGCGTACAGCCACACGAGGTGCGGATTACCAATTGGGTGGCAATCCGGACGGATAAATCGTTCCTTATCCCATCTTCAATAAAGGACAGCAGCAGCCTGACAGCCTGGCTGCCCAGCTCAAACATGGGGTAGTGGATGGTTGTAAGAGCCGGTACCTGGGCGCGTGCTTCCACCCGGTCGTCAAAACCGATCACGGCTACATCCTGCGGAACGAGCATCCCGGCATCTCGCAGGGCGTCGATCGCGCCGAAAGCCGATTCATCGTTGCTGGCCAGCACTGCGCTGAATTGGATACCTTGTTTCAGCATCAACTCGATTGCCTGGCGCCCACCGGCGTAGGTGTGAAAACCAATACCAATCAAGCGTGGGTCAGGATCTAACCCGTAATTCTGGACACCTGAAAGGTAGGCCCTCTGGCGGATGGCGCTGTCACCTTCGACAGGCATTACCCTGCCTGCCAGGAAAGCGATGCGGCAATGCCCGTGTTGGCGCAGGTGTAAAAGCGCCTGGTGGATACCGCTTTCATTATCTACAATTACAGCCGGGCCAATATTGGCATCGCCGGCAAAGACCAACGGAAAGCCGCTATCAACCAGGCCGCGGAAATAGCTCATCCCAGCTTCGGCCGCCAGCGGGGGCATCACAATCAACCCATCGCAGTTCCAGGGACCAACCGGGATAAAATCGACTTCGGGCAGATGCATGGGCCAGGCAGGTCGGCCAAGGCCAAGCAAACGTCCCGCGCCGACACCACACGCCAACATCAGATTACATTCATGATCGTGGGCAGCGGATTGAATCCCCCGAAAGACATTATCCAAAAAGCTGTCAAGCGTGCCGGAATATGCCTGCCAGCCTGCCAGGACGCCAATTGTGGATCGTTTGTGCTTAATACCTGGCATGTTTTCGTCAGAACCCAGGGCGAAATGGAGGATCTTGCATAAGCTTTATCCTAACACATTCCTGTCTGGCTGGTGATTGGTTTTTTTCGGTCCATTGGGATTTGCCGTGGATGTTCACCACGGGAATTCCTAAAGACCCTAATCAATGGGTGGTTGATGGAGCTAATAAAAAAGGGTCTCTAAGGTTGGGTATTGGTTAAATATTGGAAAAAGAAACGGACGTTTTCATCAAAGCGGTGATTACCGGCTTGCTGCCACAGGTCGTAGGGGTTGGGTAGGGTTAGTTTAAGCGCATCATCAACCGTGCCGCCGGACCGGATGACCTGGGACACAAGATCATCCAGGATAGTCAGGTAGTCGCTCAGCATGGTAATATCTTTTTTCGTCCCAATTTGTCCATGCCCGGGCACAAAAGTCTCAAAGCTGGATTCTCCGATGCCGTCCAGGACCCTCTTCCAAATCATCGGCTCGCAGTCAGCCATGTAAGGTTGTCGCTGGAAGAAGGCCAGGTCTCCCAGGAATGCAACTTTTTCTTCTCGAAGGGTAAGCAGGCAGTCTCCGCTGGTGTGACCCTGTTCCAGACCGATGATCTCTGCGCTCCGTTGGGAGCCGTGCAAGAAAAGCTTGCCTTCAAAGGTCTGATTGGGTAATTTTAGTTCGAGGGAGGGCAGAGCTTCAAGTGAATACTTCAACCTGGAAATCGAACGTAAGAGGCCAGCTCTTCGCAATGGATCGGTTTCGTCTTGCAGCATCTTCTGGTTTTTTACCAGGGAATCTTCCATTTCAGAAGGATTTATCTTGAGGGATTTCAGCTCTTCGATATAAACCGGCATCTGATCTCGGGTTTTATTGGTTGCAACGATAGTGGGTTGCCCGTCAAAGACCTGGTTGCCAAACCAGTGATCTGCATGGTTGTGGCTGTTGATGACAAAGGCGGCACAATGTCCGGTCAGGTTTTCAGCGGCTGCTTTTAAATCGCTGGCAGCTTTCGGCGTTTCAAATGTGTCAAAGATTACCGTGATGTCACCCAGGTCGATAATACCGGCATTACTGAAGGCGGCGCCATTTTCTGAGGCGATGGCGGCAAAAACTCCCTCCGATAATTGCTCCAATTTGAAATGATCGGATACAGGCAGCGTTTTCTTCTGGTTCATGGGCAGATGCTCCTTCAGAGAACTTCTACACAGCATTGAGGACCACGAGAGATTGTACCATAATAATTGTTTTATTATTTTTTTACTCTATATGCATTCCTGTGGTGAACACCCGAATTCCGAGGTATAAGTTTGATAAAGTAACCCACAATTCGCCGCCTTTCCCCTGGAACTGAAGCGCAACCTCTAAATAATTGGGAAATAGTTGGGAGTTGACATACTGTGTATCATATATTATAATATGAAATATAATATAGTATAAGCGATGATATGGAGAAGAATCAATTACTTGAAAATGTCGTTTTAGAGATGCGGCGCGGGGTTATTATCCTGGCAGTGCTCAGCAAACTGGAAGAGGAACAATATGGATACTCGCTGGTCAAACTGCTGGCCGAGCAGGGCTTGGAAATTGACCAGGGTACACTTTATCCGCTGCTGCGCCGCTTAGAAACACAGGGGCTGCTGCAGTCCCACTGGCGGCTGGAAGATTCACGCCCGCGGCGCTACTACATCATTAGTCCAGAAGGCGACAGGATCTTGCCAGAACTAAAGCTGGAATGGACCAGCATGGTGAAGGTGCTGGAACGAATATTAAGTTAGGTCAGGAGCTTTGAGATGAGTCTGGTTGGTCAATATGTAACAGTGGTAGGAAAGAATCTACCCCGTAAGACGCGCAGTGATATCGAGGCCGAGATCCATTCTTTGATTGATGATATGCTGGATGACCGCAGCAAGCAGGAAGGGCGTGCGCCGGATGAAGATATGGAGGTCGAAGTGCTGAAAGAGTTGGGTTCTCCGGAAAAGATGGCTGCATCCTACCAGGGCGAAAAATATCTGATTGGGCCGCGCTTCTACCCGACCTTCATCCTGGTATTAAAAATCGTGGCAACCATTCTGGTGGTTATTGATGCCATCCGTTTTGGGATCGGGGTTGCTCAACCCGGCCTGACGACCAACGGATTTTTTACACTGTTCACGACATCTCTTAGTGAGCTGGTAAATTCACTGCTGGTGGCATTAGGAAATATCGTTTTGATATTTGTCGTTATCCAATGGGCTGTGCCCGATATGAAAGTGAAATCCAAAGAGTGGGATCCGCGATCATTGAAGAGCATCCCACTGCCAGATGCGCTCAAGCCAGTTGGCATAATCTGGGATATCGCCGTGACCATTTTCGTCATCTTAGTATTTAACTTCCACACGGAATGGGTTGGGATGGGTTATCTGCAGAATGGAATCTGGTACTGGGTACCTATTCTTTCTCAGGCATTTTTCAGCTATATACCCTGGTTGAACCTGATTTGGGCGGGGACAGTGGTGTTGAATATCATCTTGCTACGCCAGATGCGCTGGCAGCCATTAACCCGTTGGATCAGGATCGGATTGAGGTTCTTTAACATCGTTATTCTATACCGCATGCTGGTCGGTCCGTCAATTATCAACCTTTCTACTGAGACGCTCACCCAGTTTCGCCAGGCCATGTCACAGGCGCCCGGCCTGACCAACCTGCAACCGTTGCTGGATGGTTCAGCGCACCTGCTGGTCGCACTGGTGCTTGTGTTGGAAGGGGTAGAATTAGGTAAATCACTTTATCAAATGCTGTTTAAAAAAGGTGAACCTGCCATTACCCAAAGCGGGTCGTGAAGTAGTTTGTAAAAAGGGGGGCTGTCCTAAAAGTGTTGATTAATTAGGATCCGCCGCAGCATATTGGTGTGGCTGAATTCTTAATTAGACTTTTCAAACAACCTATCTTTTATTTAGGCAGGATGCCTGTACGGGCAATCTCGCCCAACCAGTGCGCACTGGGTTTAATTGTACGCTGTTGGGTCTGGCGGTCGACCGCGACCAGCCCGAAGCGCATGGAATATCCCGACATCCATTCAAAATTATCGAAAGCTGACCAATAGGTATAGCCCCGCACATCCAGGCCATCCTGCAGGCAGCGCGCCACACCTTGCAGCGCTTGGCGGATAAACTCGATGCGGCGGGTGTCATCATCGGTGGCCAGGCCATTTTCAGTGACAATTACCGGAATGCCGGCGACTGCGATGGCGTGGCGGATGGCGTTTTCCAGTGCCTGCGGATAAAATTCGTACCCTGTTTGAGTCAGCTCAAAGCCTGTCTCAGGGGGTAGAAAACCGGAGGGACCGATACGCTGGCGCGTATAGGACTGTACGCCCACAAAATCATCCCCGACCAGCGCTTCCAGGTAGACATCGTTAATCTCGCGTGAGTTATGGGCGGCTGCTTCTTCACCGCCTGGCGCTGGCTGAATATCCTGAATGGCCAGAGTGACACCCACCGGATAGCTGCCTGGCCCGCTTTTAAGGGCATCAACTCCCTGGCGGTGGGCAGCAAGGATCACCTGCCGCGCTTCGGAGGTTACTGCCAGGAGAAACGGTACAAACTGCTCGGGTTGGATGCCCAGCGAGCGAGAAACAGTTGTAAAGGCCGGGGATTGGCACAGGTCCTCCAACCGAAAGAAGCCTGCAATATTAAAAAACATGGGTAAATTGATCTCATTCAACGTACAGGCCGCGCCGATCAGGTCGCCCAGGTGACGGGCGGCTCGCTCGCAGAAGCGGGCAAACAACCCGGCTGTCTTTTGGTTGGCCCAGCCGCCATAACGCATCAGCCAGCGTGGTGAAGTGAAATGGTTGAACGTCACCATGGGGGTGAGACCATGCTCGTGACAGGCCGCCAACATGCGCCGGTAGTGTTCCAGCGCGGCGTAGGAAAACTCGCCTTCCTCCGGTTCGATGCGCGACCACTCCAACGAAAATCGATACAGGTTGAAACCCAGGTTACCCAGCAGGGCAATATCTTCAGGATAGCGGTGGTAGTGATCGATGGCATCCCCGGAGGACTCTTTGTACATCATCCCAGGGGTATGCTCCATCAGCCAGTTATCGTTATAGACATTGCCGCCTTCAACCTGGTGAGAAGCAGTGGCAGTGCCCCACCAAAAGTTTCTGGGGAATTGATAGGTCATTCGTTTCCTCCGTATTTTCCTGTTAATTACGAACGCATGATTCATTAAAATATATCATAAAGTCCAGGCAGACGATTAGATCATATAAAATGGTGCGTTTCAATTTCCTGGAGAGGAACTGAAACCTACCCGTAGAAAAATCAACCTTGACACCATTATAACATATGTTATTATTAACATATATATTGAGCGTGATAATCCGTTTTTTGGAGGATGAATGTCAATCGAATTTGCAATTTTAGGCCTTTTAAGTTGGAAGCCTTTAAGCGGATACGATCTGAAGAAAATGTTCGAGGATTCTGTGGCGCTGTACTGGTCAGGCAACAATAACGAAATTTACCGGACTCTGGTAAGCCTGCATAAAGAGGGCCAGGTGTCCAGGGAGGTGTTGCCACAGGAGAACCTGCCGGCTCGTAAGATATACTCCATTACCGGGAAAGGCCGGTCCGAGCTGAAGAAATGGGTGATTGCGACCACCGACCTGCCCCAGGTTAAACATACTTTACTCATCCAACTGGCCTGGGCTGACCAGTTGAGTGCTGTTGAATTGGATGCTCTGCTGGCAAAATATGAAGATGAACTACTGACGCAGTTGTTTATGAGCCGGGCACAGGATAAGCAAAAAACCGATGCCAGGTCTAAACCTCACCAGATTTATTTAGATGTATCGCAGGCAAGAACGTCGCGAGAAGCTTACCTGTGGGGCATGATCCAGCAAAACTGGATCAACTATTATGAAAATGAGCTGGCGTGGCTTCGCAAGCTACGGGTCGAATTGGCGAGTCAATAAGTCACTATCCATTAATTCGGAAAAGTTCTAAAGCTATTCGAGGAAAAATGGGAAACAATCAGGCCCTGGCGCGTTATGATGAATTCGTCGCACGGGGAATTTCAGGGGAAAAAATTGATGTAGATCGCCTGATGGAGGCGCTGCTTGCCAGGGATGACCTGGCAACCTCCAGGTTGGTCGATTTCGCATTGAGCCTGGTGAACACCCGTGAGGGCATTGCCCGGCTGAACGATTACCTTTTTACCGGAACACAGATGCAGCGCAATTATGCGGCGTTGTATTTCAAGAGAAAGGGTCATGTTGATTTGTTGGATGATGCGGTCGCTCAAGGTATGATTGACCGGGAACAGGCTTATTCCAAGTGAGAAAATGTCTGGCCGCCAGCGATCATTCGCAGATTAGCGGCCTACGCTGACGGTCAAT
>Ga0315282_10005735_pt1 | contig 21043 bp, 17 predicted proteins | sample YL17G07_20_MG_FD_203693 | JGI IMG/M metagenome (GOLD analysis project Ga0315282, IMG submission 203693) | Sediment microbial communities from Yellowstone Lake, YNP, Wyoming, USA - YL17G07_20 | ecosystem: Environmental > Aquatic > Freshwater > Lake > Sediment | place: USA: Wyoming | collected... | reverse complement strand
TTGATAGAATACCCAACGGTATTGAGGGAAGTTCCTGCCGGAGATCACACCGTTATCATTCCAACGTAGATCCCTGCCGATCATCAGGGGAACCCCGCAAGCTTCACAGCTCTCTATCTTGGCCATTATCTCCCATCCCTATGACCTGCTATCCCGATTGCCAGTTATCGCCTCTATCTAACCGACATTTCCCATATCCACCTCCCGATGCCGTTATCTATTGTGGCTCAAGCCGGTTTTTCCCTTCCGGGAAGCCATGCCTCTCCTTTCATCGAAGCTCCTACCCGCTATTGCATCAAGGACGCCCATCTCAAGCGATGTGCGAAGAAGCTTGGGCAACGTGGGCGTAGAGCTTCCTGCCGGTGTCTTCGTATCTCTTGACGATAGGGCCGGGAAAGCCACTCCAGCCGTCCGCGGGATGGACGTTACCGGGCCTTAAGGCCTCTCCCCCTTAACTTCCCCTTAAGTCTCCGATCTGGTTGAAGCAGAAGAGGGGTGGCAGCATCTGGAGCGGTAGTGGCCATTGTGGGCGGAGCCTCCTGGTTCCCATGTACTGGTGATTCCGAGCTTTCCATATCCAGGATCATCTTCTTGGTATCGGTGGAGGATACCGCCCTTGAGACCCAGGCATGGTTGATGGACGAGGGGGCCTCTATGTTCTCCTCCCGGGCGGGTATCTCCGTCTCGAACCTGGATATGGTCTGGGGGCTGGCGGCGCTTCTCTTAAGAGCCCGCCTCCCCGTAATCGCACGCATGGCGGGGTGTAAGGAAAAAAATGACGGCAGTATATCGTCGGATCCTTTACGCGTTTTCGACGTTTCGTTTCTCTTACGGGCGGAAGCGGTGGGAGGCCTCCTTCATGATTCTCAAGTTTTGGAAGGGGGTCTCCAGGCCCAAGCCGCAGGGGGGAGAGATCATGGTGGCGCCCCGCTGGACGGCCAAGAGGGTTTCCTCCAGGACCATCTCCGGCGGGAAGTAATTCACCAGGGAGGCGGGTACGGTTCCGATTATCGGCCTGCCGAGGACCTCCCGGGCCTCCCCCGGGTCCACCTCCGCCTCGAAGGAATAGGCGTCCACCTGGGCTTCTCTTAGGGCACGCACATGCTCGGCGCGCCCCCCGCACACGTGCAGGATCAACTTCGCCCCGCCCAACTGGGCGTACTTGCTCAATTCGTTGAGATAGGGCAGGACGTTAACGAAGAGGTCGAACCCGATATAGGATCCCGATCGGGCGGCCGGTTCGTGGATCATGAGGATGTCCGCGCCGTTTTCCACCAGGGCCTCGACGTAAGCGCACAAAAAGGAGATGATCCCCTCGAGCAAGCGGTTGAGAAAGCTGGGGTCCTTTTTCACCAGGCCGATGAGCTCGGAGGGGCGGATGAGGGACGCCGCCAGGGTGGCCGGGCCCGCTACGTTCCCTATTACCGGCACGCCGGGTTTCATGTGGTGCACCAGCTCCACGGCGCGCAGGACCTGGGGAATGCGGCCGTGGTTGAGCAGCGCGGGCAGGGCGTTGGAGATTATCTCCTCGATTGATATGTCGGGAAAGGCGACGATGTGCGGGAGCACCATGCCGTCCCCCATGTCCACCTTGGCACCCAGCACCTCGGCCTCGACGGTGAGGCACAGGGGGATTCCCACGTTATCGAATCCCACCATGTCGTAGGCGGCGGCGGCCAACTCCGCCATCATCATCCCGCTGTAATGGGCGGCGGGCAGGGGGATTCCCAGGCGGCCGAGGATGGTCCGGTTGACCACGTTTATCAGGCCGCCCGGGCCCAAGACCGGGAAGCGATAGGTGGGCTCGCCGGACAGCGCCGCCATTACCAGGTCTCGCCGGTTCAAGTGGAACCTCCCAGCGTATCGCCGCCGAGCTTGCGGGCTCGACGCTTATGGATTATAACACTTATCGGCTAAGGTCTAATAAAAGGTTAAGGTGATTAAGGGCCCTGAAAGGAGGAGGAATGAGCTATTCCGAGATGGGCGAGGTCTGGGAGGATTATGTCCGAGCCCGCTGCTCCAGCGCCGTGGAGGCCATGGGCAAGAGGGAGATAGACGCGCGTTTCTTTCCCGGCCGTGAGGAAGCCGTGCAGGCGGTGCTGGAGGTCATTCCGCCCGACGCGGCGGTGGGATGCGGCGGGTCCTGGACCATGAGGCAGATCGGGCTGTTGGACGCCCTGAGGGGGCGGGGAAACGAGGTATACGCCCACGAGGCGGGCATGGACTTCGAGGAGGCCATGCGGGTGAGGCGGGAGGCGCTTAAGTGCCCCTTCTACCTCTCCAGCTCCAACGCCATCACCATGCGCGGCGAGCTAGTCAACGTCGACGGCGCTGGAAACCGGGTGGCGGCCATGTCCTTCGGTCCCGGCACGGTGATCGTGGTGGCCGGTTACAACAAGCTGGTGGGGGACCTGGACGGGGCCATGCAGCGCATCCGGGAGGTGGCCGCGCCGGCCAACGCCACCCGCTATAAGCTGGACACGCCCTGCGTGGAGAAGGGGAGATGCCTGGATTGCTCAAAGCCCTCCAGCATATGCCGCATAACCACCATCATCAGCCGGCGGCCCATGCTCACCGATTTTAAGGTCTTCCTGGTCGGGGAGAGCCTCGGTTTCTAACGCATGGCGGGATCCCAAGCCGGTAAGGGCTGAGGACAGCCAGCCCGAAACCCACGGTGTGCGCTGACCCCCATCATCTTTGGTCCTGGGTTCTTGTGCGGCGGTACCCAGTATGGGAATCTTTTACAAAAATCCAAAATCCAAGACCGTACTCCGTGGGTTATTGGCCGATTTTCTTCATCACCAGGTCGTAGGACTGTTGGTAAAGGCCGGACTTGGTGGTGATACTGTCTCCCAGTTCCTGGTACAGGCTGGTCTCGCCCAAGTAGGCGGGCCATTCCGGTACCCCCTGCCCGTTGGGATCCCCCGAGGTTGCGAAGCTTGTCCAGTAATCCATCATGGCCCGGGAGAGGTCCAGGTCCGCCGGGTCCATTGCCTCAGATCCCACCTTGTCTGAATTGCCGAAGACGTAGACGATCTCCAGGCCGTGGAAGGCTCCCAGCGTCTGTGCCCTGGGGTCCCGCGGGATCCGGGTGAACTGGTACATGTAGGCGGGGGAGTTCACCTTGGCCATGGATGCGGCGGTAAAGCTGGCCGACGCGGCGAAACCCATCTGGGTGATGAGCTTGTCCAGGGCGGGCTTGACCTCCGGTTGGGTCCCGGCCGGATAGAGGGCGTATACCGCGTCGGCGTAATTGCCGTACAGAAAGTTCAGCAGGAGCCGGTACTGCTGCGGGGTGATATCCGGCGCGAATATGGTGCCCTCGTCGGCGTTGGTGCCGATGAGCAGCGGGACGTCGTATTGTTTCCCGGCGGCGAAAAGGGAGGAGGGATTATCCGGGAGCACGTAGCCGTCCACGTTTGGCCCCAGGCTTATGGGGCTGAACAACTGGGTGTCCGATGAGGAGGCCTGAATCAGCTCCTCCGGCGTCTTCTCGCGCAAGCAGGTCAGGGTGTCACCCGCCTGGTCGCACCCCAGCTTCTTGGCGATGTCCTCCCCCGTTTTCTCCGCCTGTTTCAACGTGTTCTCGGTGTTGAGGGGCAGCCCGAGGTCCAGAAAGGGGCCGCTCTCGACGATGGCGCGATCGAAGAGGCCTGCGGCCAGGGGGCTGACCATCAAATCGAGGATGCTCATGCCCCCGGCTGACTCGCCGAAGACGGTAACCCTATCCGGGTCACCCCCGAAGACCTCGATATTGTCCTGCACCCACTCCAGGGCCGAGGCCTGGTCCTCAAGCCCGTAGTTGCCGGAAACGCCGTGGGGCGATTCCTCGGAGAGCTGGGGATGGGCCATGAATCCCAGCGGCCCCAGGCGGTAATTGATAGTCACGATGACCGCGCCCTTCTCCGCCAGGTTGTGCCCGTCGTAGATGGGGATGGATCCCGCGCCGGTGGTGAATGACCCGCCGTGAATCCAGACCATCACCGGCAGCTCCTGGTCCGGGCTTTCCGCCGGCGTCCATACGTTGAGGTAGAGGCAGTCCTCGCTGGCCTGGCCCACATCCATGAGGCCGCTGAAATCGGACTCGGGCTGGGGGCAGGCCGGACCGTAGGAGGTGCAGGAGCGCACGTCCTCCCAGGGCGTCACCGGCTGTGGCTCTCTCCAGCGCAGCTCACCCACCGGCGGGGCGGCATAGGGGATGCCCAGGTAGGTCCAGACGCCGTCCTGGAGTTGGCCGCTGATGGGGCCGCTTTTGAGGACGGGGACCTGCATGGTGGTGGTCCGGGACGGCTTCTCGCCGCACCCGGCAACGGGGATCGCCGCGGCTGCGAAAATTAGTAACGCCGCGAAAAGTGGGAAAAGCCTCTTGAACCTCATGGTAACCTCCCTAAACGACGGACGGCCCGGCTTCAATAAATTATATATTAATAATAATGCATCCACGGCGCGACGTTTACTCGAACTTGGATTTGCCGCGGTCCACGAGACGCGAGATGCGAATGAATCCTTCAGCCCTATCCACAGTTGTGCTATAATCCCTTCTGACCGGTATGTCAGGCGATTTAAACGGTCGGCACCCAGCCGGATTTGATCCGGTTGGGTTTTCGTTTTTATTGAGGTGATGCGCATGGCCGGCGGCAAGAGCGGCAAGATCCTGATGATCGACAACTACGACTCCTTCACCTACAACCTGGTGCAGTTCCTGGGCACCCTCGGCGCGAACCTGGTGGTCTTCCGCAACGACCACACCACCTTGGAGCATGTCGAGGAGTTGGGCCCCGCGGGCATCGTCATCTCCCCCGGCCCCAAGGCCCCCCGCGACGCCGGCCTGTCCAAGGAAATCATCCTCAAGTTCGGCCCCCGCGTACCCATATTGGGGGTGTGCCTGGGCCACCAGTGTATAGGGGAGGTCTACGGCGGCCGGGTCGACCGCGCGCCCTATGTCATGCATGGGAAAACCTCCCAGGTGTACCACGACGGCCGGGGCGTCTTCGCGGGCCTTCCCAGCCCCGTGGAGGCGGCCCGTTATCACTCGCTGGCGGTGCTGGAGGATGACTTCCCGCCATGCCTGGAGGTCAGCGCCCGCACCGAGGATGGGGTGATCATGGGCGTGCGCCACCGCACCTACCCGGTGGAGGGCATCCAGTTCCACCCCGAGTCCTTCATGACCGCGCAGGGGCTGGAGCTTTTGGCCAACTTCCTGGAGGTGTGCTCATGACGGTTCTGAATCAAAAGGAGCGGGTGCGCCTGCGCCTGGAGGTGGAGGAGCTCACGGACGCTCCGTCCATGGAGGAGATCTTCCACCGGCTGGCCGGCAAGCCCTACTCCTGTTTCCTGGACTCAAGCCTGGTCATGCCCCGGCTGGGCCTGTATTCCTTCATCGCCTTCGACCCCCACCTGGTATTGACCACCCGGGGGCGCCGTTGCCGCTGGTGGAGGAGGGGCGGCGGGATGCGCCTCACCGGGGAAAACCCCTTTTCCGCCCTGAGGGCGGTCTTGGACGAGTACGCCCTGGAGGAGGAGGCGGAGGGGCTTCCGCCCTTCCTGGGGGGCGGCGTGGGCTACCTGGCCTACGAGTTGGGACAACAGGTCGAGAGGCTTCCGGCGACTGCGGTGGACGATCTACGGCTCCCCGAGCTCTGCTTCGCCTTCTACGACCGCGTCCTGGCCCACGACCACCTCACTGGTAGAACTTTCCTGGCGGCCGTGCACCCCGAGAACCCGGGTCCTGCCCTGGAAGAGGCGCGCCGGGCGCTGCGGGCGGAGCCACCGGACTATCCCGCCCCCGGCCTGGAAAATGAACCCATCTTCACCTCCAACTTCACCCGCGGTGAGTACCTGGAAGCGGTGAGCAAGGTGAAGGAATATATATACGCTGGGGATATCTACCAGGCCAACCTGTCCCAGCGCTTCCACGCCCCCCTGCGCGAGCACCCCTGGATACTCTACCGCCGGTTGCGCCGCCTGAACGCGGCGCCCTTCTCCGCCTACTTCAACGCCGTGGAGGGGCAGGTATGCTCCTCCTCGCCGGAGCGTTACCTCAAGGGGGATGGGAACCGGGTGGAGACCCGCCCCATCAAGGGCACGCGCCGGCGCTCCCCTGACCCGGGGGAGGACCGGCGCCTGGCCGAGGAGCTCCTGGCCAGCGCCAAGGACCGCGCCGAGCTCTCCATGATCGTGGACCTGGAGCGCAACGACCTGGGGAGGGTTTGCACCTACGGGAGCGTGGAGGTCAATGAACACGCGGTGATCGAGTCCTACGCCACGGTGCACCATTTGGTCTCCACCGTGGTGGGCGACCTCCATCCGGGCCGGGACGTGGTGGGCCTGCTCAAGGGCAGCTTCCCCGGCGGCTCCATCACCGGCGCGCCCAAGATACGCTCCATGGAGATCATCGACGAGCTGGAGCCCACGGCGCGCAGCGTGTACACGGGGAGCATCGGCTACCTGGGATATAATGGAAATTACGACCTGAATATCGCCATCCGCACCGTCATCGTCAAGGGCGACACCGCCTACTTCCAGGTGGGCGGGGGAATCGTGGCCGATTCCGTCCCGGAGGACGAGTACCAGGAAACCCTGGACAAGGGCAAAGCCATCTTCGCCGCCCTCTCCGGGTTGTAGGGGCTTAAGGAAAATCAGCCCTATAACGCCGGCAACCCTTCCCCGCCTGCCGTGTTCAAGATAGGTTCACTTCCGTGAACCCCTATAAACCTGAACCCAACGGAAGGCGAACTCGTACTTGCGCGATTATCCCAAGCCCAGCTCTTTCCGAACCAGGTCCTTGTAGGCCCGGGCCAGCCGGATGGTTATAGGGCCGGGGCAGGTCCTTCCGATGGCGGTATCCTCCACCTCGCCTATGGGCACGATTTCACCGGTGCTCACGGTAAGGAAGGCCTCGCCAGCCCCCAGGAGGTCTTCCAGGGTGTAATAACCGGTCTCATGGGGGAGGCCGAGACGGTCGCATAACTCCAATACCGCACCCCGGGTTATCCCCGGCAGAAGGCCGCAGTCCACGCCGGGCGTGCGCACCTTTCCCTCCGAGACCAGGAAAAGGTTGGAAGTGGTTCCCTCGGTGAGAAAACCCTCCCCGTTGAGCAGGACCGCGTCGTCGGCCCCGCGGTCCGCGGCCTCCTGCTTGGCGATGAGCGTATCCAGGAAATTGTTGCTCTTCAGGCGCGAGAGGGGAGAGGCGGCGTTTCTCCGGAGGGATGAGGTTATAACCCTCATGCCCCTCTCGTAGTACTCATGCGGGTAGCCTTCGTAGGGCTTGACCACGATGAGAATATTGGGATCGCCCGGCCTGGCCAGGGTCCGGTTCCCGTTGTAGGGGCCCCCGGTCAGGGTGATACGCACGTAGGCGTCACCCTCACCCACGTTCACGCGGTACAGCTCGGAGACGGCCTCCTCAATATTCTTGCCAGCGGGGAGGCCGGATATCCGCAGCTCCCGGCAGCCCTCCCGCAGGCGCTCCAGGTGCCGGTCCAACCGGAAGGGCTTCCCCCGGTAGGCCCGGATGGTCTCGAAGAGCCCGTCGCCGAAGAGCACCCCCCGGTCCATGAAGGGGATAAGCGCCTCGCTCTCCTCGATTATCCCGCCGTTGTGGAATACCTTCATCGCCGTCTTCCTCCACCCCGTTAACGCAAGGATTATAACACCCGGGTTAAATATAAATGTGAAAACCTGGTTCCGCTACCTCGTGTCCGGGCGGCCGGGATGGAAGGGTTTATGCTGCACGGCCGCAGCTACTTATCGATGGGCTTGGATCCCGGTTCCGCCATGCCCTGCAGCATGAGGCCCATAATGGCCTTGGTCCACTGCTTCCTCGCCCGGGCCTTGTCCTTGGATTCCGCTATGCGGCGGGCGGCCTCGAAGGTCATGGCGTTAATGGCCAGGGCCGTTTCCCTAACCGGGATGTCCGGGCGCAGGAATCCCTTCTCGACCCCGTTCTTAACATACATCCCGGTATACTGCCCGAAGAGGTCGAAGGCATCCTGTATCTTCTGGTTTATGCGGTCGTCGATGCCCAGCGCTTCGTAGAAGAGTATCTTGGATATATGGGGGTCATCCCGGAAAAGGTCGAGGAGTCTTTCGCCCAACCTCTGGATTTGCTCGCCATACTCCCCGAGGGTGTCGGAGGCATCGGGGGCGTCCGTGATAACCCCGTTGGTGATCCTTATGATCACTTCATCTATTATCTGGGAAAAAATGTCCAGCTTGTTCTGGAAATAGTGGTAGAAGAGGCCGTGGGCCACATTGAGCTCCGAGGCAATATCCTCGATCCTCGTGGAATGGTAGCCCTTCTCGGAAAATACTTTGTACGCGGCCTGAATGATCTCGCTGCGCCTGCGGCTTGCTATATCCATTTTTTGATGATAACATTTTTGACTGACATGTCAATCAAGATGTCACAGGGTTGATTCGGCAGGGCGGTATAATAGGAAATAATGAGGGATGGCGAGTCGGCGCCTCGTTAGTCATCGTGTGATGCAAGAGAGCTGAAGGCTGGTGATCATCATGGACGTAAATATCCCTAAGCAAATCGAGGTACACAAGGTAGGCGATTACCCGGGAGTCTCCAAGGCTCACCTCGACATGGTCAAGACCTATGCAAGCCCCCTGCTGGTGGGACCTCCCGTAAGCGACGAGCTGGTGGCCCTGGTGGAGCACATGTTCACCGAGGAGGAGGCGGAGATAGCGCGGCACATCAAGCCCTGGAGGCCCAAGACCGCCGCATCCATCGCGGCCGCGGACGGCCGGCCGCTTGAGGAGGTGAAGGAGATCCTGCACCGGCTCGCCCACGAGAAATACGTACTTATCTCCTTCGGCGAGGGCGACAAGGAGCGCTACATCGTCCTGCCCATACTTCCGGGGACCTTCGAGCACGTGCTGGTGCGCAAGTCCCCCGACAGCGCAACCCCCTGGCACAAGCGTTTCGCCGAGCTCTACGAGGCCCTCTACGACACGGGGTTTTCGACGCTTTACAGCAGCAAGCCGGTTAACGCCGTGCGCTACCTGCCGGTGGGCGAGGCGGTCAAGGCCATCCCCATGGCTCTTCCCTCGGACCGCCTGGAGGATATCATGGACCACTACCGCGATTTCGCCATCGGCGTCTGCCAGTGTCGCCTCTCCAAGCAGCTGGTGGGGGAGGGCTGCGGCAAGATGCTGGAGACCTGCACGGTGATGGGAGATTTCGCGCCGGCATTGGTGAAAGAGGGGCGCATGCGCCAGGCGAGCAAGAGGGATGTGCTTGAGGTCAAGGCGGCGGCGGAGAAGGAGGGGCTGGTCACCTGGATGATGAACGACGAGAGCGTCAAGTTTTTCCGGTGCTCCTGTTCCTGCTGCGGCTGTTGCTGCGGGGCCCTGCGGCAGATCTCCGAGTTCAACGCCCCGGGTTTTATCGCTCCTCCCCACTTCATGCCCCGCGTCGAACTCCAGGCCTGCAAATACTGCGGCAAGTGCGCCGAGGCATGCCCCATGAAAGCCATGGCGGTATCGGGGGAGGGAGAGGCAAAGCAGCATATACACCGGCAGGAGCGCTGCATAGGCTGCGGGCTGTGCGTCGTCGCCTGCCCCAACGGGGCCCTGGCGATGCGGGAGGTGCCGGATTACCGGGAACCCCCCGCCAGCTTTCCGGCCTACCTGGCGAAGTACGGCCGCAACTATGTCATCAACGGTTTCAAGGTCTGGTCCGAGCGCCGCCGGGGATAGAGCGGGCTCATAGTGCTCCTTGGATAAAACAGCGTTTCGGGCGCGATGCATATTTAGGCTCATTCTCCATTAAGTTCACTAATGTGAATGGCAAATATGCGCGAGCTACAAATGCAGGAAACCGGCGGATGAGACCGGCGGATGATAAACAAGCCCATGCGGGGAAGAGCCCATTTCAGACGCCGTTGCGGGTACCGTCTTAGGTTGTCGCTCCATCGTTGCTCACACGGTCCCCATGGCCGCGATGCTCGCCAATATGCTCACGGTATCGTCTTAGGCTGACGCTTCTTCGTTGCCCACACTGCTGGACGGGGAACCCAAACTGAATACGAGGGTCCAATATGTACGAAGTTGTCTTTCATTTATGGGAATATTTTATTAATCTTGAATCAATGCAATTATAGTAAGCGCTGGTCTGGCGATATACGGGAGATAAGCTTGCTTGCATAAAGGGGGGAGAAAGATGTCATATTCCTATCCGCGCCGGTTCCTGGTCTTCCTGCTCGTGATCCTGATTGCTTTGCTGGGGTTAAGCACGGTGATGGCGGCCGCCGCCGAAAAGCCCAAGGAGCAACCCCGCAAGGAACCCCCCTGGGTGGAGACCCCGGGACAGGGATCCCCGGGGGGCCAGGCGGGCGAGGAATCAGCTGCGGAAGCGCCCCAGGCCGGACCCAATGCCTCGCCCGCCGCCTACGAGGTGGAGAAGGTCGACGAGGACTGGACAATGTGGGACGGCATAACCCTGCCCGTCACCGTCTATTACCCTGCCAGCGCCGATCCCGGTGAGGTCTTCCCGGTGATAGTCCTCGTCCATGGCTGGGTCATGGACAAGACCATGACCGGGTGGGCGGCGGAGTATTACGCCGCGCGGGGTTACGTCTGCGTGGCTTTCACCGCCCGGGGCTGGTTCGGGGCGGGAGGCGAGGTGGGATGCATGGACCCCGAACACGAGATGAAGGACGTGAGCCAGATCATCACCCTCGTCTCGCGGGACCAGCGCTTCCCGGTGCTCGAGGACGAAAAAGGCCCGGTGGTCGGGATCACCGGCGCCTCCATGGGGGGCTGCTTCTCCTACCTCATGGCCCCCAGGAAAAACCCCAGGCCGGGGGACCCGGGGGACCCGCGCATAAGGGCGGTGGTGCCCATGCACGGCTCCTTCGACATGCTCTTCTCCCTCTACCCCAACGGCGCGGTCAAGTTCTTCTGGACCACCGGGCTCCTTCTTTCTTCTTATATGGGCGATTTAACCGGTTTTTTAATGAACATGTTGGGCATCTCCATGGATGATAAATCCGACGGGTGGCAGAAGTTGTACTCGATCATCGACGCCATGTGGGGTCTGATATCGCCCATCACCGACGTCACCCAGGAACTTCCATACGTTTATGGCATCGCCATCGGGCGGAACATGGAGCAGGAAACTTATGCTAAAAATTTCCTCAAGGTGCGCTCCGCCCGTTACTGGTGCGACGAGGAATACGACGGGGTGGTGGAGCATCCCATCACGGCGCCCATGCTCATCCTGGCCGGCTGGAACGACGACCTGTTCTTCGCCAACGAGGGGTTAATGGCCTACTCCTGTACCGAGGCCCCCAAGCGGATCATTATCACCAACCACGGCCACCTGGGGTGCTATCCCGGCCCCTACCCCGGCGATATCCCCGGGAGCCCCGAGAGCGCGTGGGTGATGGAACAGGTCGACAGGTGGTTCGACCGTTACCTCAAGGGCGTGGACAACGGCGTGGAGAAGGAGCCCGGGGTGGCCTTCTACCGCGACCGCGACCCCGCGAACTTCGGGGAGGCCGACGCATATCCACTGCCCGGCACCCGCCAGGCCTCTTTCTACCTGGGGGATAACGCCAGCGGCGGGGGCAGCCTTTCTACCCGCCGGCCCAGGCGCGGCTTCCAGCCCGACTTCCTGCTGAACATCGGGATCACCGGCTCGGTCTCCCTCTTCTACTTCCAGGACGCGCCGGAGCTGATGGGGGGAGAGACCATGGATGTCCCGCGCAAAATGGATTTCGTGGAAATTCCCTTTACCGAACGGAGCTACATCTCGGAACCTCTGCCCTCGGACGTAACCGTCATGGGACCGCCCCAGCTCGAGGTCTATTACCAGTGCTCCGCCCCCTTCGCCCAGCTCGACCCCTGGCTTTACGAGGTCGCGCCGGACGGAAAAGAGATCCTCATCAGCCGGGGTTTCTACGAGGGCCACGACGAGCAGACCTGGTCCATGAGCGATACCGCCGGCCAGCCCATCGAGATGCAGGCCTGCTACCACCGTTTTCAGAAGGGGAGCCGCATCAAGCTGGAGATCGCCACGGCGGACCTCATCTCGGCCTGGCCCTACTGGAACCTGGCCTTTATCCTACTCCACCACAGCAAGGACGCGGCATCCCGCCTCATCCTCCCCGTCATCCCCAACACCTACTGAGGGGGTCAGCCCTCCGAGAAAAACGCAGCGTCTTAGAGCCCCCTTACCAGGATGATGGCGATGCCGCCGATGGGCAGTAAAATGATCGCCGCGATGACCAGGGCGTTTATCACCTTGCGGTTGCGCAGGCCCCTTCCCCCATCGCGTCCCAGCTCGAGGATCTCAGGGCGCATGAATAAGAGGACGATCCCCCAGACGATGGCCAGAGTACCGATGATCACTTCATCCCACTTCATGGCATAAGAATCTCATCAACCCTCGCGGAGAGCAAGAGCGCCCCGGGTTGAGTATTGGGCCCTTCCCCGTTTAAAAACCACTTGACTAAGTTATATAAATATATTATGTTCTATAACACAATCAACATAGAGTGAGGTGAAGGAAATGGTAGGAGAGGTCCTTGCGGATAGATACCGCCTTATTGAGGAGTTGCAGCGAGGCCGGTTCCTTGCCTCTTACCTTGCCCTTGACATGGCCTTCCAGGTGGAAGTGGAAATCGACGTCCTGACGGCGGAGAAGTCGGCCTACCTTGTCCCGGCTCAACGCCTGGAGGAAATACTGGACACGGCGATGCTAATTTTGGGGACTCATGTAGCTTCTCTGTTCGGCTGGGGGGAGGAAGAAGATTTTATCTACCTGGTCCGGGAAAGGGCCGAGGGCACCCTGTTGGCCGAGGTCCTCGCCGAGGTGGGGGAGTTGCCAGGGGAGCAGGTGGCGGAGATTACCGGGGCCGCCACCAAGGTCCTGGCGGAGACCTACGGGAAAGGACTTTTCTACCTGGGGTTGAATCCCGGCCAGGTCCTCTTGACCAAAAAGGGAGGGGTGAAGCTCATCCGCGTGGGGTACGGCTGGATCCTGGAGGAGATGGAGCCCCTCCTGGCGGCGCGGGTCTCCCCCTACCGGGCCCCGGAGACGGATGGGGGAAAGGAGGGAGCCCGCACCTCGGACGTCTATTCCCTGGCGGTGATGATCCGGGAGATGCTCCCGCGGCACGAGGGCTCAACGCGCCTCCATTCCCTGCTGGAGAGGTCCACGGACCCCCTTCCCATGCACCGGCCCTCCTCGCCCCGCCTGTTACTGGAGGAGCTGGAGGGGGCCGGGGGAGGAGCCGGCAGCGAGCCCGAGCCCGTTGCACCGGAAGGGGATAAAAGAGAAAAGAAGCGGGGCGGCGGGTTGAGCTTCCTGAAGGGAGATTCCGCCTCTTCCCCCTATATCCCCCTCAAGAAGCGCCCCAAGGGACGCCCTTTCGGGACCCTGCTGTTGATACTGGCGGGCGGGGTGATCGTCTGGCTCCTGTACGCGGCCGTCTCGGGTTCCCTGGCCGGAAAAGGGGGCAAGGTCGAGACCGTCGTGGTCGGCGGGGATGAGGAAAAGGTGACCCTGCCCGACCTGCAGGGCCTGACGGTGCGGGAGGCGGAGGAGGCCCTCGGGGACCTGGGGTTGAGGTCCAGCTCCAGGGAGGCGCCCTCCCGCCTCTGGTCGGCCGGGCGGGTGGCCGCCCAGGAGCCGGAGGAAGGTTCCGTCCTGAAACGGGGGGATTCGGTCTGCCTGGTCGTAAGCTCCGGCAGGGAGGACGCAAATGAAACGCCCCCGGCTGGCGCGGGGAAGGATCCCGCCTCGCCAGTCCCCGAGGCCTCCGGTGGGGAAGGGCCGGCGCCCGGGCCCTCCTTGGAATCCCCATCCCCCGCCGCATCCCCGTCCCGCAGGTCCTCGGCCCCCGCTCAGCCCCTGCCACCTCGTGCCATCCCACTCCTCTCCGCCCGCAGCGGCTCCGCGCCCCTGTACGTGGTTATGGATGGAAGCCGCTCCTACGACCCGGACGGGAACATCGCCCGTTACGTCTGGTATTGCGGCGACGGGACCGTCCTGGAAGGAGTTACCATACAGCACGTTTACGACCCCGCGGTTATCCCCGCGCGCTTTCAGGTCGTTCTGCACGTCTTCGACCGCGATGGGCTGAGCAATTCCTCCGCGGTCACGGTGGAGGTTTATTGAATTGATTTTTACCCGGAAGGAGAGCCGCCCCGCAACCCCGTTTCTCGAGGCGGAACCATGCGCATCCGGCGTGGAAGGCTGCTTCCACGCGGGCCGATCGGTTTCCCCTCCCAGCCGTTCTTACGGCCACCGTGCGGGAGGATGCAGGGGCGGAAAGGCACCCTTCGTTAACTGGGGTCTGACCATGCCCCTCCTCATCTTTCCCCTCATTTCCCTCCTCATTCTCTCCTTCCACCTGCTGTCCTCCCCGGCCCTCGCGGCCGGGGAGGAAGCACCCTCCTTCAGCTGGCCGGCCCGGGGCGAGATCGTATGCCCCTTTCGGCCCGCTCAGGGTCCCTACGGTTCAGGTGGCCATGCCGGCATAGATATATCCCTGTCCCCGGGCAACGAGGTTCGCGCCTCAGCCCCGGGTACGGTGAGCTTCGCCGGGGGCACGCCGTTGGGCCCATGCGTGAGTATCGTCCACCCGGGTGGGTTGAAGACCACTTATGTTTCCCTCGGGGCGCTAGCGGTACGGAGCGGGGAAAAGGTAAGCCAGGGGCAGGTTTTGGGCACGAGCGATGGGTCGAAGGACCGCTCCAGCTCATCGCCCCATCTCCATTTCGGGCTATTTCTGAACGGGAAGGCCATCGATCCGCTGCCCCTGCTGCAGGGGCGCTTCCTCGATCCGAAGGATTGCCTCTTTTTGGGACCCTGGGAGGACAAAGCGGCCGTCGACGCCTACTTCAAGCGCCATAATAACGGGGGGTTTTTCGGCTGGGTGAGCCGGGGACTCGGGACCATAGGCGGGGCGGTGAGCAATGCCTGCAAGGGGGCCGTCCACGTGGCGGGTAAGGCCCTGGCCTCGGCCTGGAGGTGGACCTGCGGCGCGGCCCGGTTGGTTGGAAGGGGTTTCCAGGAGTTCTACCGTCACTGTATCCGGCCCTGGTTCTCCCCGCTCTGCGGGGGGGTGGCCGCGGCGGCCGAAAAGCTCTGGTCCAACCGCTTCGTCCAGGCGCTCCTGGCGGGGTTGGCCGCGGCGGCGATCATCTGCCTGGCGGTGGCGGGGATTGCGCTGGTTATCGGGATCTCCGCCGTAACGGCGGTCGTAACGGCGGTCGTGGGCAGCGTCGCCGCCATCGGATATGCCATGTACTACGCCTTCACCAGCGGGGGTTCCTTCTCCTTCACCACCTGTTTCCTGTCCTCTTTGGCCGTGGGGGGCGCGGCGGCCGCGTCCTCCCTCCTCTTTTCCTACATGGCGCCGCTGATCGGCGCCGGGTGGTCGAACCTGGGATGGCTGGGTTTCGCCAAGGCCTTTCTAATCCACGGCGGCGTCGATTCCGTGATCTATATCGTGTTCTGCCTGGCAACGGGGCGGGAGGTCTCCCCCCTGGGGGTCTTGTCCTCCTTCCTCATAGGCGGCCTCATGGGCGGGGTGGGTAAGCTCTTCACGGCCGGCCTCTTCTCCGAGGGGACGGTCGAGGTCCTGGCGGCCAGCTGGCTGTCGTCGGGGGGAGCGCTGCTCTCGAGCGAAGGTACGGCCGGGCTGACCGCTTATTTCTATGCCCTCACGGTCAACTTCGCCCAGAAGGCCTGCTACATCCTTTACTGCGGGTGCACCGGTTTTCTGGCCGACGTGACCATACGCGCCCTGACCGGCCTCAGGCCCTCGTTGCTGGAGTCCGTCCTCTCTTTCGCCGGGGGCGCCCTGGCCGGTGGCCTGGGCCTGGTAGGGGGAGGCGAGGGGGTATCCAGCCTGCTGGCCCGCTTGAGCGGGGGAAGGCTGAGGCTTTCGGGGGACTTTGCCCAGGCGCTGGCCGGCAAGTCGCTCTTTAAGGGTTTGAGAGAAGGCTTTTCCTCGTTGTTGCGCCGCTTGACCGGAAAAAAGAAAAGGTTGGATGAAGGTCTATGGTGGTCCGAGATAGGAGGTGAGTACTGATATGAGAGACGCGCAGCCTACCTGGCCGCAGACCATGTTGATATGCGCTTTCGGTGCGGCGTTCTGCCTACTCGGCTACCTGCTGTCCCGAATGCGGGGCAGTTGGGGGCCGGCGGCCTGGGCGGTCCTGGCCTTACTGGTTCTTTGCGGGATGGGATTCCTGGCGACGGTTTTTCTCTTCTACCTGCGCCCCCAGTACGGGCCTAAGGCCTTCCCGCTCTTCCTTCTCATGCTGCTGGGACACGTCATGATCGTCGCCGTCCTCTGGAAAATCGGGGCCCCTGGCTAAGGGGGCGGGCCGGTCTACATGGCCTGTCTCCTGGGGGGGCGGGAGGTTTCCTCCGGGCGCTGTCCGGCGCGGGACGGGGAGGCGATATGGGGCACGATGAGGACCATCGCCCAGTAGAGGATCAAGAGGCAGCTGGCGATGGCGAAAACGACCAGGCACCAGGCCTTTCCGCTTACGAGGGTGGCCACCCCCCACATGGAGGCGAAGATGGAAAGGATTGCCAATATGCGGCTGCGGCGCACCGCGGCCCGGTTTCTGCGAGAGGCCCGTGAAGGGGCCGGGCGCGACCGGCCGCCCCCTACCGTTTTAAATGGCCCGGCCGCAGTTCCGCGCCTTTTGCCCCCGTATATCCTCTCTTCCTGGTGGCCGTAGGGTTCCAGGGAATTGGCCATCTCCTGCATGCTGCGCTGGAAGCTCTGGGTGGTTGCGAGAGGCGACCCCTCCAGTTTCCCCCTGATGATCGGGGGAACAATAGCCAGCATGGCTATCAAGCCGAGCAGGAGTAGGGCCAGTATCTCCAAGCCAACCCCCCTGTATTTCGGGCCTCCGCCCTTAAGGCACCGTACGGGAAGTACTACATATTGTTGGTTGCGATCCCAATATCACTCTACATAATGTATTTTCAACCCCCTTTACTTTTTTTCCTTCATCTTCCACACAATTCCCCCGACCGCGCCCCTCGCGGGCTTCATGCCACCGGTGGCGGGTATAATGGCAGTACGATGTCCAGGGATGAAGAAGAACGCATCTACACCGTCGGGGAGGTCAATCGGCTGGCGGACAACCTCCTGCAGGGCCTCGTCGTCTGGGTCGAGGGCGAGGTCTCCAACTTCCGCGGCTACCCTAACTACGCTTTTTTCAGCCTCTCGGACGAGGACGCGGTCCTTCCCTGCGTGGTGTTCAGGGGGGTCATGGACGAGATCCGGTTCGATATCCGGGAGGGGATGTCCCTCCTGGCCAGGGGCCGCCTCGGGATATATGTCCGCAGGGGTCAGTTTCGCTTGAACCTCTACGAGGCCCAGGAGGCGGGAGAGGGACGGCTGCGGCGGGAATTCCTCATGCTCATGCGCAAGCTCTCCAGGGAAGGCCTTTTCGACGAGGGCATCAAGAAGCCCCTGCCCGCCTATCCCGACCGGGTGGGGCTGGTAACCTCCCTGGAGGGCGCGGCGGTGCGCGACGTGGTGACCAACCTGACACGACGCTTTCCAGGTTCGAGGCTGATCATCCGGGGGGTGAGGGTCCAGGGGGACGAGGCGGTGGGAGACATCATCGCGGCCCTGGAGATGTTCAACCAGGTTTTTCCGGTCGACGTCCTAATCCTGGCCCGGGGCGGCGGTTCCCTGGAGGACCTGCAGCCCTTCAACACCGAGGAGGTGGTGCGGGCCGTAAGGTCCTCGTCCATACCGGTGGTTACCGGCGTGGGTCACGAGCCGGACATCACCCTCTGCGACCTCGCCGCCGATTTCCGCGCCAGCACCCCCACCGGGGCGGCGGAGGCGGCGGTACCCTCATCGCTGGAAGTGCTCTCCCTCCTGCGGGAAAGGGAGGTATCGCTGTTGGCCCACGCGCGGCGGAGGCTGCACCGCCACGAGAGGGAGCTGGGCGCGCTGGAGAAGAGGCGGCCCTTTACGGATCCGTCCATGATCGCCAGCCAGGCCATGCAGCGCCTGGCCGACGAGGAGACGGGGCTTTCGGCCACCGTTCGTTCCTCGCTGCGGGGGATGGGGAGAAGGGTGGAGGCGGCGTCGCATTCCCTTGCGCGCTACCCCCGCGAGTACCGGGAGCAGCCCGGGAGAATAGCGGCGGCGGGGCGCAAGCTGGGCACCGCCGTTACGGCCTGGTGGAGGTGGCGGGAGAGGGAGCCGGGACTTCGGGAGAAGGAATTGAGGGCGGCGGTCCTGGCCCTACTCGCCGGGAAGGAGGGGAAGGTCCAACTGGCGGCCTCCAGGCTGGAGGCATTGAGCCCGCTGGCCGTGCTTTCCAGGGGTTACGCCATTGCCACCCGGGCGGGGGAGAAGAAGCCCCTGATCGACAGCGCGGAGGTGAAGGAGGGGGAGGACCTGGACGTGCGTCTCCATCGCGGCAGGCTGCGCTGCGAGGTGAAGGGCAGGGAGAAGTGAGGTCTCCCGCGGAGGTTGTAGCCAATGGCTCATCTCCAACAAATGTGGGTAATCGGCGGAAGATAAGCAAGCCTATAGCGGGCAAGCCTCCCCTTAACTGCCATTATGCGCATTGTGCTTGCGTTGACGCCTCATCGTTACCCACGCTTCAGGGAGAAGAACCTGGTGCTCTAAACCGTAATTTCGATAACGTATTTCTGAACAAAAGTAAAGAGGCGTTAGGGACGGTGTACTAGTTAATTTATGGGGGTGAGAAGGTGAGCGAGATGACCTTTAAGGAAATGATGGAGAGGCTGGAGGAGATCACGACCACCCTGGAGAAGGAGGACCTGGAGCTCGAGGAGGGGTTGCGCCTCTTCGAGGAGGGTGTGAGCCTCATAAGGGAGGCCAGGCAGCGCCTCACCACGGCGGGGTCCAAGGTGGAGAAGCTCATGGGCTCGCTGGAGGAGGGCCTGGCAACGGAGGAGTTCGAGCTGGAGAAGTCGGGAGAGGAGCAGGAAAAGGAAGAAAAGGAAGGAAAGGAAGGAAAGGAAGGAAAGGAAGGGGAATAGGGAACTTGCGGGAATGGTTTACCCGGTTACCGGTCGCGACCGGGCGGCGGTGCGGGCGTGGGGTTCGAGAATGGCACACTTACCCCCGCCCGACCATCGTCATATAATAATCCCGGAAATAAATGATGGGAGATGAGGGGTCGCCGCGAACCTTATCCCCGGAACAGGTAAGAGATTATTTACGTCATATCGGAACATGAAAAGACAAGAGAGGCTGAAAGCCAGGAAACGCAGGAGAAGACGGACGGTCATCAAGATCGTCCTGGCCATAGTGCTTTTGGGTGGCCTGGTCGCAGGAATAATGAACATCGATGCCGTCAAGACCTGGGCGGCTAAACGTTACTTAAGTCTTCGCATAGAAGGCACCCAGTTGACCGAGGAAGAGGCGCCGGGCCTCTACGATCAGATCAGAAAGTGGATCAACCCCGACCAGCCCTACAACGTCCTGTTCATCGGCATCGACCGGGGGAGCATCCCCGGGGAGGAGGGCAATACCCGCTCCGACGTGATGATCGTCCTTTCCCTGAACGTGAAAGAGAAGAAAGCGGTGATGGTGTCCATCCCCCGTGATACCAAGGTCACCATCCCCGGTTACGGGACCGAGAAGATCAACGCCGCCCACTCCTTCGGCGGCCAGGCGGGAGCGGTAGAAGCGGTGAAAAGGCTCTCCGGCCTGGAGATCAACGATTACGCCGAGGTGGACTTCGAGGCCTTCAAGAAGGTGGTGGACGCCATGGGCGGCGTCCCCTTCCATCTCGACCATACCATCAATGACCCCTTTACCGGCTACCTGGCAAAAGGGGACTACATCCTGAACGGGGAGCAGGCCCTTATAATCTGCCGCAGCCGCAAGCTCCCCCTCGGCGACTTAGACCGCATCGAGAACCAGAAGCGTTTCTTGAAGGCGGTGATGGAGAAGGCGGTGACCATCCGGAATATTAGGTCGCTCCTGGGCATCCTCGACGCCGCGGTGAAGTATATGCAGACCACCCTGCAGCCGGACATGCTCTTCACCCTGGCGGAGGCGCTGCAGGGCATGAAGGTGGAGAACGTGGAGTTCGCCACCCTTCCCGGCTATGCCCCGGATCCGGCCCCCGGGCAGCCCTGGTATTTCGTCTACGACGAGAAGAAAACGGCGGAGCTCTTCAACAACATAAGACTCTACACCAGCACCAAAACGCCCGAGCAGCAAGCGGCCGAAAGGGCGCAACGGGAGCAGCAACAGCAGCAGGAGAAAGCCGAGGCGGGAGGGGTGGACCGTTCCTCCGTCGGCCTCGCGGTGCTCAACGGGGCCCGCTGGGAGGGCCTGGCCGGCAAGGTGGCCGAGGCTATGCAGGAAAAGGGATATAAGAACGTGAAGACGGGCAACGCCGTTAATCCCTATATCGATACCACGGTATATTACGCCCCCGGTCACGAGGCGGAGGCGCGCGCAGTGGCCAGCGACCTTGACCCAAACGGCGACTTTACCATCACCCAAGACCCCGACGTGACCTCTAGCAACAAGGCTGACGTGGTCCTGGTCATCGGCAAGGACTACGTACGCACCTGAATAAGCTTGAGGCACATGAAGAAATGTCTAACGCGCCGTTCCCTACCTTTACCTTGAAGCGGTTCAGGATGCATTGCTGGTGGCCCTTTAGCAACTTTCTTCCAACTGTTTCCGGCCCTCTCGTCCTTCTTATGGGTCAAGTCCCAGAGCGTCTGTAAATACTATCTGGACTGAACCAAATCGGCTGTCTCCCTTACCAATATATGTTAAACCCTGCAGAGGGTGAGCTCCGTATCTAGCGCAGCTCCTACTAATACCAGCTATCCAATAGCTGAGCAGGGAGCACTGTTCAAGCGGCTGCTCCCTGGCTGGTTTTAGGAGAATCAAGTGGATTCCCCGACGGTTTTTGCCTCTCTTATCGATTACCAGGCTATCCAATTCTCATGTCTCAGCAATGCTCGGATTGAATCCCTTGATATGATTAACGCGGTTCTATATATGAAATTCAATGGTATTTCCAATGTTCCCTCAAG
>Ga0315282_10005734_pt1 | contig 21045 bp, 17 predicted proteins | sample YL17G07_20_MG_FD_203693 | JGI IMG/M metagenome (GOLD analysis project Ga0315282, IMG submission 203693) | Sediment microbial communities from Yellowstone Lake, YNP, Wyoming, USA - YL17G07_20 | ecosystem: Environmental > Aquatic > Freshwater > Lake > Sediment | place: USA: Wyoming | collected... | reverse complement strand
GCGCTACAATACGGAACAGCTGTCTTTGAAGGAATAAGATGTTACTGGGCATCTGATAAGAAAAAAAATTATGTTTTCAGAATTAAATCTCATTATAAAAGGCTTCTTGACAGCTGTAAAATAATGATGATAGATGTTAAATATTCAATTGATGAACTTTGCAGTATTACACTTGAATTATTAAAAAAAGAAGCTTATGAAGAAGATTCATATATAAGACCTTATGCATATAATAGTGGCTTAAACATAGGACCAAAATTAATTCATAATGAACAGGATTTGTTTATTTATACTATACCATTAGGTGAATATCTTAATCTTTCAAAACCAGTAAATGTTTGTGTTTCCTCATGGACAAGAATTCCAGATAACTGTATGCCACCAAGAGCTAAAATTGCTGGAAGTTATGTTAATGCTGCTCTTCAAAAAACTGAGGCACTTCTTGGTGGATATGAGGAAGCTATAACTTTATCTTCAGATGGACAGCATGTTAGTGAAGGCAGTGCAATGAACCTGTTTATAGTTAAAAATGAAAAACTTGTAACTCCTCCAACTTATAATGATATTCTTGAAGGTATAACCAGAAATACTGTAATTGAACTTGCAAAAAACGAACTGGATTTAGACGTGATTGAAAGACAAATAGATAGAACAGAGCTATATACTGCAGATGAATTGTTTTTTTGCGGAACTGGTGCACAAGTTTCTCCTATTGGTAGTGTTGATGGCAGAATAATTGGAAACGGTGAAATGGGTAGTTTAACGAAAAAAATTCAAAATATTTATTTTAAAGTTGTAAAAAATGAATTAAAAAAATATTCTCAATGGTGTACTGAGGTAAAATAATTATAATCATTTTAATTAATTATTAAAGCAAAAATTTTTAAAGTTACAAAAATCATTACATTTTTTAAAATCAGGTTCTTCATAGTTTTTATTTAGTATATTATTTATTGTATTTATAATATTTTCCTTTATTTCTTTTTTTTCTTTATTTGTAACATTAATATACATGCTTCCTCCATCTTCAAGATAAAAAATTCTTCCTTCTATATTTTCTGCAGGTATATTATATAAATCAGATATTCCACAAATATATGATTTTACCTGATAAATATAATTATTATTTTCTTTATTTTTTTTATAGCTTGAAGTCTTATAATCATATAATCTTATAAAGCCGTCATTTAATAAATCAACTCTGTCTATTTTGCAAGTTAAATAAAATGAATTAATTTTCCAGTAAAATAACTGCTCTGTTAAAATATTTTTTACTGATACAAAATTTAAAAGATCGCTTTCAAAAAAATTTTTTATATATCTTAATAATCTTAAATCTTCTGAATCTGAATTATTTTTCTGCTTTATCCCGTTTAATTTAAATACAATTAATTTATTTAATTCCAGATTATCCTGCAATTTACCTTCAGGATATGTTTTGAAATAAAAAGATGTTACATTTTCTATAAATTTATGCATTTTTATTCCATAAACTGCAAAACTGCTTTCAGCTTCAGGTAAATTAATCTCATATCTATATTTATAAAGTAACGGACATTCAAGAAAAGTTAAAATTTCAGTTAAAGAATAGAAATTATTTTTTATTAAACTTTCATTAATATTTACTTTATTCAGGCTTAAATTTGAAGGAGCAATTAAAGAGTTTTTATTACATGATTCATTACTGGATATTTTATTTATATTTTCTGCAAGAATTTTTTCAATTTTATATAATACGTTATCTTCATTAATATTTTTATAATTTCTACTGCTATCTTTTTTAATTTTAGAAATTTCATCATTTTTCTTATTATTGGAAGAAAATATTTCTTTAAAAATTATTTCCGGATCATCAGTATAAAATTTTGCATTTAAATTAAAAGTATCATTTATATATTTTTTTGTTTCTTCTCCATAAAAAACTATGTCACTGCCTTCTTTAAAAATATCTTTAATAAACGGAAGGATATTTTTTCCATTTATTTCATTATTTATAACATCTGATTGATTTTCATATTGAGGATATGAAAGAATCAGCAATTCTTTTGCCCGGCTGCATCCGACATAAAATATTCTTTTTTCCTCCTCTGTCATAATAATTTTTATTTCATCTTCAAATTTTTTTATACTTGAGTAAGTACCTTTTTCCCTCCATATCTTACCATCTTTTCTTAATGGAGATGGAAGAGTATAAATTTTTTTTTGAGATTTCCTCGGTTTATAATCAGATTCCCAGAGCATTGGCAAAAAAACAGCTTTAAATTCCAATCCCTTGGATGCATGAATACTCATAAGCTTAACAGAATTTTCCCTTGATATTGTCTGAAAATCAGGGTCTTCATAATCAGTTTTTGCAATATCTTTAAGATATATGACAAAACTGTCAAAATTTGCATTAAAATTATTTTCTTCAAACTCACAGGCAAGTTTTATTAAATTTTCAACATTTCTGATTTTCTTTTTTGCTTGAACCCCGAATCTTGAATTAAGTTCATCATATAAACCTGAAAAATGAAAAATCAAATTTATAATTCCATTTAAAGATGCTGTTTCAGAATTCTTTATATAATAATTTAATTCATTAAGAAAAAGAGTAAATCTTTCTTTTGTTTTTTCTTTAAAATATTTACTTGAACTGAAATTTTTTAAGGCATCTATTAATGAATTTTTTCCAAAATCTGATTCTGACCCTATATTTATTTTCGTTAAGCTATTTTTAATATTTTCTTCATAATTTTGTAAATAATTTTCATTATTTTCCAATTTATTAAGCTTATTATAATTATATCTTCTTTCATTATTTATTTTTCTTAAAAAATAAATATCTCTGTCTGAAATTTTATATTTTGCTGATTTAAGCAAAAAAATAATAGATTCATCGTCATAAATATTGTTAATTACCTTTAGCCATGAAATAAGAAAAAGTATTTCAGGTTCATAAAAATAATTTTTGCTTCCTATGACTTCATATCTTATATTAAACTTTTTAAAAGATTTAATTATGTTATTAAATCTTTTCTTTCGGCATAATATTGCTATATCTTTGTATTTATAGCCGGTAAGGTTAAGCTTAATAATTAATTTAGAAATTTGATTTGCTTCTTTTTCCAGACAATCTTCTTTAAAAAAGATAACAGATGATTTTTTCCGGGTATTTTCAGGTTCTACAACTTTCAATTCTCTTTTTTTATTATCTCTTATTATTGAGTTGGTAAAATTTATTATATTTTTACCTGATCGGAAATTTATTGTTAAAAAGAAAGTTTTTATTATTTTGTTTATATTTTCACCAAAATAACTGAAATCCTGTATGTTTTCAATACATGCACCTCTAAAACCATAAATTCCCTGATCATCATCTCCGACAATCATTAATTTATTTTTATCTCTGGAAAAAATCATTGAAAGCAGATATGCCTGAGCATTATTTGTGTCCTGAAATTCATCAACAAAAATATATTTATATTTTAAAATATATTTTTGCTTGATAACCTGATTTTCTTTTAATAAAAAATATGGTAAAAATACCTGATCAGCATAATCAATATAATTATTTTTCTTTTTAATATTTTCATAAATATCAAAAATATCAGCAAATTCTGCAATATATGGTATTTTTTCCTCTTCCTCTTTCAACAAACCTGAGCTTTGATAACCAGCTAAGTATTCTTTATAATTTTCAATATAATCTTTAAGGTTTTGTAAAGTTATAAGGTTATTTTTTAAATTCCATATATAATCCAGCAAATCCTTTACAAATTTTCCAATATCCTTTCCTGCTTTTAATTGTTTAAAATCATAATTTCTAAAAATATTAAAAATTATCTGCCAGGATTGAACTTCATTTATTAATTTAAAATTTTTTCCATAACCTGAAATAAAACTATTTTCCTTAATAATGTAATTGCCAAAAGAATTAAAAGTATGAATATCAATACTATCTGTATCAATATAATCATCATATAGACTCTTTTTTATTCTTTCACGCATATTTTCTGCAGCATTGTTAGTGAAAGTAAGTGCAAGTATTTCATGTGGTTTACAGATGTTATCTTTTAAAATTTGGATTATATTTCCCGTTAAAACTGAAGTTTTCCCGGAACCGGCACAAGCAATAACCTTTTTTATTTCATTTTTACTGCTAATTATATCTTTTTGCTCTTTAGTTAAATTAAATTCTGTTTCCATAATATTTATCACAAAAAATTTTATAATCACAATAATGGCAGCTCATATAATTTCCTGGCATTATTTCAAAATTTTCATCTTTTATATTTGATATTATTTTTTTAATCTTTAGTATTAAATCATTTTCATCATAATATTCATCAGGTAAATCCATAAAGGGATCTTTTTCGCTTCCTAAAAAATAATATCTTAAATTAATTTTTTTATTCATTAAATTTAATCCATCCTGATTTAAAGATTTGCTGTGTTTTGAGCTGAATTTATAAATTTTTAACTGTAATTCATCCATTAAATCCTGTTTTGTATATTTATTTTGTGAAGATTTAAAATCTATTATTTCTGCAGTATTTTCATTAATAATATTTATAAAATCTATCTTACCTGTGATAATATCTTCGTTCCCGAATTCAAATTCAAATTTTTTTTCACAAAAAAATGTTTTAGAATTTTTAATTTCAGTTAAATTTTTAAGAAAATAATCAACAACAAAAAAGTTATAAAAATTTTGAAAGGTTTTTATACCATCTTCTGTTATTTCTTTTAAATAAAAATCAAACCCAAGTTGATTTTTTATCTTTTGTATTTCATCATTAAATATTTCTAATAAACGACCCGATTCATATTTTGAGTTTTCCTGAAAAAATCTTCTTATTACTTCGTGATAAACGATACCTGTAAGAAGCGGAATCTTTTCTTCTTCATTTCTTATTTTAAATAAATACTGGTGTTTGTATTTAAAGGGGCACTGGCTATAAGTTTCCAGAGAACTATAAGAAAAATAATTTTTATGTAAACTAAAAGGATTAAAATCATTTATAGTTTCATATCTTAAATTCCACCAGTTTTCAAAATTATAAATCTTATTTAAATATAAAAGATATTCATTATATTTATTATTATCAGTTACCAAATTTTCAGTTATTCTGTAAGTAGAAACAAGGGCTTTCTTTTTTAATAACCATTTATTTCTTAAATAACTGAAATAAATTATTTCTGAATTGAAATCATCATTATTTTGTGTATATGATAATAATCCTGAATCTTTATTTTTAAAACTTTCTTTTATTTTTTTTAAATCACTGAAAATTTCCAAAAAAAAGGGTGATGCTTTTTTATATTTATTTGAAGTTACATATAAGTAATTTTTTGCTCTGGTAAAACCCATGTATAATATTTTTCTTTCTTCCTCCTCATGAATTTTTTTTATTTCGTCATCACGAGGGTATTTCTTTTCAAGAAACATTTGAAATATTTTGCTGTCATAAATTTGTGGAGCATAAAAATCTGAAGGAATATAACCTTTATTTAAAAATGGAATAAAAACAGCTTCAAATTCATAATTTTTGCTTTCATAAAAACTTATTATTCTGATTCCTTCATTTTCATTAATATCTTTATTGCTTTCTTCAATTTCTTCTATAAACTGGTTATCTTTCAATTTATCAATATAATATAAATAATCCCTTACTGAATTTTGCATTAAATTATCTTTATCAAAATTTTTAACACTTTCAAGATAGTCATTTAATACTTTTAAAAGATTTTTTTCAGAAGGCATTAAATTATTATAATTTAATATTTTTTCTTTAAAGCCCGTTTTTTCATTTTTAAACAAGTCAGTAAAAAATTCAAAAGAACTTATATTGATTTTTTTTGAATATTTACTAATTAAAGAAACAAATTTTATTAGTTTTTCATAATTTTTTTTATCAATTTTCTTAAAATGCCTTAGATTTTTTAAAATAAACTCCCAAATATTTTTATACTCAGATGAACCTGAGAAATAAACTGACTCAATTTCTTTAAAGAATAAAGGTTCCATGTCAAAAAATTCAAAAAACAGTAAATTTTTAACTAGCAAGTCAATAGGGTTAAAAAAGTAATTATTAAGTTCATCTGGTACATGGTTTAATGATTGATTGTTATTTTTATTGAAATCATTGATCAGAATGCATAATCTGCAGATATTAAGAATATACTTGACATATTTACTTGTCGGTATAGATCTGGAATTTCTAAGGTAATAAGTTATATTATTTTGAACTAAAAAATTTTCAATTACTTTAGTTTCAAATTCAGATCCTCTTAAAATAATAGCTATATCTCTTAAGTTGATACCTTTTACCTTATTAAGAAAATAAATTTTACTAAGGATAAAATTTAATTCTTCATGCAAATTACTAAAATCTGTTACTGCTACTTCTCCGTTTACCTGATTATTATTATTTTTATCATATACTGATTTTGAATCCTTTTTTATTCTATTTTTATTTCTTTCAATAAACATTCTGGAAATCTCAGTAATAAGATAATTATTTCTGAAATTTTCGTTTAAAAAAAATATATTTTCAGATTTAAGACTTTCATAAATTTTAAAATAATTATTGATATTTGAACCCCTGAAAGAATAAACAGATTCATCATCATTACCAAAAAAAACAATATTATCGTTTGCAATTTTTTTAATTATTTCAGATTCCGCATAATTAATTTCCTGTAAATCATCTATAAGAACAAATTTATACCTTTGCTTATAATAATCTAATGTGCTTTTATCATTTTCTAAAATTGATTCTGTTTCCTGTAAAATTCTTCCATAATCATAAAGATTATTTTCTATTAATTTTTCATTATATTTTAAATAAATATTATTTATCTCTGACATTAATTCATTTATATAAGGAGTAAATTTTTTTGAGAGATACTCTGGACTTAATAAATTTTCCTTTGCTCTTAAAATATAATCAAATATTTCCTGAATTATGCTAACTTTTGTATATGAATTACTTCTTAAAAGTTTATTAATATGAAAATAATTATTTTCATCTGAATTATTTAAAATATCAGTAATTAATTCCCATTGTTGGGGTGCAGTTAAAAGTTTTATTTCACCTGTTAAATCATTAAAAATATTTTCAAATTTTTCTTCTTCATTAAATTTAAAATTATTAAAATTACTTTTAAAAATACTATTAAAAAAATTTTTTAAGGCAATATTTGCATAATACCGGCTTAAAAATTCAAGACAAAAAGAATGAAAAGTTAAAATTGCAATTTCATTGACGGATGAGTCAATAACTTTGGAAATTTCTTCTCTATAATATCTTGAAGTTTTCCTGTTAAAAGTAAAAACTATAATTCTATCAGGATTTATTTTTTCTTCTTTAATTAAATATCTGACAAATTGAATTAAAAAAAAGCTTTTTCCTGTACCAGGGCAACCTGTAACAAGATAATTATCATTTTTTTGAACTATATTTCGAAAATAATTTATATAATTTAATTCTTGAGACATATTTTAAAAAAGAAAGAAGTTTATTATTTTGGAGCGGACTACGGGAATCGAACCCGCCCCTTGAGCTTGGGAAGCTCATGTACTACCACTGTACCAAGTCCGCTTTAAAATATAAAAATAAAATTTTGCAACATTATATTATACATTAGAATTAGATATCAGAATTTAAATTATTATTTTTATTATCAGTGTCATTTTTATCAGTGCTATTATTAATATCTTCTTTATTTTCGCTTTTACCCCGTGAATAATTGCTACTATTATTTAAATTAATATTTTGTTTTTCAGCAACTTCGGGTTCTGCTTTTTTAACAGCACTTTTTTCAATATTTACACTTGCAGGTTCATATTGAATATTTGATAAATTAATTATGGTTAAATTAGTTTTAAAAACCTTTATTCCAAGTTTTTTTACTGTAAAATCTGCAGCTCCCTTTATTATTTCCTGCATTTTATCAGGTACATTACAATCAGAACAAATTTTTGCATAAATATTTAAAATAACCCCATTGGATTTTGGAAGAACTTTAACAGTAATATCTGCAGCACCACTGATTTTACTTATACTTTCTTTTATCTGATTAGCTGCTGATTCCAAAGTAATCATAGCTGTTCCTTCTCTTACTGCTGAAACTATAGCTGTTTTTGATTTTCTTCTGTAAAATTCCAATATAAAAAGGAAAATACAAAAAATTATCACAAGAAGTAAAACAAGAGCAGATATATAAGGATTTATGGTTTTATCCGGATTTAAAAGTTTAATCACCAGATCAGACCATTTAAAAACCTTTACAAAAGAATTAAATATGCCTACTACTGAAATACAAACAACCGCAATAAGAATTAAGACAATTATTATTTTATTGAAGACATTCATAACACACCTTCTGAAGTTTTAAGTATTATTTTAAATTTAAAATCTTAATTAGGTTATTATAATTAAATTTAAAAGTCAATAAATGCATAGTATTAGTTATAGCCAATTAGAAATTTAATATAATAAATCAAATGGGAATGCCCGATAAATTCCCTTTTAATGGATTTAGAATACTGCTTATAATTAAGGATATGGAATTAAGAATCTAAAATATTGCTAATCTTATAAATTCCTTTATAATTTTTTTTTAATTTAATTTTTCTTAATTAAATTATTAAAAAATTAATATTTTTTAAAAAGGATAATAATTATAATGAATAAAACAATAGTAATATTAAACCCTTCAGCTGCACAGAATAAAACAATTAAGGAAAAAGGAGAAATAGAATCAGTATTATCAAAATATAATATTAATTATCAGATTTATATTTCAAAAAGTGCCACTGATGTTGAAAAATCAACATTAAGATATATTAACCTCGGTTATAAAAACTTTATAGGTGTTGGTGGGGACGGAACATTACATTATATGGCAAAAATCCTTGCAGGTACTGATTGCAACCTTGGAATTATATCAACTGGTTCTGGAAATGACATAATAAAATCATTTGGCATTAAAAAAAATATTGAAGAAAACGTAAGAATAATAAAACAGGGTAAAATTTCAAGAATAGATTTAGGCCTTTATAATAATAAGGAATATTATATAGGTGTTGCCGGTTCAGGGTTTGATTCCGAAACAACAAAATTTGCCAATGAAACAAAACTGCCCTTAAAAGGTATGGCAAGATATAATTTTGCAGTTTACAAAACTTTAATAACCTACAAATCAAAATTTTTTAATCTTGAATATGATTCAATTAAAAGAAAGGTAAATATGATGATGATGGTTGTTTCAAATTTAAAATATTATGGTGGCGGAATGAAAATAACTCCTGATGCTGATGCTTATGACGGCAAATTTGATGTATGCTTAATAAAATCAATGTCCAAATTAGCTTTTATTAAAAGTTTTACTAAAGTTTATAAAGGTTCTCATCTTCAATTACCCCAAGTTGAAGTTTTTAGAACAAGTGAAATTAATATAGATTGTGATTATAAATTTGATGTTTATGGTGATGGTGAATATATGGGCAAACTGCCTGCAAACTTTAAAATTGTTCCAAAAATGTTAAACATTTTTTTACCTTAAGTTTCTATAATTTTATATTATTTCTGAAATCTTATCCATGTTCCATTTTTCATTATAAATACTGTGGATTGAGGATTTTTTAAATTTCCATTTGAATCAAATTCAATATGTCCTGTAACACCGTCAAAAGATACGTTTCTTAAAACATCAATGTAATCTTCAGGTAAAATAGAATTTGCTTTTTTCATTGCTTCTGTCAATACATAAAAAGCATCATAGGCATAAGGGGCAAACTTTCCAGGTTCTTTAATTTCAACTCCTTTAATTTGAGGAGCAATGTCTTTAAATTTTCTCCAGAATTCTACTGCTTTCGGGTCTTCAGAAAACATTGCGATTGAAGGAGGCTCAGGTACAATTGCTGTTAAACCTTCAAGTGATTTTGCATCAGCTAACTGTGATATCCCTTCATCCATTCCCATTTTTTCAGTTAAAAAATTTGATAATACTCCTGTTTCCCGTGCTACACTCATAACTTTTGCTAAAGCCTGATATTCACCGCAAAAGAAAATAAGATCACTGTCATCTATTAATAAATTTTCTGCCAGAAGTTTATAATCTTCTGATTCAGGTTTAATTGTATATTTTTTAAAAATGTTAATTTTCTGGTTTGAAATACTTAACAATGTTTTTTCAAGATATTCTGTAAAATTTAGAGAATATTCAGAATTTGTATTAATAATTACCATTTTTTTTGGTTTATAATTATTCATTATAAAATTCGCTGTATTTTCAACTACCTGATTATTATTAATAATAACTCTGAAAAAATTTGAACCTGTTTTTTCTAAATCAGTACCTGCAGCACTGGGAGTAACCATCGGTATATTGTACTCCTGATAAATAGGCAAAGCTGCTTTTGTTGTTGCATTAAATGATGATCCGATAACACCCGAGACATTTTCCTGAACCATTTCCTGTGAAACAAGATAAGATTTTTCTGCATTACCTTCATCATCTTTAGAAATTATGCTTATTTTATAATCAAAACCTGCTATTCTTACCGGAGCAAGCTCTCTTGCAGCAATATTCATGCTTACAAGCTGTTCCTGACCATAATTTTTATAATCACCTGTTAATACATTCTGACTGCCTATTTTAATTATTCTTTCTCTTTGTGAACATCCTGTAATATTAATAGTACAAACAAAAAATAATATTAAAATTCCGATATATACTGAAAATAAAACATTTTTTTTCATAAATTTTCTCCAAAAAATTTTTAATTAAAATTAAAATAAGATTAAAAATATTTTTTTAATTTAAAACTTAGCTGATTATACCAAAAAATAAACTTTTTATAATTATTTTTAATTTAAAAGTGTTTTAAAACTAAGATATTCAGGAAGCATCTCCAATTTCGTGATGGCAATAAAAGTAAAACTTAAGGGCCAGGATGGGTTATTTAAAAAAACACGTAAGCTTTTTCCCGGCGAGAAAAAGCTTACTCAAGTTTCAGGCTTCGCTCTCCTCTTTTAAGAGGAACCATGCCCGCTTCGCCTTCAAATGGTTTTCTAAATAACCCATCCTGTCCCGATAATTAATTTTTTATCACGAGATTGGAGATGCCAACAGATATTTATTTTTTATTTTAAAATTTTTTAAAAAATGTTTTAATATTATCATAAGATATAATTCATTTAATATTTTTTACAATTGATTATTTTTAATTACTTCAACTAATCATTAATACTAAATTAAATATAAACAGGAGGGAATTATGACAGTAGCAATAATTACGGATAGCTCTTCAGATGTGCCTAAGGATATTTGTGAAAAATATAATATTTCAGTTGTACCGCTTTATATTATTTTTGGAAAAGAAACTTATAGAGATGACGGCAAGCAATTATCAATAGAAAAATTTTATGAAAAAATAAGAACAAGCACTGCTATGCCTACTACTTCACAACCTACTACAATAGATTTTTTAGAAACTTATAAGAAGCTTTTAAAAAATTATGACAGCATTATCAACATTTTAATTTCGAAAAAGATGTCAGGAACTATTACTTCAGCAGAACTTGCAGCTAAAGAATTACCTCGAGCAGACATAACTATAATAGATTCCGAAAAAGTACATATGCCTTGTGGTTTTTTAGCAATTAAAGCAGCTGAGTTAGCTTCCAATGGAGCAATTAAAGAAGAAATTTTAAAAACCATTTCAGAATTTAAAGAAAAAGTTAAGGTCCTTTTTATACCCAGTACTCTTGAATATCTAAAAAGAGGCGGAAGAATTGGAAGAGCCAAATCATTGCTTGCTTCTTTACTTGAATTAAAACCAATATTAACATTACATGATGGAGAAGTTTCTCCTTATAAAAATACAAGAAGATGGGAACATGGAAAACAGGAAATTATTAATATTATGGAAGCAATGGTAAAAAATCCTTCCAGCCTTCATATCTTTGTTGGTGATTCAGATATTAAATCTGAAGGTGATGAATTTGCTGCAAAAATTAAAGATAAATTTAATCCAAAGGAATTAATAAGAGGATCTATAGGATGCATTGTTGGTTCTCATCTTGGTCCTGGAGCTTTAGATGTTACTTTTTATGAAGATTAATATTAATAATAATAAAAAAATTGAAAAGAAAATAATCAGGGAAAAAATTTCAAACGCAAGAAATAGCTTAACTCCTGAGGAACATAGAATTAAAAGTAAATTAATTACAGATAAACTGCTAAAATTAAGTGAATATATAAAAGCAGATACAATTTTTATTTATTATCCTTTTAGAAGTGAGATTGACACAACTGAAATAATTAAAGATGCTTTATTAAATAATAAAAAAGTTGTTTTACCTAAAGTAACTGGAGAAAATCTTAAAATTTTTTTTATTTCTGATATAAAAATGGACTTAAAACCGGGAAGTTATGGTATTTTAGAACCGGATATTAACAGTTGTAAAGAAGCAAATTTGAACGAAATAGATTTAGCCATAGTCCCGGGTTTATGTTTTGATTTAAATTTTAATCGTATCGGGTATGGTGGAGGATTCTACGATAAAATTTTAAGTAAATTAAGAAAAGATGTGAAAATAATAGCTCTTGCATTTGATTTACAGATAATTAATAATATTCCTTCATGCGCGCATGATAAAAAAGTTAACATCATATTAACAGAATCAGGAATTTATAAGGATATTAAAATTGATAAATAATAATTATTTTAAAAATAATAATTATTCTAATATTGCAATACTTATTCCTGCCTATAATGAAGGAAAATATATAAAAACAGTAATAAATAAATGCATTAATTATAATCTTGATATTATTATTGTTAATGATGGATCTACAGATAATACTGGTGAAATATTAAAAGAATTTAAATCAGAAAATAAAATAATTGTTATTAATCATGATATTAACAAAGGAAAAGGAGAAGCATTAAAAACAGGGTTTAATTATATAATAAATAATAAATATTCAGGAGTAATTACAATTGATGCTGATGGACAGCATGACACAAATGAAATACAGAATTTTTTAAATGAAATAAAAAATAATAATCCTGATTTAATAATTGGAAGCAGATTTCAAAATACAAAAGGAATGCCTTTTATAAGAAAATTTGTAAATTATTTTACTTCCTGGATTATTTCATATATTGCAGGGAAAAAAATTGAAGATGTGCAATCTGGCTTCAGATATATAAATTATGATGCATTAAAAAATATAAAGCTTGAAACAAAAAATTTTGATACCGAACCAGAGTTAATACTGAAAGCCGGATGGCTTAATTATAATATTACAAATATTCCAATTAAAACCATATATTATCCTGGAGAAATTAAAAGTCATGTAAATCCTGTAACTGATACAATTAAATTTTTTAAATTAGTTTTAAAAAGTATTGGATGGAAAAGAAAATTACTAAAAGAATTAAAAAATCAAAAAACTTTAAATTAAAAATTTAAGATTTCTTAGTTAAATTATTCTTGAAATTTTATAAATTGTTTAAAATATTTAATTAATTTGTTCTTCTTTTAAAATCTCAATCATTTTTAAACAAACATTTTCATCAAACTGTTTACCGATATTATTTTCAAGTTCTTTAATAGCCTGATAATTATTTAAAGCTTTCCTGTAAGGGCGGTCTGTAGTCATTGCATCATAAGAATCTGCAACACTGATTATTTTAGCAAATAAGGGTATTTTTTCATCACTTATTCCAAAAGGATAACCGCTGCCATCGTATCTTTCATGATGATACAGCACTGCATTTGCGTAATCTTTTAAAAAAGTAATTTCCTTTACTATTTCATAGCCAACTACAGGATGCTTTTTAATTTCAAGCCAGTCTTCATTTGCAAGTTTCCCGGTTTTATTTAATATAGATAAATCTACCTGAATTTTTCCAATATCATGGAGATTGGCAATATTTTTAAGTAATTCTATATCATATTCATTTAATCTTAATTTCCTTGCTATTTTCTCAGAATAATCTGCAACTCTAACCGAATGGCCGGCAGTATAAATATCCTTTGCTTCAACTATTTTTACAATATGCATTATACTGTTTAATAATGCTTTTCTTTCATTATTTCTGAGCATATAAGTATATTGTGCAATAACTAAAGGCATTAAAGTAAAGAGCAGTGTAAATGGCCCATAAGTTTTGTAAAGAAATGAAATTGCAATAGCCATTACAACTAAAAATATATGAAATGGAAACAGCCACGCAAAATTATAAGCCCAGATATTAAAAATTTTAATTTTCTGGCTTATGGATATTACTGAAGCTGTTAAAAAAGTATTTATGATAAAAAAGGTAACCGCAGTTAAAAAAATTACTCCAATATTTTTAGGGATAAAAATACTGTCATATTTTCTTTCGTACATTATTTCAAAAATCCAACTGGAAAAACCGATAGAAATTAAATACTGCCCGATATTAAATAAATGTTTATAATATGGTACTTTTCTTAAAAAATCGCGGATAAAAAATGAAGAAATAAATGTGACTATTATTGCAGTTGATGGTCCGAATAATATTAATGCCGAAAGATAAATGCCGGAACTTACTGATACAAAACCTGTTTTTGGGAGTGGAACTGAAAAATTATCTGCAGCAAATATTAAAATACCAAACAGTACCACTCCCAGAACAGAAACATTTTTAAACCTTGAAATCAGATAAAATGATAGCGATAAGCCTGAAAGAAATATCGTGAATATATAAATCAATAAAAAGCTTTTACTATTATTTTTCACTAATATTCCTTTTTACAAAAATAAATAGAATTATAGCAAATAAACATAAAATAATTAATATATTATTTAATATATTTATTTATTAAATAATATATTTTTCTACCATCTTACTGCAGAACCAAGGCCAATCAGTGAAAACATCATTTTGAAGAATCTAGCCATTTTACTAACCCCCTTTCTTAAGTAAATATCAGCAGTTACAACATTAAAGATTATTTCTCTACCATCTTACTGCAGAACCAATCCCTATAAACGAAAAAATCATTTTGAAGAATCTAGCCATTTTTTAACACCTCCTTAATTAACACTTATTTTTTTATAAATAATTAATTAACCTTTGTTATACCAAAGCCTGAATTTTTGTATTGCATCTATTATCTTTTCATTAAAAATTAAAAAAATTATCAGCAAAATGAGGATAATGATCATTATCACAATTAACTTTTCCCACCATTTTAATTTATTATCAGTATTAAAATTACCTGGCATCTCTATTACTCTGTTTCTAAATATTAAAATAAATTTAAACAAGATTTTCAGTTCGGGCTTCTATAAATTCTTTCAAATTATCTGAAGTTATTCTCCATGAGCTTCTTCCTTCTCTAATTTTGAAACCTTTAAGCTTGCCATTTTTCAGTAAGTTCCATACATTATCTACGGAAAGCTGTAAAATCTTTGCAACTTGTTCTGCAGAATATAAAATTAATCCCGAATCCTTTGACTGCATTTCATCTTTTTTTTCATCAGCAGCACCAGTAAATAAATCCAGAAATTTATCCAAATCTTTTTCTTTAATTCTAATTGCTTTACCAATTCGGATAGCATTTAACTGCTTCTTCATTATCAGATTTATAAGCTCAGATTCACTTATACCTGTAAGTTCAGCAGCTTCCTTTATTGTGTAAAGATTTTGTTCTTCCATCACGGTAAAATATATTTATTTATTAGTTGCCTTATTTCATATTCAATATTTATTACCTCAGTTTGTCTGTTGCGAAAATTAAGAAATTTTTTATTTTTATATTCAAAATAAGGAATTTCAAGCAGAACCGGGAATTTAGATATTTTCTCAAATTCATCTTTTGAAATTGTAGAAAAATTATATGGATTATTTAAAATACTTATTTTATTTTGCAATTTAAAAGAATTATTTTTAAATTTATATTTTGATAGTTTTAACGCGCAAGTCTTATCTGGTAATGAAATAATTATTAAGGAATCAGATAAATTTATTGCTTCAGTGGTTAATTCTGTAAAATTATCAGGTAAGTCTATTACGATAAAATTATAAAATCCTTTTATTAAATCAATAAAAGAATTCAGTAATGTTAAATTAAATTTATTACTTTGAGTGATTGATAAAGGAGGCAGTAAAACATCTGAATCTTCGGGATTTTTTAAAATAAGAGATTTCTGTAAAGCCTCTTCACCATCTTTATAATTCTCAATATAGTAATTTAAATTCGGGATCTGATTCGTTTTTAAATAAGCAGACAAATCAGAAATTCCATCTATAAAGTTTAAATCCAGTAAAAGAACTTTGGCATTCAAAATTTTTTTTAAAAAATAAGCAATATTAAACGATATAGTTGTTTTACCAGTACCGCCTTTTAATGAATATACTGATATTATCTGCTGATTAATAAGCTTATAGCTTTTTTCATTATTAATATTTTTTTCATTTTCTATTTTCGAGATAATATTAATAATTTCTTTTATATCATTTTTATTATTTATTTTATTTATAATTATGTATCTTGAATTATTTGACTTATATGATTTTTCAGAATTAAATAATATTACAGTTGCTTTCGGGTTTTTATCTGTATAATTATTTAAAATATCATTGTTATCCAGATTTATATCTGCAATAACATAATCAGGTAAATATTCTTCAAGATAATGTCTTAAGTATTTTTCTTTTTTAATAACAACTAAATCAAGATTTTGAGGTTTATATTTAGTTATATTATCAGTTATTTCCCTATTTTCTGAAATTAATAATATTATTTTCAATTTCTTTTTGTTTTTAATAACTTATTAATTATTTAATTAGTTAAAATAGCTGATTATGTTTTATTTTATGATGTATGGCTGCATTTATTTTTATTAAAGCTAATTTTATATTTTTATAATATATTTATTATTTTTATTTGTCAAATAAGTTTATAATTTATTATTTTTTTATAATATTAGGTTTAATTTTTTATTATAAATTTTTATAAGGTAAGTACTGATAATATAGTTATTACAGGCTACAATTTAATTATTTATCAGTTATTATAAGTTATTTTCTAATAATTGGAAGCAAAATTACAATAATTATAAAATTGGTTTAAGGTTTTTAAAAATTTATAAATTAAAAAACAAGTGTTTTATTTTGAAGTTATTTTTTTAATAAGCTGGAAATTACGCTGTCTTTTGACATATTCTTAATTTTTATTTCCTTGAAATTTGAAAATTCACCATGAACAATTTCTATATCCTGTTTTGGCACTTTAAGAGTTAAAGATAAAAATTCCAGTAATTCTTTGTTTGCTTTTCCTTTTTCAGGTGCAGAGCAAATTTTAATTTTAATAGCATCATTATACAATCCTGAAACTGAATTATTTGAAGAATTTGGCTTTACCAGAATCTTAATATTTCCGTTCATCACCCTCACCAAAAAATTCACTGATAATATCAGGATTTGCAATATCAATTTTTTTACTTTCTTTTACAATTTTTTCTTCCTCATAATCATTAAAGATCTTTTTTTCCTTTTTTATTTCCTTTGAATAATTTTCCTGTTGCATTTCATCATTTTCTTTATTTTCAATAATTTCTCTTATTTCTTTCTCTTTTTCTTCATCTGATAATTTTTTAATTTCGGGCGTTATAATATTTTCATCTTCTTTATTAATTTTATGGTGACCTTTATCGCTTTCATACCCGGCTTTTTTATAATCAGAATCATCAGAATAAGTAACAGTTTTGTCATAATCAGCTTCAGATTCTTTTATTTCGTTATTAAAAACTTGTAATTTTTCTTTTATATCCTTAATTTTATAATCATTCTCAATATCAGTAATTTTTAAATTAAAATCATTTATGATATTTTTTAATCCTGAAATAAAATCATTATAAAAACTCATTATAAATTTAACTTTATCTTCAATTTCTTTTTTTTCTCTTAGTAAATCTTTTAATTCATTTTCTTCAATATTTTTTTTGTTTTTTATTATCTCTTCAGCATCTGCTTCTGCTTTTTTTCTAATTTCATCAGCAACTTTATGAGCAGAAACTAAAACTTCCGAAACAAGCTTACTTACATCAGTTTCCTGTTCTGCATTTCCTTCATACTTGACTTTATCAAGAGCATCCTGAAGTTCTTTATTCTTTTTTGTAATTCTATCAAATTCTACAGCCAGTATATCAAGAAATTTATCCACTTCTTCCATACTATAACCTTTAAAAGCAGTATGAAATTCTTTCTTTTGTATATATTCTGAATTTATATTCATATTTCCTCCATTCTTATAATAAGATAATAAATTTCTTAATTATCTTTTTTAAAAATATCTGCTTCAAGCTCATAAGATCTGTTAAGTGCTGCTTTTAACGCGTCAAATAAAACTTCTTTCAAATTATTATCATTAAATTTATTTAAAGCTGCTTCAGTTGTACCACCAGGAGAGGCAACAGCTTTAATTAAATTATTTATTGATTTATCAGAATTAATTAAAATTTCTCCTGCTCCGAGTAATGTATCAATAACTAATTTTTTAGCAGTTTGTAAGTCAAGCCCGTTTTCAACAGCAAAATCAATCATTATTTTACAAAAAAGAAAAAAATAAGCAGGTCCACTGCCTGAAATTACTGTAACAGGATTTTGAAATTTTTCATCAATTAAAACAGTTTCACCAACGCTTTTCATTAATTTCTCTGAAAAATCTTTATGTTCTTTTTTAGTAAATTTTCCTGATGAAATTGCTGAAATACCCTTATTATAAATAGCCGGAGTATTTGGCATTATTCTTATTACAGGGATATTCCCAATATTTTTCTCAAAAAAATTCGTAGAAATTCCTGCTGCTATACTTATAATGACATTTTCATTTATATTACAGTTTTCTTTTAATACAGATATCATATCTTTTATATTTTGTGGTTTGACAGCAATTAAAATATATCTGGAATTTATAATTATTTCTTTTAAATTTTTAAAAGAATTTACTTTAAATAATTCTTCATTTTTTTTTATTTTTTCGTTGTCTATATCAAAAACAGCTATTTCCCTGCTTTTAAGAAAGCCTGAATCTATAATTCCCTTTAAAAGCGCACTACCCATATTCCCAAGACCGACTATTCCTAATATGTATTTTCTTTCTGTTATCATTATGAATTTTTTTTATTATTATAAATAAATTAATTATTTATTTAATTTAAGTATATTATTTATATTTATATTAGTAATAAAAATTTTTTATTAAAAGAAATAACTTATTAAAAAACAAAAATTAAAATTATAAAAATTATTAAAAAATTTACATTAAAATACATAAACTAATAATTATCATATAAGCCCTTGTCTTTTAATATCTCTTTTTCATCAGAAGTAACTTCAACGTTATAAGGAGTTATAAGAAAAACCTTGTCTGCTACTTTTTCAATACTTCCATTTAACGCATAAGTTAAACCGCTGCAAAAATCAATAATTCTCTTAGCAATATCTGAATTTTCATTTTGTAAATTTACAATAACAGGGATATCATTTTTAAATTTATCTCCAATAATTTGTGAATCTTCATAGCCTTCGGGCTCAATAACAAAAACTTTTGTCTTCTTTTCCATTTTAACTTCTTCCAGTTTAGTTATTTTCCTTTGAGTTCTAAACCAGCTGGCACTTGCATGCTGACTTATATTTGCAGGTTCAGGCTCTTCAATTTTATGTAATTTAATATCTTTATTTTCCCTTAAATATTTTGAAACTCTTCTATCTTCTTTATATTTTTGTGGAATATTTTCCTCCATATCCTCATCAATAAAGCCAAGAAAAGATAAAGTTTTTTTAAAAAAACCTGGCATCATTTCTCCTTAAAATAAAAAATTATTTATACAAAAATAGCTGATCCGATTCTCAGCATTGTTGCACCTTCTTCAACCGCAATTTTATAATCATTGCTCATTCCCATTGATAACTCAGTTAAATTTAAATTTTTAAAATGGTTATTTAATTTATTTAATTCATTTCTTAAAGTGCTGAATATATTTCTTATATAATTAAAATCATCGGTTAGTGGCGCCATTGTCATTAAACCGCATATTTTAATATTATCATATTTTAATGCATTCTTTATAAAATCAATAGTTTCATTTAATTTAATTCCGTATTTAGTTTCTTCATTTGAAATATTTACTTCTATTAATATTTTTTGAATTTTTTTAATACTTGCTGCAAAATCATTAATCTTATTCAAGGTACTCAAATTATCGATTGAATGAATATACTGGACAATCGGGATAACTTTTTTTATCTTATTGCTTTGAAGATGTCCAATAAAATGCCATATTAAATTACCTTTTACAATACCTGATTTAAAAACAAGATCATCAGCTTTATTTTCACCTGAATCAGTTATGCCTGAATCAATTAATATCTGTATTTGTTCAGGGTTGGCATATTTTGTTGCTGCAATTATTTTAATACCTGAAGGATCTCTTGAAACATTTTCACATGTTTTTCTTATATTTTCTTTTATTTTATTTAAATTAGAAATAATTTTGTCTTTATCAGTCATTTTTATATTTAATATCATTTATAATTAATTGAAATTATATCAATATTTTTATTAATTATGTTTTCAATTTAAAATTTTTATTCAAGCATTATTATGCCTGCCTGCCTTCCGGTTTCTTTTTCTTTCCTGTAAGAAAAAAATAAATTTTCATTATTGCAGTATGTGCATAACCCTACATCTGAAATATTACTTTTTAATATTCCGTAATCACATAAATCATTTTTAATTATACTTACCAAATCAATAAAATAATAATTAATATTTTCTTTATTATCCTTGAATTCTTCAAAATTCATTTTGTTTTTAAATTTAAGATAAAATAAATTAAAAATATCTTCTGTTACTTTAAAGCAGCATTTTCTTATTGAGGGTCCTATAAACACAAGTATATCTTTTAAACTGGAATTGTATATATTTTTAAAATTATTGACCGTATTTATAATAATCTGATTTAAAACTCCCCTCCAGCCTGCATGAACTGCAGCAATAACTCTTT
>Ga0315282_10005733_pt1 | contig 21048 bp, 17 predicted proteins | sample YL17G07_20_MG_FD_203693 | JGI IMG/M metagenome (GOLD analysis project Ga0315282, IMG submission 203693) | Sediment microbial communities from Yellowstone Lake, YNP, Wyoming, USA - YL17G07_20 | ecosystem: Environmental > Aquatic > Freshwater > Lake > Sediment | place: USA: Wyoming | collected... | reverse complement strand
GGTTGCTGAAAAATTCAGAAGGGATAATAATTTAATTTACACCCCCGACGAGATTATTGTTAGCAACGGAGCAAAACAGATTCTTTATTTAGCCGTGAGAACAATTTGTGAAATTGGCGACGAAATTATTGTTCTTGCGCCTTATTGGGTAAGTTATCCCGAGATAACAAAATTGGCCGGAGGAAAGCCCATTATTGTAAGGACTGACGATTTTCGGCTTTCTGCTAAAAACATTAAAAAGGCCATCACCAGGAAGACAAAGGCAATTATTATAAATTCGCCCAATAATCCCACCAGCATTGTCTACACCCCCGACGAATTAACAGCATTAGCGGAACTGGTTGTGAAATATAAAATTTTGGTTATTTCAGATGAAATCTACGACAAATTTCTTTATGACGGGAATGAACACTTTAGTTTCGCTTCCCTTGACCAAAAACTTCTTAAAGATTATACCATCACCGTTAATGGCGTCAGTAAAACTTATCGCATGACCGGCTGGCGGATTGGATACTGCGGCGCCCCGAGTTATATAGTTGAAAAAATGGCCGATTTGCAAAGCCACCTTTCTTCAAATGCCTGCTCTGTTTCTCAGGTCGCAGCTATCGAAGCTCTTTCGGGCGACCAGGAGTCAATCCAAAAAATGGTTAAAGAATTTGATAAAAGGCGGCAGTTTGTTTGCAATGAACTGGAAAATTCCGGAGTTGAATTTATAAAACCCCAGGGTGCTTACTATGTTTTTTTCAGGGTTGGACCAAGGTTTAGCTCGATGAGCTTTTGCGAAACAATGCTTCAGGATTTCCAGGTGGCTTTGAATCCCGGGGAGAGCTTTGGAGTGCCGGGCTGGGTGAGATTAAGTTTGACCCTCAATTTTGATGACTTAAAAGAGGGCATAAAAAGAATCAAGACTATGTTTGAAAGGCGGAAATAAAAACAGGAAATTATTGTGAAAGGAGGGGTGGAGATGAGTGAAAAAATAATCATTACGGTTGCTGTTACGGGTTCTCGACCAAAAAAAGAAGATAATCCAGCCGTTCCTTATGCTCCGAAGGAAATCATAGAGGCAGCTGTTAAATGCTATAAAGCTGGCGCGGCAATAGCGCATATTCATGTAAGAGAGCCCAAAACTGGCAGACCAGCTTTTAAAATTAAGCTTTTTAAGGAAGTGTTGGAGGGAATTCGGGAGCAATGCGATATGATTGTTAATTTAAGTACCTCCGGCTTATTTTTGAAAGGACCAAATGTTACATCTTTGCGCCTCGGGCCCATATATTTAAAACCCGATATTTGCTCCCTGGACATTGGTTCTTTGAATTTTCAAGACAGAGTTTTTATCAATCCGCCCCAGTGGTCAGAAGCAGCGGCCAAATGCATGAAAGAGCACGGAGTCAAGCCGGAAATAGAAGTGTTTGACACTGGCCATATTTCCCAGGCAATTGACCTTATTGAAAAAGGATTGATTGCTAAGCCTCCCTATTTCCAGCTTTGTATGGGAGTGCCGTGGGGGATTGAAGCTACGCCAGAAAACCTCGTCTTTATGAAAAATAAACTGCCGCAGGGAGCCATCTGGAGCGTTCTGGGAATCGGCGGAGCTGAATTTCCTATGATTGAGTTAGCTATGTCTTTGGGCGGTCACGTTCGCGTGGGCTTCGAAGATAATATTTGTTCAAGAAAGGGAGTACTGGCTAAGTCCAATGCTGAGTTGGTGGAAATGGCTGCAAATCTTGCCCTCCGTTATGGCCGCGAGCCAGCTAGTTCCAGCGAAGCGCGCCGTATTTTGAAGCTCGATTCGTAAGGATACAAAAATAAAAAGAAAACCAGCGAGAATCATTCTCGCGGTTTTTTATTTCCCAAAGCCAAAAATGGCGCAGGCGAAGGCGTGAAAAATCGCTAAACCCGACCCCAGGCGATGGCGGACAATGAGGACCATTTTGACGGCGTAACAACTGAGTAAGCAAAACCAAAAAATCGCCGCGCGGCGATTTTTTGGTTTTGCTTTAATCTTGCGGAGTTATAACGAAGAGGATAAAATTGGAGCATATGGAAAAAATCTATATAATGTTTTAAAGGATAAATTCGAAATAAAAAATGAATTTATTTGTATTAATTTATAGAGGGCTTCTAATATGTTGAGGGAACACGGGCGGGTAAGCGATGAAGAGGTTGCGCGCCGGGTTCAGGCGGGCGAAATTGAAAGTTTCGCAATCCTCGTTGAACGTTACGAGAATAAAATAAAACGTTATGCCAGAAAGTTTCTTTCGGGCTTTGAGGATATTGAGGATCTTGTCCAGGGAGTGTTTTTAAAGGCATATGTCAATATTCGAAGTTTTGATACTTCAAAAAAATTTTCTTCCTGGCTTTATCGCATTGCCCACAATGAGTTTATCAATGCAATTAAAAAAAAGGGCAAGGAGCCCGTTTCCTTTTTTGATTTTGATATTTTTTTCCCTCACCCTGTATCGGCGGACAATGCCGATAATGATTTAAACAGGGAAGAAATTCGTCGGATGATTGGCGATTGTCTTTTGAAATTAAAACCGAAATACCGCGAGCCGATTGTTCTCTACTTTCTGGAAGAATTAAGTTACAAAGAAATAGCCGATGTGCTGCATATTCCCGTTTCCACTGTTGGGGTTAGACTGCAAAGGGGAAAACAAATTATGAGGTCAATCTGTCAAAAATTAACTTATTATTAATATGGTCAACCATTTACAAAATTCAGCTTTGGCCCAAAAAATACTTGAAAAATTAAAAGGCGGCAAGGTGAAAATGCGGCCAAAAATTTATTTTATTTTAAAAACCGCTTTGATTGTTTTGGGAATTTTTACTGCGGTTCTTTTCCTTTTGTATTTCATCAGTTTTATCTTTTTTGTCATGAAAGCGAACGGGGTATGGTACCTGCATAGTTTTGGCTTTTCGGGTATCGGGACCTCCTTTATGTTGCTTCCCTGGCTTTTAATTTTTATATGCGCAGCTTTGATTATAATATTGGAGGTTGCCTTTAAACATTTCACTTTTGCCTATCGCCAGCCGATTTTGTATTCTTTGTTGGGCATTATTATATTTGCGCTTTTGGGAAGCTTTATAATGGATAAAACCTCGTTTCATCCGAGTTTATTTTCGCGCGTCCAAAAAGGAGGTTTTCCGATTGGCGGCCCTCTTTATAGGGAATTTGGCATGGCGAAATTTCGCGATGTCCATCGCGGCATTGTTTCCGAAATTACCAAAAACGGCTTCGTTATGAAAACGCACGAGGGCGGTTTTCTGACCGTTATTGTCGGTCCGGAAACCCGTTTTCCATTGGGCGCGGATATCAAAGAAAACGATGCGGTGGTGGTTTTCGGAAAGGATGAAAATGGAACAATAAATGCTTTTGGGATACGCAAAGTTGATGATGATATCAGGATTTCGCCGCTGCCCCGGTCGTCTTTTCCGCTACGCCATCTGCCGGCGCCGTTTCCTCGCCACGAGGACAATTAATTAACATCATCAATTTTTGAAATAAAATTTTTCTTCGATTGTAATAATAGATAGAGGGTCGAAATATTATTAAACATTAAACATATAAAAATATGAGGAAAAAATTACCATATTTGTTAATGGCGATTGTCGTTGTCGGCGTTTTGGGAGTCGTTGGCGCTAACGCCAAGACCGGAAACGACCAGACAACTCTTATTCAGAAGCTTGCCGAACGTTTTAATCTTAATAGCGGCGACGTTCAGAAAGTTTTTGATGAATTCCAGCAGGAAAAACGCCAGAATATGCAGCAGGAAATGGCAACCCGATATAAAGAAAAATTGGATAAAATGGTGTCCGACGGCAAATTGACCCAGGGCCAGGAAGATGCCATTTTGGCAAAAAAGGATGAGTTGCAGAAAAAATATGAAGAGTTAAGGGGGCTTGCGCTTACAGTTGATGAAAGAAATGCTAAAATGAAGGAAATACAAGACGAGCTAAAACAATGGACAAAAGATAATGGGATTGATTTGAAGCTTGCGAATATGTTTGGAATGGGTCTCGGGGGGGATGAGGGGAGGTTTTGGAAAAGGATTTGGGCTGGGCCATTCATTTGGCGGTCCGAGATGGTAAAATGGTAAATTTAACTTAACCCAGGAAATCTAAGGTACTCCGTCAAATTGTGCGGAGGCCTTAGATTTTTTGTTATAATTTTTATAAAGTTAATTTTTATTTTTGAAATATGATTTTTATTAAAAAAATATTCAAACATAAATTGATAGCAATAATAATTCTGGCATTGATTATCGGCGGCGGATATTTCGGCTACAAAAGATTTTTTGGCAGCAAGAGTGCAACCCAATATGTTATGGGTACGGTTGAAAAAGGAACTTTGATTGTTTCAGTTTCGGGAAGCGGACAGGTTTCAGTTTTGGACCAGGTGGATATCAAGCCGAAAGTTTCGGGCGAGGTGATTTCCGCCAATCTGAAAAATGGTAAAGAAGTAAAAGCGGGCGATGTTCTTGTACAGATTGACAGCAGCGATGCCCAAAAAACCATCAGAGACGCCGAAACGAATTTAGAGACGGCAAAATTGTCTTTGGAAAAATTAAAACAACCGGCTGACGACCTTACGATTTTACAGTCTGAAAATTCGCTACAGAGCGCCCGAGATAATTTGGCGAAGCTGAAATTATCCCAGCAGACCGATTACCAAACAGCCCAAGAATCAAAGCAGAAGGCCCAGGACGACCTTGCAAAAGCCTATGAAGATGGCTTTAACAATGTCGCCAATGCCTTTCTTGAACTTCCAGATATTATGGCCGGACTTCACGACATACTTTTTGCCTATAGTTTCGGTGTGAGCCAATACAACATTGATTATTATGCTGATGCGGCAAAGGGTTATGATGAAAAAATGCCTCAATATCGGAATGATGTTTACAATAAATATCAAATTGCGCGCGATTCATACGATCAAAATTTTCAAGATTATAAAACGGCAAGCAGATTTTCTGATACGAGCGTAATTGAAGCGCTCATTGGTGAAACTTACGAAACCACCAAAAATATTGCCGAGACCATAAAGAGCGCTAATAATCTAATTCAGGATTATCAGGACAGGTTAAGAGAGCACAATTTAAAGCCCCAAACCTTGTCCAGTACTCATTTATCCAGCCTAGGAACCTATACTGGCATAACAAACTCTCATCTTTTGAATCTTCTTTCAATAAAGAGCACGATTCAAACCGACAAGGAAACGATTGCTAATGCTGAAAGGGACTTAAAAGAAATGGACCAGAACAATCCATTAAATCTCGCGGCTGCCGAAGCATTGGTTAAAGAAAAGGAAGCGTCGCTCGCCGAACTTAAAGCCGGTCCCGACCCGCTTGATATTCGTTCTCAGGAACTGGCCATAAAACAGAAGGAAAATGCCCTGCTTGATGCAAAAGAAAAATTAGCCGATTATTCCGTTCGCGTTCCTTTTGACGGGATTTTGGCGAACGTGGCGAATGTCAAAAAAGGAGATTCCGTTTCCACCGGTACGGCTGTGGCGACCTTAATCACAAAACAGAAGTTAGCCGAAATTTCCTTAAATGAAGTTGATGTCGCCAAAGTAAAAGTAGGACAAAAAGCCACTCTGACTTTTGACGCAGTTGAGGGATTGAGTATTTCGGGCGAGGTGGTAGAAGTTGATATTTTGGGAACTGCCAGCCAGGGAGTGGTGAATTATAAGGTAAAGATTGGCTTTGATACCCAGGATGAACGGATTAAGCCAGGAATGAGCCTTTCGGCAGCAATTATTACCGAGGTAAAGCAGGATGTTCTTTTAGCGCCAAATTCGGCAGTAAAATCCCAGGGCGATATTCGCTATGTTGAAATGGTGGCAGACAATAATATGACCCGGAGGCAAACGGTTGAGGTTGGGCTTTCAAATGATACGATGAGCGAAATTACAAGCGGTCTTAAAGAAGGAGAAAAGATTGTTGTAAGAACTAGCAGTGCGGGGACATCCAATACTTCATCTAGACAACAGGGGCCGGGAGTTGGTGGGGGAGTTGGTGGAGAGATATTTAGGATGCTTCGTTAGCGCTAATTTAAAAATCAAATATCAAAATGAAAAATTACAATTCAAAATTAAAAATTTTATATTTTGAATTTTTATTGTGATTGAATGCAAAAACATAACAAAAATATATCAAAGCGGCGCGGTTAAAACCACTGCCCTGAAAGGAGCGTCTTTTTCTATTCAAGATGGCGAATTTGTGGCCATTATTGGGCCTTCGGGTTCCGGAAAATCAACATTGATGCATATTCTGGGATGTTTGGATTTGGCAACCAGCGGCAAATATTTCCTTGAAGGAGAGGACGTTTCCACTCTTTCGGATGACCAGCTTGCCGATATCCGAAAAAAGAAAATTGGTTTTGTTTTTCAATCGTTTAATTTATTGCCCAGGACCACTGTTTTGCGCAATGTTGTTTTACCCCTTGTTTATTTAGGGATTTCAAAGGATAAGAGGGAAATGCAGGCGAAAACCGTACTTAAAAATGCGGGGTTAGAAGAAAAACATTTTCATCATCTTTCCAATCAGCTTTCGGGAGGCGAAATGCAGAGAGTAGCTATTGCCAGGGCCCTTGTAAATAACCCAAGGCTTATTTTGGCTGATGAGCCGACCGGAAATTTGGACAGCAGGACCGGCGAGATTGTTCTTGAAACTTTCAAAAATTTAAATAAGCAGGGTCGGACAATTGTTTTGATTACCCACGAGAAATACATTGCCGAACATGCAAAAAGAATAATTTCTCTTAAAGATGGAGAAATCATTGAGGACGTTGTTAATCATCGGTCCAAAACCGTTCAGAAAATAAAAGAATAAAAACATGTCAATATCTGATTTATCCTGCACCTTCTATGTTTTAGGTATATATTTTAAAAAGCAAAAAAGATAAAAATGTTATATCGGCTCAACGAATGACTTACGTAGTCGTTTGGGAGAACACCACAGTGGTAAAGTGTTTTCAACAAAACATCGCCGCCCTTTAATTCTGGTTTATTATGAGGCGTTTCGGTCGGAGAAAGACGCTCGCAATCGAGAAAAATCGCTTAAAAATTATGGCAAGAATATTACTAATCTTTACAAAAGATTATCTAATTCTTTAGAATTATGAAGGTGCAGGATTTATTTGAAGAAACATATTTTGCTATTTCAGCCAATAAAGTCAGGTCGGGACTTACGATTTTAGGCGTTGTTATTGGCATTGGTTCGGTTGTGGCTATGATTTCCATCGGCCAGGGAGCCAAAGTTTCCATTGAAAAAAATATTCAATCCATCGGTTCAAATTTGATTATGGTTATGCCCGGTTTCCAGCGCGGAGTCGGAATGCAGGTAAGCAGCGGCCGCGGTTCGGCCCAGACCCTTACCAAGGCCGATGCTGATGCCATTGAAAATGAAGTTTCGTTTATTGAAGCGGTGGCGCCGCAAACTTCAAAAAGGTACCAGGTTACGGCTAAAGGCACAAATACCAATACTTCGGTAATCGGCACGGTTTCCTCCTACGCTCAAATAAGAAGCATTGAAATGGAGAGCGGTTCATTTATTTCGGAGCAGGATAATAAAAATTTATCAAAGGTGGCGGTTTTGGGTCCGACAACCCGCGACGATTTGTTTGGCGAGGGCGCGGAAGCAGTCGGGAAAAAAATCAGAATCAATAAAATAGACTTCACAGTTATTGGCGTTACCGCATCCAAGGGAGGTACGGGATTTGAAAGTCAGGACGATAGAATTTTTATTCCCATTTTTACTGCCCAGCGATTTTTAACCGGCACTGATTACGTAAATGAAATTGATATTAAGGTCCAAAACCAAGATTTGATGGCATCCGTCCAGCAACAAATTACCAATATTTTACTGAGCCGTCATAATATTTCCGATCCGAGCCTCGCTGATTTTCAAGTATTAAATCAGGCCGACCTTGTTGAGACCGCTTCTTCTGTAGCAGACACTCTTTCTATATTACTGGGCGCAATTGCCGGAATTTCTCTTGTAGTCGGGGGTATTGGCATTATGAATATGATGCTGACAACAGTGACCGAGCGGACCAGAGAAATTGGACTTCGCAAGGCAATCGGCGCCAAAAATAAAGATATTACTCTGCAGTTTCTTTCAGAAGCGACGACCCTCACTTTTATTGGTGGAATTATCGGCGTTATATTGGGCTGGATTGCTTCTTTGCTAATTTCTAAATTTGGCGGCATTTCAACAAGCGTTTCTCTTTTTTCCGTTTTTCTGGCATTTGGAGTATCGGCGGCGATTGGTATTGGATTTGGATATTATCCAGCCCGCCGTGCTTCTTCGCTAAATCCCATCGAAGCACTACGATATGAATAAGGGAAAAATTAAATCCAACTTGGCTCGTAGCGTCCCGAGCCGAGCGAGGGACGGGCTTTGGGGTTGATGCGTTACGCTATGAATAATAAATTCAAAACAATTAATCTCTATTAGTCTCCATTAGTTTCTATTTAATTTCAGAAATTCTTAGAAATTTATAGAAATTAATGGAAATTTATTGCTCCATGAATAAAATAATTATTAGTATTATTGTGATAGCAGTAGTAGTTGGTAGTGGAGCATTTTTTGGCGGAATGCAGTATCAGAAGTCCAAAAGCCCATCTTTAGATTTTCAAAAAAGGTTTCAACAGATGGGCATTCCTGGCAGTTCCCGCGGGGTCAGTCAGAATGGCGGGGGATTTGCCACCGGCGAAATTATTTCCAAGGACGATAAAAGTATAACCATAAAGCTTCGGGAGGGCGGTTCAAAAATCATTTTTTTCTCGGACAGCACCGAAATCAGCAAATTCGCAAGCGGAACCCGGGATGATTTGGAAATCGGAAAGACAATTACTGTGAACGGCAAGACGAATGATGACGGAAGCATTACCGCAACTACAATTCAGCTTCGGCCATTAAATAGTCCCCAGCCATCAAGCAATACGCAACAATAATTTTTCTAAAGAAACCGAGATTTTTTCTCGGTTTTCTATTCGTTATAGTATAAAAAACTTTTGCCAAAGCTCTTTTTATGTTAAAATAGAATAATTAATAAGTAATAGGAGTAATAGGCAAGACCATAAGAAAAATTAAAAAATTTTATTTTATGGTTTCGCAAAAAATAAAGAAACATGAACAAAAAATTTTTTATTATAACTTTAATTTTGGGTGGAATGATTTTTGGAGTTCTGGCGCCGTATTTTGTTAGCGCCGCCACCTACTCCAATGGCACTTTGATTCGCGCCGAAGGGGATTCCAAGGTTTTTGTAATCAACAATAATAAAAAGCGCTGGCTTCGGAGCGAGGCCGTTTTTAATTCCTACAAAAAATCCTGGGACGCGATACTAGTTCTTCCCAAAGCCATGGTTGATAAAATCCCATACAACAATTTAATCAGGGCCGACGGTATAAAAGTCTATGCTCTCAATGATTTGGGATATAAGCGTCACATTTTTAATCCCGATATTTTTAATTCTTATGGATTAAGCTGGGCCGATGTGGCGGATATAAACCAGACCGAACTTGTTAACTATCCCGATTGCAATCTTATACAGCAAGCTGAAGATAAAAAGATTTATTACATAGATGAGACAATAAGGAGATGGGTTAAAACAATTGATGTCTTCAGCGCCAATAATTTTAACTGGGATGCGGTTCAGATAATAAATACCGAGGATATGGGTCATTACGATTTGGGAGCCGATGTTACTGATAAAATTGAGATAGCAACTCCAACTCCAACTCCTACTCCTACGTCAACCCCAACCCCCACACCGACTCCAACTCCCGCTCCCGGAAGCTTTAGCGTTGTCTTGGCTTCGGATAATCCTGCTGCCGCCAATATTCCATACGGGGCAACGGGAATTTCATTTTTAAAATTCACGCTCACTGGCATTGAGACTCTCAATGAGGTGGTAATTGCCAGAACCGGTTTGGGACTTGCCAGCGATTTCAGCGCTGTTTATCTTTATGACGGAGCGACCCGGCTTACCAGCGCCAGGAGCGTTGATATCGGCACAAACAAAGCGATTTTTATTAATATAAATTTGGCCGTAGGCACCGGCAAAACCCTGACCGTAAAAGCCGATATCGCCAATTCCTCGGCGCTAATCACCCGGCAGGACGCTTTTAATGTTGTTTCAATTAACGGCGCGGAAGTTAGCGGGGTAAACGGCAATATGATGGCCTATACCAATGTGCCTATTGCAACCGCCACTATTTCAAATACTTCAGCTTCGTGGAGCGTTGGAATGAACAGCACCGAAGTTGAACTTGCCAAATTCAGCGTTCAGGAGACCGGTGGCGCAAGCGATTTAATAATTCACGGCATAACCCTGCGCCATGATGGGACTCTTGACAAAAATTATATTAAAAATTTGGTGTTAAAAGTCGGCTCAACCCAGCTCGCTACCTGTTCTGCTTTGATAGTGGATAAAGCCATATTTTCCTTCACAACTCCTTATACCCTTCAAAAAGGCAAAACCAAAAACTTCGTTGTTTACGGAGACATTACAGCCGGCAGAACCAACGAGACCATTCAGTTTTATATGGACGAGGACAGCGACCTGAACGCTATTGACGGGACTTATGGCTATGGGCCGATATTAACCAATAATTGGGATCAGAGTTCGGCTTCCAAAACCCAAACAGTTACAATTTCCGGAGCCCAGGTAACCATTAGCTTTAGCGGTCCGGCTGCCAGCAAATATAATCAAGCAAGCACGGCAGAAGAATTTTTGAATTTCAGCATTTCTTCAGGGAAGAATTTAACAGTAAAAAGAGTGAAACTAGGCATTATTGTGAAATCGGCCGGAACGGGCGTGGTCCAAAGCGACGCTGATTACGGTCGCGTGAAAAATATCAAGATAGTTGACGCTTCTTCCGGAAATATTCTGGTTGGTCCGTTGTCTTCGGCAAGTTCCGGAACCACTTGGTCCGGCTCCGTGGACACGGGATATTATGAAATATCCAGCGACTCGTTTGAAATTACCGGAGGTACTGCAAGAAATCTTTCATTAAGAGCCGATATTGATAGCAATTTTACTTCCGACAGGACAATTGAGATGAGCGTTGATTTCTCCGGATCAAATTATCTTTATGACGCGGAATCAAATCAGTATGTTCTTGCAGGCAATATCATCCCAAATATCTTAAACGGAAATAAAATGACAATAGCCGGAGCATCGTTGAATTTGGTCAGGGCCTCAACCCCAGTTTCAACAACCGTTGTTAAGGGAGCTCAAAATGTTGAGGCATTGGGAATTATTTTGACTGCCGGCGTCGGCGATTCCATTACTTTAACAAGATTAAATGTCAGGGTTTATGGCGACAGTGACGGCGTGTTTAACAATTCCGGTTATGGAGACAGCGCGGCAAACACGATTGTCCAGACACTTAGCTTATATGATGACGCTGGAAATCTGATTAAAGGCCCCGTCAATCTCACTTTAGTCGGCACTGTCGGTTCTTCGGGCGGATATTACAAAGCCGAATTTTCAAATTTGGCTTACCAAATTTCTGTCGGGGTCCAGAAAAAATTTCTTGTCAAGGCAAATCTTTTGAACACTTTCTACGGCACAAAATATTTTGCCCTGGATGTTTTGCCTTCTTCCGATGTTGAAGCTGAAGACAGCAGATCTAATTTCGTAGATTTTTCTTTGCAAACCACCAATTTTAATTTGGGTTCTTCGCCAAACCCGGCTATTACCTGTTCCCAGGCTGGAAGTTTGACTGTTGGAGTTGACCCCGGTACGCCGATTGAAGGGATTGTGGTGGCTGGAACTTCCGGAACTGTCTTCACAAAATACAAATTTTCCGCTACCAACGAAGCGATGATTGTTAAAGGTTTAAAGCTTGCCAATTCCAGCGCTGTCTATGACAGGGATTTTGGGAACGTGACTTTAAGTTATACAAACAGTCAGGGGAGTACCGAAGAAAAAAACAGTTTTTTCGCAGGGGGTTTTGCGTCTTTTCCCGACGGCCAGCTTGGAATTTATGTTCCAAAAGACAGTTCAACGATTTTAACGATTAAGGCAGATATTTTGGGCACTTCATCTGGAGCGCAAAGCGGTGATATTCCAAAAATCACTTTGGTTAAATCCGGCGCTAACCTTACCGATGATTTTGTTGCTGAAGGCGTCTCTTCCGGAAATAAAATTTATGGCGCAACCAATGCCATCGCTCTCGATAATACAAGTGCCAATCAGATGATAGTGAGGAAATCGAGTCCGACTTTAGCGAGCTCCGCTTTTTCCGACACTATGTTGGGAGCCGGCGAGAAAACATTTTACAAGTGGTCTGTTTCGGCAAATGCAGGAGGCGATATCGGCTGGAAATTAATCATCTTTAATGTTACTGGTATTCTGGGAGATGGAACCAATTTACGGACTATCGGCAACGATGATGAAAGCGCTCCGACTTACGATGGAATTTACACCATTACCAATGGAGACGGAGGAGCTAATGCCGATGCAAACCATGTCAATGGGTTTAAGATTTACAAAGGAACGACGCAAGTCAGCGGTATTTTCTATTACCGTTCCAGAATTACTTCCGGCGATACCGGCGGTTATTATCTGGTCTTTGCGCCGGATACTGAACAGCAGATTGCGGCTGGCGGGACCGAAAACTATGAATTGAGAGGAAATTTTACAGTTGCCGCCACCGGTGCTTCGGGAGTCATCGGAAACATCAGTACAAAAATCGCCGATTTGGCCGTTTCCCCAACCACCAATACTTTTGACAATATTGCGGGTGTTAACAACGCAAACAGCATTACCAGCGCCGCAACCTCAACTCCCACTGTTTCTTTTGTCTGGAGCGATAGATCAGCTGCAAGTCACAGCGCCGTCACTTCCGATTGGGCAAATGATTATAAAATTTCCGGTATTCCTACCTCAACCCTGACAATGAGCAAATAAACAGATAAATTAATAACAGTATTAAAAAAATCGCCAATCCGCCTTTTGGCGAAGACGATTTTTTGTTAAAATAATATTATGATTGAGGTTGAAAACCTGACAAAGAAATTTGGTGATTTTACAGCGGTTGATAACGTATCTTTTACTGTTGAAAAAGGGGATATTTTTGCCTTTTTGGGTCCAAACGGCGCCGGAAAAACCACAACAATTAGAATGCTGACAACTCTTTTGCGTCCGACCAGCGGCAAAATTTCTTTGGACGGCAAGGACCCAATGAAGGAAAAAAATGAAGCCAGAAAGTCTTTTGGAATTGTTTTTCAGGATCCTAGTCTTGATGACGAGCTGACGGCTTTTGAAAATATGGAATTTCACGGCGTTTTATATAAAGTGCCAAAGAAAATCCGCAGGCCAAGAATCGAACAGCTGTTGAAATTTGTCGAGCTTTGGGAGAGAAAGAACGATTTGGTAAAAAACTTTTCCGGCGGGATGAAACGTCGTCTTGAAATTGCCAGGGGTCTTATTCACCACCCCAAAATTTTATTTTTGGACGAACCGACTTTGGGCCTTGACCCCCAGACGAGAAATCACATTTGGAATTATATTAAAAATATGAACCATGAGGAGCAGACGACCGTATTTTTTACCACCCATTATATGGAAGAAGCCGAAAAGGTTGCCAGAACCGTTGCCATTATTGACCGCGGGAAAATTATTGCCAAGGGCACTCCCGAGGACTTAAAAAGTCAAACCAACACCTCCTTGCTTGAAGACGCCTTTCTTGCGTTAACCGGTTACACTATCCGCGAAGAGGAAGTGAGCGCGGTTGATCGCATGCGTCTGCATCATCGGGCAAGAAGAAGATAATAAAAATATGAGCACAATATATATTTTGTGGTTAAGACAACTTAAAAGATATTTTCGTTCAAAATCAAGGTTAGTTGGTTCTTTGGGCCAGCCACTTTTATTGCTTGTTGCTTTAGGGTTCGGATTTGGACCGATTTATCAAAAAGCCGGCGGCGGAAATTACATTGAATTTTTGGCGCCGGGAATAATTGCGATGGGGGTTTTATTTACGGCGGTTTTTTCCGGAATAGAAATTATCTGGGATAGGCAGTTCGGATTTTTAAAGGAAACTCTGGTGGCGCCGATTTCGCGTCTGGAAATTATGATAGGAAGAACTTTGGGCGGAGGAACGGTTGCCATATTTCAGGGATTGATTATTTTTGCTATCGCTTTTGCCATAGGATTCAGGCCGCAAAATTCTCATTTATTGCCATTAGCTTTTCTTTTTCTGGTTTTTATCGCTCTTTTGTTTACGGCTGTTGGAACGGCTATCGCCTCGCTTTTGAAAGATATGCAGGGCTTCCAGCTGATTATGAATTTTTTGGTGATGCCGCTTTTCTTTCTTTCGGGGGCTTTGTTTCCGCTTAACGGTTTGCCAAAAAGCCTGACCTTAATTGCGAGCGTTGACCCCCTGTCTTACGGAATAGACGGCCTGCGCGGCGCTTTTATCAATAATTATCATTTCGGATTGTTCCATGACATTTTTATTTTAAGCATTCTTACCGCAATATTCCTTGCTATCGGCAGTTATCTTTTTTCAAAAATTGAGATTTAATTTTTTAGTTGATTTGGCAAATTTTAAAATTAGGTGTATAATAAAGGGTAAGAAACTGCTCTTATAAAATTTATTTTTGCAATGAGGTGATAAGATGATACAGGTTACAAGAGAGGATTGTGAAGCGGGAATGAAGATGGCTCGGTTGGTTGGCGAATGCCCCGATTCCCTGGATTGTTTGTGGAGCCATAAAGAATGCAGGAGAAATTGTATTCTTGTTGATTTCCGCCGAATGTTTGAGCGGCAATCCCCGGCATTCTTTGGAGTATTCAGAAGAATCTCCGAATACAATGCTATTTTGGAGGATTTGGCAAGAATGGAGATAGAGGGTAATGCCGATGAGCAATTTGGAGCCAAAGAAAGATTTGATGACCTTCAATTATGGGCCCAGGCCGTTGTATTTGCCCTTTATTCTCTGTATCGTGCTAATCATGAGGAAATCCCATTTTTAAATAATGACGAACTAAAAAAAATAGAAGAGGATTACCTGAAAAGGGATTTTAAAGGTGTCTATAAAGAGCTTGAAGGAATTGATCCCCAATGGTTTAGATGGGCTGCCGGTCTCATCAATAGAATTTGCGATAGGGGAAGCTGGGCGAAAAAGTGGTATCTGCTCGTCAGAATTTTTATTGAAGGCGTAGAAAAGGACGCTCTTCCGGCCAGATTTACTTCCGAAGAGGACAAGGAAGCATTTTTTAAAGAAATTGAAAACCTTCTTTTCTCCGGTCCAAAATAAGGCAATTTATGAATAGGCCCCGTTTAAAAACGGAGCCTATTTTAATTGATTTTTGGGACTTGACAAAATTTCAATTTGGGTGTATAATATAATGTTATCAGGGATAGTGCCTTGATAATTGTATGTACCTTATAAAAATAATTTTTGGAGGTAAATAAAATGGCTGGAGGCAAAAGTTCTCCTGAAACTGAAAAAGGAATTAATATTGATTTTGGATTTCTTGATGAAGTCAAAGTAGGAGATTGGCCGGGTCCGTTGCGCTGGCTAAAGGTTTTTTTGATTAAATTATGTAGTTATTTATTGGTAAAGTTGCTGGGCGAGCCGCCTGAACCAAAATTTAGCAGAGAAGAAGAAAAGCGCATCCGTCAGGCTGTTAAGGAGCAAATAGATAGTTCCGACCCCTGGATAGTAGTTGAGGGTGTTTCTTTGCCAAAAATGGGCCGGATTTTCCGCCTAAAAAAAGATGCTGGTCCACGCTATGGAATTATTAAACCAGGCTTCCTGCTTTTCGTTATTGGGACAATGATTGCAAAAGAGTGGCTGGCTAATCCCGAAAGGATTGAGGTGGATGTTTTACCACTCGATTCCGAAGGAAAAGTCGCTCAAAAAAGACCGATGGGCGTTCTGGCTAAGGACATTGAGCCGATTGAGAATGAGAAAGATTTGATTGCCAACTGGAGCAAAATGCCCAAAAAGCAGGACCCTCTTTTTGACGGTGAGGCAGTTGAACTTGCCAGAGATGTTCCGCGAGTTGAACAAACTCAACAGGGCACACTGCTTCTGGATTTTCGTAAGGGGCTGAAGGGCGTAATTGATAGACCAGATTTTCAGCAGGGCGCAACTGCTGATGATATTAATGCCCGGTACCAGAGAGAATATGAGATAGGGGTTGAAATCTGCCTGACGCTTTATTCTGGCGGCAAGAAGGATTTTCTCAAGCGAACATATTTCAGGATTCCCTTGGCCAGGACAGAAGAAACCTATCTGGTATATGTTCCAGCCTATAGAAGCTATGTTGATAGACCCTATTTTAAGTTTGCTCGCTCCGAGCTCAAAAGGCGCACTTTTGACAAAAAAGCCCTGGACAGGGTAGTGATGGACAAGAAAACCCGCAAAAAGATTATTTCTCTGATTTGCGGAAAAGAAGAGGTTCTGGAAAAATGGGGGCTAAAGTCCGCTTTCCAAAAAGGCATGGGAAAGACATTCATCGCTTATGGCCCGCCAGGTTCTGGCAAGACAATGACCGGCGAAGCCCTATCTGAATATCTTGAAAAGCCATTGTATTTTGCCACTTTGTCTGATTTCGGCTCCACTATTAAATCATTTGAGGAGGGCCTTGAGCAGATTATTGAAAGGACGGAAAGATGGGGAGCAGTTACAATAATAGACGAGGCCGAACTTATTTTGGAGTCGCGTAATGCCAGTGGTTTTGATTCCAGCATGCGGGTTGCCGCTGTCTTGAGAAATCTGGAGAAACTCCAAAAGGGAATTTTGTGGTTAACCACCAACCGTCCCGTTGTCATTGATTTTGCAATCGAGTCGCGGATAAGGGCCCAAATTTATTTTCCGCCTTTTACTGTAGAGAAAAGGAAGGAAGTTTGGGAAATAACCTTACCGAAAGATACGCCCATTGTTCCGGAGATTAGCAGCCGTTTGGATGAGCTGGCAAAGATTAATCTCAACGGCAGAGAGATAAGAAATGTTATACTCAACGCTGCCGACCAGAGTTCATCTGAGGGTTTGAAATATATTCCTTTGGAATACCTCTTTGCTTGGGCTAAGGATATTATTGAAAATCGAGATACCCTGAAGAAGGCTGCCAGGAGCGACGGAAGAACAGACGGTGAGATTGGTTTTAAGACAGGTAAATAAAAGTCATAAATGGGTCAGGGAACAATCCTTGACCCATTTTTTGTTTTCAACCCTGGTTTTTTTGCTAAAAAATGTTAATTTATAATAATGGCTAAAAATTATTCAATAAAACAACTAAAAAATCAAAAAAACAAAGTTCTTTTGGGGGTGCAAAAATCAGTTCGCCCCTATAACAGATTTTGGGGTCTGGCTTCGCGTCTAAAATACCGGACAAAAATCAGAAATAAAAAATCCCCGAAGTAGACCAGTCTGACTGGGAAAGTCAGACTTCCCTGGTCACTACGGGGCAGGCCCAATAATCAAATCGGGTATGAAACCGAAAAAAATATTAATTACTATTTTGGGAATTTTCTTGATGGCCTTTGGGGTTTATGGCATCATAGTTTGGTGGTGGCCGCTTTTTTTGCAGCTGTTTTTGGGAGCGCTTGGTCTTATAATCTTTTTGGCCGGCGTGGCCCTTTTCCTTCGCGGCCGGAGCATTCAATAGATTAAAAATAGCCCATGAACTATAAGAATTATCTTTATTCAATTCGATTTTGGATTTTATTTGCCTTTTTGATTTACATTGTTTTTATTTTTTGGGGTTATTTCACGGCCAGACAGGATGCAAATACGGCAAAATTGATTTTGGAGGAAATGAAAAAAACCTACGGTCCGCTTCTTGAAATGAACGTTTTTCGGCAATTTTTATTTGTTTTTTTCAACAACGGTCTGACTCTGTTTTTAGTTTTAATTTTCGGAATTATTTTTGGAGTTTTTCCATTTTTGGTTTTGTTCGCCAATGGAGCGATTTTGGGAATTTTAGTTTTTCTTTCAGAGAGTACTATTTCCTGGCCAAAATTTTTTCTAGGGACAATGCCTCACGGCATCATAGAAATTCCGGTTATGATTTTGGCCTGCGCCGCCGGTTTAAAAATCGGCCGAGCATCGTTTTTGGGGGTTTTCAAAAAGCAGGGAAATTTTAAAAATGAATTTTTTTCTGCCTTGAATTTCTTTTTGAAAATTTTGCTGCCGCTTTTGTTTTTGGCAGCGGCAATTGAAATTTTTATTACGGCAAAAATTTTGGGAATATAAATTTTGAAGGTATTGCTTTCTAAATATGACAGTGTATAATCAAAATAAGGAGGTTAATTTAAGAACCTTAAAAAAGGAGGTGAAAAATGTCGATAGATAGAAAACCAGTTGAGGAGTACTTTGCACAGCTTGAAAAAAAGCACGAGGAAATAATGGAGTCTTTAAAGAACAAAATTATGGAGATATTATCCGAAGATACGGAAAAACTCTATTCTATTAGGGAGTTAGCAGAAAGAATGGGTCTGATTAAGCCCTGCCAGGCCGGAGCGAACTGTCAGGAGGAGTCCTGTGAATGCAATCAGGAAGAGGGATGCAAAAAACAAGAAGACTTAGGAAATTTTCAAGAGGCGCTTCAAACGCTTTTGGCCGAAAAGAAAATAATTGCTTATGTTTGGCCGCTTCCCGAAACTCAAGACACTCAATATTATTTTGGAATAAAAAAATAAGAATTTTTAAAGGCTTGCCCCGTAGTAGAACTTCGTTCACTACGGGGCTGCGCCCAAAAACCCTTAGGGAAAGTCGGGCGTCTTTTTAAAAATAAAGGCTGTTAGTATTCAGCAAGAAGTTCTTACTTCGGGGCTTGTTCGAAACAAGCCTTTTTAAATCGGGTATTTTTTGTTAAAATAATAATAAAATATAGCTTATGGAAGTCAGACTTCCTTATGGCGGCCATGCCACGATTTTTAAATATGATTTTTGTTTATACGACCTTTCCAAATAAAAAAGAAGCGGCAAAAATCTGCGGCGGTTTAATAAAAAAAAGATTGGCGGCCTGCGTCAATATTTTTCCGATTGAGTCAATTTATTTCTGGGAAGGGAAAATTACAAAAGATAAAGAATTTGCGGCAATTATTAAGACCCCAAAAGCTCAATTTAAAAAAATCGAAAAATTTATAATAGCACATCATAGCTATGATACTCCTTGTGTCGTGGAAATTCCGGTTGGCGCGGTCGCAAAAAGATATCTGGATTGGGCCAACAAAGTCGTTGAATTGAAGCACAAATGAAAAAAATTCACCGAAAAATTAAAGGTTTTTTTAAGGGCAAAAAAGATTTAGCTATTTTGTTTGTGGTTTTTTGTAGCATTGTTGTTTTCCAGCACTTTTTTGTTAAAAACAGGGAATTTGAAAATAAAATTTTTGAAGGGCTGAATTCAAGGGCCCAAACCGAGTTGGGGGAGGCATCTTCGCGGGTGGCGCCCTTTATTGATGCTCCCAGAACTTATATTTCTTTTAAATACAAACCGGACACAATAAAGGCGATTTATCTGAACATTTGGGCGGCAAGCTCGGAAGCAAGATTAAAAGAGGCAATTGAAATTGCCAGGACTACGGAAATTAATGCCTTTGTGATTGATGTCAAAGATTCCAGCGGCTTCGTATTTTATGACACCGATGCGGCGGAAATAAAAAAATACAATGCCCAAAACCCGTTAATTTTAAATATCAAAGAGATACTCGAAAAATTGCACAAGGAAAAAATTTATACCATCGCCAGGATTGCCGTTTTTCAGGACCCGATTTTGGCCCGGGCAAGAAATGACTTGGCTATTCATAAAAAATCGCAGAAATCTTCTTTGTGGTTGGACAATCTTGGCCTCGCCTGGATGGATCCTTCAGCCAGAGAAGTCTGGGATTATGATATCGCCATTGCCAGGGATGCTCTGTCTCAGGGATTTGATGAGGTAAATTTTGATTATGTCCGTTTTCCGGCCGACGGAAACCTCGCAAATATGGATTTTCCTTTCTGGGACGGGAAAACCGAGAAACATTTGATTTTAAGGGAATTCTTTAAATATCTTCGGGAAAATCTTAAGGATGCGACCATCTCAGCTGATTTATTCGGTTTGACGACTGTAAACCTTGATGATATGGGAATGGGCCAGATTATTGAGGACGCATTCGGATATTTTGATTATATTTGTCCCATGGTTTATCCGTCGCACTATTTTTTGGAGATTTTTGGTTATTCAAATCCCGCTCAATATCCCTATGAGGTTATAAAAAATTCATTGGACAGCGCTGTTTTGCGGCAGATTGAATTTGCGAAATCAAATAAAAAAACGGCAAAATTGAGGCCCTGGCTTCAGGATTTTAATTTGCTTGGGGTTCCTTATGGCAAAAAAGAAATAAGAGCCGAAATTCAGGCTGTTTACGATGTTATGGGCAGGGATTTTTGCGGTTTCATGCTCTGGAATCCGGGAAGCTCTTATACAAGAGGGGCCCTTCAACCAGAATAAAAATATTTAAAAAAATGAAAAATAACCATAAAAAAGAGCTTCTTAGAAGCCCTATTGGAGAATCTAAAGCGAGGTCATTGGCAAAAGCCATTATTTATAGGATTTTGATTATTCTGACCGATATTATAGTTATTTATCTTTTGACCAAAAGATATGATGTTGCTTTATGGTTTACTGCCATTAGTAACATTGTAACCACAATTTTGTATTATTTCCATGAAAGAATTTGGAATAAAATTAACTGGGGGAAAACAACCAACAATCAACAACTAACAACTAACAACTAACAACTAACAACTAAAATAGAGATGTTAAATAGAGAGCAAATTAAAAATTTAATTAAAGGCAAAAAATTAATCGAAAATTTTATTGATTTGGATATTCAGCTGACGCCAAACGGTTTTGATTTGACCGTGGAAAAAATATTTGGATTCAATGGAGCGGGTGCCTTGGATTTTTCGAATTCGGAAAGAGTCGTGCCGCAAGCCAAAGAAATTAAGCCCAAAAAATCAGCCAAAGATAAATACGGCTGGTGGATTTTGCGGACCGGTGCATATAAAATAAGAACCAACGAGAAAATTAAT
>Ga0315282_10005732_pt1 | contig 21056 bp, 15 predicted proteins | sample YL17G07_20_MG_FD_203693 | JGI IMG/M metagenome (GOLD analysis project Ga0315282, IMG submission 203693) | Sediment microbial communities from Yellowstone Lake, YNP, Wyoming, USA - YL17G07_20 | ecosystem: Environmental > Aquatic > Freshwater > Lake > Sediment | place: USA: Wyoming | collected... | reverse complement strand
CAGTCGAGGATCAGGTGGCATCAACTCCACTATTATTACGGACTGGACAATGAGGCGATTAGGAGTAGAAATCTATTTTGAGGCAACGGGGTCCGCCGGAGTAGGTGCATATATGAGGCAACGGGCCTGTGCACCAAGGACGCTTTGTCTCGTCCTTCGGCTCGGTGCCGCCTTGCTGCGCCCGGTGTCAGCCGGGCGCAGCGTTACCACAAAGTCACTTGTTGACACTAGCGGTTCCCGTCGTAGTAGGTCGTGCCGACCTTCACGAAGCCAGCGCCAACCGACGTCTTGCCGACCAACCCTTTCTCTTTGTCGCCACAGACTTCGGCGGATGCCGATACATCCACCCCGCCGACGTTGACCAGCGGACCGCCGACGCCCAGGCAACCGCCCATGTTGCCGTTATCGGGGTTTCCGTAGATGGTCGCCTGTCCGCCCACGACGTTCGCCGTAAGCGAGATGGTGCCCTTGTCGTCGTAGCACGCCTTCAGTCCGGTCCCGAGCGCGCCCGCCCCAACGCAAGTAGCGCCGTTCGTCTCGGTCTTGATGTTGGTCGGCTGGCTCTGCTTCATCAACTCGGACGGGTCGATGTTCGTCCGCGTGCCCTTGCTCCAGTGCTGATTCCAGATGTCGCTCGGGCCGTTGGTTACGACCATCCCGCGATAGTCGCCCTGCTGAGCGACCGCTACAGCCGGACCCGTGGCGCCGAGCATTACTGCCAGTGGCACTGCGCCCGCCAACAGACGCACGACCACGTCCCTTTGGATTCTTGCGTTCATCTTCACTCCTTGCCTGCCAGCATCCGCGCACCCCGGATGCTTCGTGTCGTCAGTGGCTCGGTGCCGCCGTGATGCTTGTTCTTGGTTGTTGTTGTGTAGCATCGGGCCGGGTAAGGAGCACGACATGTGCCAGACACGGCAAATCCGAAGTCCGAAGCACGAAATCCGAAGCCACGCAGGGAAATCCCAATGTCAAAGCCCAAATGACAAGGCAAGCGGGCAAAATCCCAAGGACAAAGGACGCGGGAGAAATCCGAGGCTAGAAGGCAAGCTCAAATGACAAAATCCCAAAGCCAAAGCCGCTTCGCGGAAATCCGAAGCCCGAAGACCGAAATCCGAAGCAAACCGGGGGGAAATTCGAAGGACGAGGAGGGCGCGATGTTGCAGGGCTGCAACGGATGTTGCTGGACTGCTACGGTTGTCGGGTGAGGCTAGACTACGGCTTCGTCGGTCGAGCGGAGGTTGTGTTTCTTGATGAGGCGATAGAGGGTGGTTCGCTCCACGCCCAAGAGGCGCGCAGCCTGGTTCATAACGCCGCCTGAGGTAGCCAGCGCCCGTTCAACCGCCTCACGTTCTGCCTTGTCGTAGGCAGCCTTGAGGGTTCCGTTTCCCCGCACGCCGGGAGCGGACGTCTCATTGAGGAAGGTGCTGAGTTCATCTGGCTGGAGCGGACTGGCTGAGGCGAGCACGACCACGCGCTCGACGAGATTCCGCAGTTCGCGCACGTTACCGGGCCAGTCGTAAGCACGCAGGATGTCTGCACAGCCGGGTGCAAGCTGCAGCAGGCGGTTGTGCCGGCGGCAGTAGCGTTCAGGGAACAGGAGTGCCAGCGGCTCTACGTCCTCCCTCCGCTCGCGCAGCGGCGGAACCCGGATGTTGACGACGTTCAGCCGGTGATACAGGTCCTCACGGAATTCGCCCTTGCCGACGGTAGCAGGGAGGTCCTTGTTGGTCGCCGCCACGATGCGTACATCCAAAGCAAGCGTTTCGTTGCCGCCGAGCCGCTGTATCTCCGAGTTCTCAAGGAACCGCAGCAACTTGGCCTGCGTCGCCAGGCTCATGTCGCCAATCTCGTCAAGTAACAGCGTGCCGCCATCCGCCTCCTGCAGCTTCCCCTTGCGCGCTGCGCCGGCCCCGGTGAATGCGCCCTTCTCGTGTCCGAAAAGCTCGCTCTCAATCAGGTCCTTGTGCACCGCGGCGCAGTTCAGGGCCACGAATGGGCCGGTGACGCGCCGGCTCTGCGTGTGAATGGCGCGGGCAACAAGCTCCTTGCCCACACCGGTCTCCCCTGTGACGAGCACGCTCGCGCACGTCGGCGCGGCGCGGCCAATCAGGTCCCGCACCTTCTGTAGCGCCGAGGAATCCCCGACCATCTGGTACCGGTCGGCCAGTTCGCCACGCATCCAGCTGACCTGTTGCTGCAACTGGCCGCGTTCGATGGCATTGCGGATAGTGACTTTCAAGCGGTCCGGCTCGACCGGCTTCTTCAGGAAGTCGTAGGCACCAAGCCGCATCGCCTCGACTACATGTGGAAAATCGGCCTGGCCCGAGAGCATCACAACCGGCAGGTCGGCCGCGAACTCGCGGATGCGCCGCAGCACCTCGATGCCGTCGATGTCCGGCAGCATCAGGTCAAGCAGCACTGCATCAGGCTGCTTCTGCCTGACCGCAGCGACGCCGGACAGCCCGTCTGGGAACGTTACCGTATCGTAGTCCAGCTTCGCCAGCGCACCGGCAATAGCCTGCGCCAGCCGGACGTCGTCGTCAACAATATATAGCAGCGGTTTCTTCACATCATCAGCCATCGGCGCATCCTCTATGCCAGGACACATTCGGTGGGCAATAGTACCCTGAAAGTAGTCCCTCTGCCAACCTGGCTTTCAACTTCCACCGTGCCGCCGTGGTCCTCAACCGTTTTCTTTACAATCACCAATCCCAGTCCGGTCCCTCCCGGCGTGCGGGTGAAGAAGGGCTGGAACAGCTTGGCACGGTACTCCTCGGGTATGCCCGGCCCGGTGTCGGACACCTCGACCACGACCTGCCGCCCGTCATCTGACAAGCGCGTCTGGATTGTCAGACCGCCTCTACCGTTCATAGCCGTGACCGCATTGTCCACGAGGTTCGCCAACGCTCGCGCCATCTGCTCCTCGTCGAGGTTCACTGGCGGCAATCCCGGCTGCAGTTCGAGCTTGAGCTCAATATCCGGCCTGAGCCTGATGCCGCGTTCCTCGACTACGCGCTCGACAAGCTGGTTCAGGTCTCGCGGCTCCAGCTTCAGCGGCTCGAAGCTGGCAAGCCTCATAAACCCATCGGCCATCTTGCTCAGCCGTTCCACCTCGGCTTCGATGACTTTCGCCCCTTCTGGGCTCGGGCTCTCCTCCATCTGCTGTGCCGTCAGCCGTATGGTGCTGAGCGGCGACTTGATGCCGTGGGCCAACCGCTGCGCGACCGGACCCCACGCGCCAACCCGTCGGGCATACTCGGCAGCGGACAGGTCCTCCAGACTCAGGAAGAAGCCGCCGAATCGCACGCGGCTGACCACAGCCCGGTACGTGCGGGCGGCACCCTCGTAGGGCAGCACGACTTCGCAGGCCGCCCGCCTCTCCTTGCCCGCGAGCAGCGAGCCAAGCATCTGCCGGAGCGACCCAAACTCCGGGGCCGTGAGCGACGTCAGCAGGTCTTGTCTCTCCCAGTCACCGACCAGCCCGAGCAGCCCCCGCGCGAGGTCGTTGGCGGCAAGGACACGTCCCCTCCGGTCCAGCTCAACCACACCCGCCCGCTGCACCAGACCTCTCGCCATACCGCGCATCTCACGCCGGTGCTGGCGTCCGATCAACACGAAACCAATGCCCGCGAAAGCAAGCAACACCGCAAGGCCGGCGCTCACGCCGGCCCACGGGAACGGTCGGGGCAGAATCACCAACTGCAAGAGCATCCAGTTATCCTGTGGGGAACCGGGCACATACGGAAGCGTGGATACAGGCAGTCCCATCGGCCTGCCCTCTCCGGTCCTGACGGGCCGTACTCCCCTTATCTCGCGCAGTTGCGAATAGGATGCCAGTGTCCGCAGTCGGTGGTCGAGCACGAGTATGCCGCCCGCTCGCGTCACGACGACCAACTGCTTCTGCCCCGTCCCAAGAAGATGGTCGCAAGCCGCAATGCGTTCGATGCCCTCTGGGAGGAACCTTGTCCGCACGGACTCAAGGCTCTTGTCGTGGACCACGATACTCCCTCCAAAGGTTGAAGTGACCAACTCAACCTCGCCATCGGCATCCAGGCCATCAACAACAAAGTGCTGCTGAATGCTATCCACGGCCACCTGCCTCAATATTGACCCATCATTGGAGTTCAGCAGCAGGATTCGCCCGGCCATTCTGCCGGACACGCAACTATTGTCAACGGCAATGACATCGAGAACACCGTCACGGTCGAGGTCTGCGACCTTGACATCGGCTCCTGCGCCGTAGCAGTCAGAACGAACCGTGGTGCGCCAGAGCATCTGGCCGAATCTACCAAGGCAGATGACGTAGGTGTGCGAGTCATCCGTACCGTTCTCGGAGCAGCCGTTACCCGGCGCGCCCGCGCCGATGAGGATCTCGGCGTGACCATCCTTGTCGGGGTCAGCGGACTCCAGGTTGTCCACTAGCACCCCGAGGCCGAAACGCCAGAGCCGGTGGCCATCAGTAGGGTCAATGGCATACAGGCCACGACCCATCCACGGCCAGCCGTAACCGGAGCCGACAGCCAGGACAAGGTCCTTGACTCCGTCCTCGTTCAGGTCAGCAAAAGCGGCCCTCTGTATGGCTGCGTCCGAGCCGCCAGACCAGCCAGGTGGCCGCGGACGCGACTCAACCAGGATTCGCACGCCGTTGATGAACACGAAAAGGGATTCGGGCACAGAGACGGTCGCGATTGCCTCCGGAACGCCGTCCCCGGCTGATTCCGACGCGAAAAGGTAACACCCGCCAGCGCCCTTCGGGATGAAGGACCGACTCTGCCAGTCGTACGTCAGGTCCTGATTCCGCATGCTCACCATGCCGTCGTCTGCATAGAACAGCTCGTCGACGCCATCCGTGTCCATGTCCACGGGTATACAGTCGTATGCCTGCCATTCCGGAACCGCCGCGCGCAGTTCGCACGGGAGCCGCTCGGCCATAGTGAACTCCGCAAGAGCGACCGACAGGGCGCACAGCAGACACCGGTTCACGGCATCAATATGCACCGTAACACTGCCGTCGTCAAGCACTACGAGGTTGACTTGGCAGCGGCGGTCTCGATAATCGTTTCCTGATGAGCAGAGGCAAAACCAAGCCGAGCATCTCCCGGACCGGTACGGATGATTCGGCCGTGCGAATGCGGCCGTGGCAGGCGGCAGTCATCTGCGGGGCGGCTCTCGCGGTCTTCGCCTTCTACCTCATCACCGAACTGGTCCGGAACCGCACCCTCGGGTTCCCGCTGGATGACCCGTGGATTCACCTGACCTTTGCCCGGAATCTCGCCCACGGCTGGGGATTCGCCTACAACCACGCAGAGCCGGTCGCAGGCTCCAGCGCGCCGCTCTGGACCCTGGTTCTCGCTTTCTTCCATCTGTTCACTTCAAGCGCGGGCGCGATGGTTCTCACGGCGAAGCTCTTGGGCATGGTGTTCCTTGCCGGGACTTCGGTCTGCGCCTGCCTCATCGCGGTCCGGCTGACCCGGAACCAGTGGGCCGGACTTGGCTCAGGGCTTGCAGTTGCCACGCTCGGCCCGATGGGCTGGGCCATGATGTCGGCCATGGAGGTAACGCTGTCCGCTGCCCTGACCCTGGCCGGCATATACTGGTATCTCCGGCAAAGCCGCGGCTGGAGGGCATACGTTCCCTGGGTACTGTTCGGCCTTGCCGCCTGGACGCGGCCCGAGTGCTTGTCTCTGCCGCTGTTCGCCGCGCTCGACGTGCTGCTCCAGCGGGTCATCCTCAGGCGCAGGCCCATGCTCTGGCGCGGCCTTCTGACCTGGTTCGTGGTCACGCTCCCCTACTTTGTCCTCAACCTCGCGCTTTCCGGCTCGCCGTTTCCCCAGACGTTCGCGGCCAAAGCCGGCACTACGAGCCTTTTCACCGCGCTCGCGGCCGGGAATCTGACCCAAGTCAAAGGACTCTTTACCAGTGCCTGGCTTTCGTACCTCGCCGATTTCGCGGCGTTCCTGTGGCGGACGAATCCGGTGCTGGCGCTGCTGGTTCCTGTGGGGCTTGTGGGTCTCGTAGTGGACGCGGTACGGCGAGATAAGAACGCCGGCTTCCTCGTACCCCTAGTGGCAGCGGGTTACGTACCGCTGATGGGCATGGTCGCGCCCGCGTTCGGCCCGGCGTTTCAGAGCGGCCGCTATATCGGCAACGTGACCGCGCTGGCTGCGGTTGTGTCAGCGCTGGGCATCGTGTTCGTGGCCCGCTGGATTCGGAGCAGCCCGGCGCGCTTCGCGGTCGCCGGCCTGATACTCCTTCTCTTCTCGTTCAACGCCGTGACCGTGACCGTCGCCAGCGCCCGCAACACGGCTCATGCGGATTCGTGCATCAACCGCATGCAGGTCCCGCTCGGCCGCTGGCTGGCGGCGAACACGCCGCCGAGCGCGACGATCGCCTGCCAGGACATCGGCGCTATCGGCTATCTGTCGAACCGGCGCATCATCGACCTTGCCGGGCTGGTGACGAAGGACGTGCTGAAGTGGCGCCGCGTCCCGGGAGGCCGCGAGCGGTTCATTCTGGACGTGAGGCCTGACTACCTTGTCGTCTTCCCTGAGGCGTTCACGGAGCTGCTGCGGCTGCCGTACTTCAAGCCCGTCACCTACGCCGAAGTCGAGGATAACACGGTCAGCCTGTACGACGTCGAGCCTCAACTCCGGACTGTTGCCGGAATCCTGGTTCTGGACCAGCAAATGGGATTCGCGCCGGTCACGATGGCGGTGTACCGCTGCGACTGGGGCGCGGCGCCGGCTAGATGAGTTCTTCGATTCGGTCTGCGAGCCAGCGAGCCTGAGTGCGGCGGTTGAACCGGTCACGGCCCACGCCGGAAAACCGGCCCGGGTCGTGCTTCGCTTCGTCGATTGCCGAGACGAGCTTTGCCCCATCCAGTCCGCACGCGACCCCCGCGCCCGTCTCGGCCACAAGGCCTGCCGCCTCGTCGCTGCCCTCTCCCCACACGAGAATCGGGCGGCCGGCCCCGAAGTACTCGTAGAGTTTCAGCCCGACCGGCTGCTCGGGCTTGCCGATGTAGAGCAGCGCATCCGCGCCCTTCATGAGCGCGCACGCTTCCCGGTGAGGCAGGACCCCGGTGAGCTTGACTTGAGGGTCCGTCCTGAACCGCTTCTCGGTCTCAGCGTCCACGCGGCCGGCAAGGTACAACCTCGCACTGGGCCGGGCGCGCAGCGCGGCGACGAATGAGGCAACCTCGGCCTGATTCCGCCAGAGGTTGCCGACGTGGACGATGCTCGTGCCCTCCAGCTTCGCGGCCGCGACGTCGAAGTCGGTCGGGTCAAAACCGTTGTCCAGTACGCGCACGTCCGGCCCGACTGCGCGCGCCGTGCCCGCGTTCACCGCAAGCGCCAGGTCCGCGTGCCGGACGAAGTACCTGCGCAACCGGCGCAGAGCCGCGCGCTGGTGTCGCGGCGGCTGGGCAAAACCGGTGGGCCACGGGTCCCTGAAGTCAACAACCAGGGGAACGTGCGCGTGTGCCTTGAGCCGGACCCCGAGCATGAGCGAAGTGAACGGCGGCGTGGTGGCGAATATCGCCGAGGGTCTCTCGCGGTCGACAACGTGCCGGCCGATGATTGACCCGAACGGCAGCCAGCCGACCTTGGGGTCGGGGAACAGGAGGTAGTTCAGCAGCCGGGATAAGACGCCAGGCCCTCCGCTCAGGGCCGGGCGCAGGCGCTTCGCCTTCGCGCGCAGGACGTTGAACAGCCGGTTCGGGTCAAGGCTCTCAGTGCGGTACGCCTTCGACCCCTTGAGGTCGTCAAGTAGCGACGGGTCGTACTGGTAGTAGGCGACCGGCTTCACGGTGAGTATCAGCGGCTGCCAGCCTGCCTCGGGCAGGAACTTGCAGAGTTTGGTCACGCGCATCACCCCGCTCAGCCCCAGGGGCGGCGTGTAATAGGCGATGACAAGCAGGCGGCGCATCAGCGGATCTGTTCCGTCAATCGCCAATCGTCGCTTGTCAATCGTCATTCCCTCTCAGATGCCTGGCCATCTGAGACGACACTTCTTCGGCGGGCAGCTCGACCGGTTCCAGCTCCTTGAGAAACTCGAGCAGGCCCGCGATGTCGAGCGTCAGCATGTGGTCCTCTATCTGGAGTTCCTCGGGCAGCGACCGGAAGAACGCGCCCGAGCCGAGGTTGTCCTCGAGCCGCAGCAGGCTTCGGCTCACGACGTCGCGCACAGCCGATGCCTCGGGCGCGGGAAACGACTTAAGCCGCTTCTTCGCGACCGGACCTGAGAAAACGAAGAGCTTGCCGTCCATGTCGCTCGCATCAATCCCCTGCTCGGCAAACGCCTCGGACAGAATGAAACCGTAGGCTCCTCCGAGCAGGTGAACGATGTGCATCACGTCCCGGTCGCGGAAGTAAGGAAACTGGTTCGGCGCAAGGTCCGGGAACAACCGCTGCTTCAGGACCGGCGCGAGCCGGTAGGAGTATCCGCCCGTGCCCGTGCCCTCGAACACCTTGGTGTTTGAGGAGACCGCGCCCAGCGGTCGCACCATCAGCCTCTTCTCTTTCTCGCGGTACTCGACCAGCTCCCACGACTGTCCGCCGAGCACGAAGTGGTGGAACACGAAGAAGACCGTGCCGATGTGCCGGTTGGTCGTGGCATCGTATACCTCGAAGTTGCCGAACGTCTTGTCCTGGATGTTGGAGTGTATCTTACCAGATTCGACCTGCCGCTCCACCTCGGGGCCGACGAAGTAGACGCCCGTGCGTTGCGCCTTGATTTGGCCGGTGTCGACCATGTGCCGGAAGGCCCGGTCAATCGGTTCGTCGCCGCCCGCCAGCGGCCGCAGTATCTTGTACAGCGACTCGAGCGTCGTGCCGATGCGCCGGCGCTGGAACAGGTACGACAGAACCTGCTGCGGAATCACCGACCAGGCCGGGGTGTAGCGTTTCTCGTACAGCCGCCCCTCGGCCGCGCATTCGAGGAACGACTCGAACAGGAACCTCTCCCATGAGTCCTGGTACAGCCCGATGACGCTGAGATACGACTGGCGGCGCCGGTTGCCCCGGCCGAGACGCTGCAGCAGCGAAGAGACGTTGAACGGCGGCCGCACGAGCACCACGGCGTCGATGTCGCCGATGTCTATGCCGAGCTCCAGGGTTGACGTGCAGCACAAAAGCCCGACCCGCTCCCGGTTCATCGCCGCCTCGACCGTCTCCCGCACTTCCTTGGTCAGGCTGGCGTGATGCACCCAGACCCGGCCGGCAAAAGGCGGCCGGTCAAGGCGCTTGGCCGATGCCTCAGCGTACGACCGGGCGTTGAAGAAACAGAGCACCTTGCGGCTTTCCCTGCGCCCGAGCTCGGCCATGACCTTGTCCGGCCAGTCGTCTGCCATGGGTATGAGCGTTTCGTCTATGTCGCGCCTGTTTTCGACCTTGACCACGGCCGGGGCGGGGAAGTAACGCGTGCCGATGTCCAGGTCGTCGATTGTCGCGGACAAGGCGCAATAGCGGACGTCCTTGTTTATGAGCCGCAGCCGCTCCAGCAGCACGCGCAACTGGTCTCCCCTGGGCGTATTGTCCAGAAGGTGCAGTTCATCCAGTATTACCGCGGCGAAATCCTTGAAGATTCGCGTGTGCCGGCAGAGCAGGGAGTCGAATGACTCCGGCGTCGTGATGAGCATGAACGGCAGGCGCTTTTCGTCGATTGTCGGATGGTCCCCGGTCTTGCGGCTCAAAGGCAGTTCCAGGTATTCCATCGGGCCGGACAGCCGGCGGTACAAATCGTTCACCAGCGCCCGCGTCGGCGAAACGTACAAGACCGAGAACCTGCCCCGGCGTTCCGGCAGCAGCCGTTCGACCACCGGCGCCACTACCGCCTCGGTCTTGCCCGAAGCCGCGGGCGAAATGACCACGAGGTTCTCCCCGGCGAGGATGCGCGGGATGGTCTGAACCTGGACTTCGGTGAGCCGGCCGAACCGCGAGAAGAACGGCACCCACGTGTGCTTAAGCGCCTGGCGAATGTCGCGCTCGTCGGTCACTTCTGCGTTCAGGAACCGGAGGCGCGCGCCGCGGGCAGGATGCCTCTGGCTCTCAGCCGGGCGACGTCCAGAGCTTCGACCGAGTACTTGATGAACGACCTTATACCCTCGACGTTGCGCCGAGACGCGTCGTGCAGCACCCGCTTCTGCTCAAGCTCGGAAGGCTCGAACCCGGGATAGGCGCGATGGTAGATCATCACCATGGTCGAAAAAGCGTCGACCAGCGCCTTGTCCGACAGAGGTTCGAGCTCGATCCGGTGCTTGATCCTGTTGGCCAGCTTTATGTAGGCGTAATCATACGGGCTGGGCGTGGTGGCGAAGACCACGAGCAGCGAAGGGTCGCGGTAGATGTAGGGCACCGGCTTGACCTGATTGTGAATCATCCGGTCGCTGACCCGCTTCAGGTCAGGGTCGTTCTGCGCGGTGCGCACCAGGCCGTCCATGAAGTTCACGCTCTTGGTCAGGTAGATAATGTCCCAGAGATGGGTCACGGTCTCGGCCTCGTCAATCAGCAGCACGAGCCCTCGAAGCCCGAGTTGGCGGCTGATGTAGCTTATCCCTGAGATGATGTTGCAGTAGAAGTCGGCCGCGGTCGAGAAATCATAGAGCGCGGGAATCCGCTGCCCGCCCCTGACCCGGTGCGGGCTCTTGAGCTCGGTGGCGTATTCCTTCGTGCTCTCACCTTCAACCCACTGCCAGAGCACCTCGCTCTGCGCGTGCCCCGCATCCGTCCGTTTCAGCTTGGCGAGCACCGGCCCGAGGAACACGTGGTCGGCAATGTCGAGTTGCGTGGCCTTGCGCAGCAGGTCGCGGAATCCGTGTTCGCTGTCCGCCTGAATGTAGCGCAGGTTGTGGACGATTTCTCGATAGACTCTCTTGGGCCGGTGCGGGCTTACGTCGCGCGGGTCGAACTGGACCAGGCTTGTGGCCATGCCCCGGGCCAGCGCCCGGTGATGGACGTACTCAAGAAGATGCGTCTTGCCCGTACCGTACTCGCCCTCGACCATGAAGACGTCGCCCTTGCCCCGTGACAGCTCGCCCAGCGCCTCCTCGATGGTATTCACCTGATTCTCGCGGCCGAAGGTGAACGATTCGACGTCCTGGTGCGGCACGATCCCCAGCCTGAACGCCTCAATCATGCGCGACGCCTGAATCTGGTCGATGGTAGTGAAGGAAGGCTGGGCCGCGTCGGGAAGCGCTTCGTCAATCCTCGCAAGCAGCCGCACGCGCTGGGTCGGCAGCCACAACCTCAGCCCGCTCTGGAACTGGACCAGGAGCTCGGTCCCCCGCCAGCGGGTGTCGAGAATCTCACCCTCGCCGAAAACCGGGTGGGAAACGAGACGCGGTCGCCTGATGCCTGCTGCCGGATGCGTCACGCCTGAAGGGGAAACGGACAAATCGCTCTGCCCGGGGTCGGGCGCCGGCCGTGAAGCAGCCCGCGCCTCGCGGCTAGAACTCTTCACTCTCAACCTGGGTCTTGTCCGCCTGCTCCAGTCGCTGGGTCGTGACGCGCATCAGCTTCTCGGCGTCCTTCCGGCCGAAGTCGAGCGACGGGTTGGCCCGAAGCTGGTGCAGCGCCTCGACCGCGGAAACCACGAACAGCCTCCGGTAACCCACGTCGAAGGCGAACGCCGACACCGCCAGTTCGGCCAGCACGCGAATGACGGTCTCGCGCCGCTGCTGGGGCAGCTTGACCTCGTACGCGGTCTCAAACAGGTCGGCCAGCCGGTTGCCCAGGAGCTTCATGAACTGGACCGGCTCGACTCCCAGTTCTTCAAGGTCGATGCGCACGCCCACCGGGTTCGCATCGGTGAAGGCGCTGCGCAGCCGCTGCTTCAGCGCTTCGTAGACCCCGCCCGAGCCTTCCAGCAGCAGGTTCTCGTCCGGAACCGCGTAGAAGAACATCGCGCCGGGCAACCTCGAATTGCCGCACTCGTCGACGATCTGGCGCAGGTTGTCGAGCGCCCTGCGCTTGTCCCTCGATGAGGAAATCGACATGCCCCGCTCGGCCTCGTCGAACAGGAGCACCAGGCCCGAATAGCCGATGGCATGAACCCACTGTATCAGCGACCTGAGCATCCGGAACGCGGTCGCCTTGTCTATCCGTTCCGAGATGCGGTGCTGGGCGCGGATTTCCTTGGAGACGTCCTCGCCCTTGAGCCACTGGACGACCTCGCTGAACCCGGCGCCGTCCTCGGCCACGAGGCTCAGGAACGCGCCTCGGACCGCGTTGATGAAGCTCGTGCTCTCGGTCGTCGGCAGGGTCTCAAGGTACTTGTGCAGATTCTCGGCCCGGTCCTGCTTCCGGCGCTGGTCAGCCACCCACTTCTTTATCACCGACTCGATGCCTTTGTCCCAGACGCTCGACGGTGAATCGACCTGCATCGGCGCCGTGATGTTAGCGGCGATTCCTTTGTAGACGAGTTCCAGCTTGTCGAACGGGCACTCGGTCGGATTCAGGCTGACATAGGCGACGCAGTAGCCGTGTCTGAAAGCAAGGTTCCGCACCGAGTAGAGGAAATGGGTCTTGCCCCCGCCGTAGTTGCCGGTGATGAGCTTGAAGCTCGACAGGTTGGCCTTCAGGATTCCGTTAAGGTACTCCTCCTCCATTACCCTCAGATACGCATCGAGTCCGACCGTGAACGCCTCGATGCCGAACTCCGGCGGCGTGCCGGACGAACCCAGCTTGCTGACTATCGCTTTGGCCAGTTGTTTGTCCATCTGCTAGGCTCCCTTGCTGAGCGAGAAATATGAGTAGTGCGTGCCGTCGCCCTCTTCATTGTCCGGCACCCACAGCGCTTTGGCTTTCTCGGTCGTGGCGTCGAAGTTCGCCACGTGCAGCTTCATCCGGTCGCCGCCCACGTCGAAGACGCCCGCCTGCTTCAGACGGAACAGGTCGTAGCTGAACCGGACGCGCGGATACTCCACGAACTTCTCCCGGGCCGGATTCAGCTTGAAGCCCTCGGGCTGGCGCAACAGGACCAGTTCAGCCAGCAGGTCCAGAAGAAACACGCGCGTCCCCTCGTTCAGGCTGTTCAAGAGGCAGATGCGGCGGTAGGCGGTGTGAAGCTGCCGAGCGAGTCTCTCGGGTTCGACCGACTTCTGCTTCAGCCGGTCGTTGTAGGCGCGCAGCGTCCGGGCCAGCTCGGCCGGCGCCAGCTTCAGTCCGGACTTAAGTTTCTCTATCTCAGGCCCCCAGAAGACCGTGGCGCTGCCCGCGTCGAAGTCTGCCCGGACGGTGAATAGTCCCACGCGCAGCAGCGGCAACTGCCCCTTCACCGCCATGCCCGAGCCGTCCAGCCCGGCCACAAGCTGCCGGCCGAACTCGAACCGGAACTCGCTCCGGCCCTGCTCGACCGAGGCAAGCTCGTCCCTGTGCCATTCCTCGAGCTTCCGCTTTGCCTCGGAATCCGGGAACGCCTGCACCAGCCCGCATATGTCGGCCAGGGCCCTGCTGCGCTCGTGGGCGTTGTTGACCGGGTCTAGAAGCAGATTGCGGTAGGCGGTGAGCCGCTTGGCCATCTTCAGTGAATGACCGCTCAGGCTCTGGAGTAATTCGACTAGCCCTTCCATAGCCTTTGAGTATATCCCTGCTCCCATGTAAGTCAATGTGGTTGGACGGCGACTGGACACTCGGCGCCTGAGGTCTAGAATGACTGGCCGTGAACCTGAAACGCGTTGTCTCGCGCACCGTCGCCACGATCGTTCTTGTGGGCGCGGGTATCGCCATCATGTTCGTGCCCGGTCTCTTGAGGAATCGGAGACCGCGCGGTCCGAGCGTGAATCCTTTTGCCCCGCTGGTCGATTCGGGCGCAGTGCCGCGTGACCGCCTGCCCATCGACTCTGCCCGGGTCATGGCCGCGCTCGCCCGCGTATATGACCCGGAATTGGACTTCAGCATCGTCGACCTCGGCCTCGTGCACGAATCATCGGTTGATTCGGCCGGGAACGTGCGCGTCGTCATGGCGCTCACGATGCCCGAATGCCCTTACGGGCTGACCCTGGCCCGGGGCGCCGTGCAGGCGCTCAAGACTGTCCCCGGAGCCCGGAGAATCTCCTTGAAGCTTGACCCGTCCATTCCCTGGGACCCGTCGCGTCTTTACGGCAAAGCCCGGGAACGTTACGACTCTCTCTTCCGAAATGATTCTGCCTATAATCGTTAAGGCCCTTCTCCTCGGCCTATCGGCCGGCCTGTTCTGCATCGGCTTCTGCATGCCTCTGGTCGGCCCGGTCCTGCTGGGTCGGGAAAAGACGAAGCTGAAAGACACGGCATCGCTGCTGGGTCTGTTCCTCGCGGGACGGCTTGTGGCCTATCTCCTGTTCGGCGCGCTGTTCGGTCTGGTCGGCGCGACCCTGACCCGGGTCTGGCTGGTAAGGACCTATCTGCTGCCGGCTGTGTATCTCCTGCTCGGCGTTCTGATGGTCCTCTACGGCCTCGCCATGTCGATGCCGCACCTCGGCTTCTGTCGCGTGCTCAGCCCCAGACTTCGGTCGCCCGCGTTTCTGCCGGCGCTTGGTTTCCTCGCCGGCATAAACCTGTGCCCGCCGTTCCTCTTGGCTATTACCGCGGTCGTCGGTCTCGGCGGCGCGTTCAGGGGGCTCCTCTTCTTCTTCGTCTTCTTCGTCGCCACGAGCATCTACCTCCTGCCTCTCGTCTTCGCCGGGATTGCCAGCCGGTTTGCTTCGATACGGTTCGCCGGCCGTGTCTCCGCGGTGGTCGCGGGCGGCTACTTCATCTACCTTGGCCTCACCATCCTGCTTCCACCCGCTCGCCCGCCAAGTCCGCCAGTCTGCAATCCAGAACCTGGAATCTGCAATCGGTTGGCCGTCAGCCGTGAGCCGATGACCGTGGTCCGTCGCCCGTCATGCCCGCGACTGCCAACTGCGACCTGCAAACTGGTCACTGGCCACTCGCGCCCCTGGCGCGAAGGCCGTCAGCCGTGAGCCGCAAGCCGTGAGCAAACACTCCGCGATGGAACCCGAACCCCCGGCCTTGACGGAGACGAAAGAGTCCCCGAAATCCCCCGGGCAGATCCAGTTCTGAGGAATTCCGGTCAGTGTCAAAGGACGATGGCGAGGCCTGCGGCGCCGCCGAGGCCGATGCAGCCGCCGAACCAGAACGGCGCAGACGGGCCGAACAGGCTCCAGAGAGCGCCGGCAAGCAGCGACGCGGGCAGGAGTCCAATGCCGGTCAGGGTCGAGTGCAGGCCGATGAAGGTGCCGCACTGGTCCTGGGGAGCGATGTCCGCGACCAAGGCCTTTTCCAAACCTTCGTTCAGGGCGCTGTACACGCCGTAGAGCGCGAAGAGCAGCCAGACGAGCTCGGGTTTGTGCGTCAGGGCAAAGCCGATGTACACCAGGCCGTAGAAGGCGTACCCGGCAACGAGCAGGCGTTTGCGGCCGATGCGGTCGGACACGTGGCCGAAGGGATAGGAGAGGACGCCGTAGACCGCGTTGTACAGCAGGTAGGCGGCGAGAACCGCAAGCACCGACATGCCGAGGTTCCTCGCGCGGAGCAGCAGGAACTGGTTGGAGGAGTTGCCCGAGGCAAAGAGCGTAACTACGAACAGAAACCACTTGAGCTTCACCGGCAGGCATTTCCATGACAGGCGGGGCAGTTCGCGCGCCCGCGCATTCTTCCTGCGCTCGCGGATGAAGAAGAGCGCGGCGACGCCGAGCGCGGCCGGGATGAGTGAGAAGAGGAAGATGCGCTGATAGTCATGAGGTGCCAGGTTGCGACCGAGGGTGCTGACCAGCCAGATGGAGATGGCGACCCCAGCAGCCGCGCCGAGAGTGTCCATAGCCCGGTGCAGGCCGAACGCCTTGCCGCGCCTGCCCTCGGGCGTGGAATCGGCAATCAGAGCGTCGCGCGGGGCGCTACGGATGCCCTTGCCGAACCGGTCAACCATGCGGCCGGCAAAGACCAGTCCCCAGCCGTGCGACACGTACAAGAGCACCTTGCCGATGGTCGAGCCGGCATACCCGGCGATGGCAACCGGCTTGCGGCGGCGGAGCTTGTCCGAGAGGCGGCCGGAGAAAACCTTGAGCAGGGAGGCAGTGGATTCGGCAAAGCCCTCGATGACGCCGAGGATGGCGGGCGGAGCGCCGAGCGCGGCCAGGTAGAGCGGGATGAGCGGATAGACCATCTCGGTCGAGATGTCGGTCAGGAGGCTCGCGATGCCGGTGATGACGACGTTGAACATCGAAGGCAGTAGTCTATGACACGTCGCATCGAAATCAATTCTGACGCGCGTGCCGGCCGGGCGCGGTCGGCGACGAGACGCCACGTGCAGAAGTCGGAATGCCGCGTGCGGACCACAAAACGGGCCCCCGGATGGCCTCCGGGGGGGGCCACCCGGGGTGCCCCCATACGCGCTAACTTAGTGCATTGACAGATGTATTTGGGGTCTAGAATCGATGGATGCAAGACAATGATAGAGAAGCGGATTGGCAGACTCTGATGCGGTTCCTCCCCGCCGGCTGGGTCGACAGCATCATGGCGAGAGTACAGGTAGAGGACTACCCGTCCCACGCCGCGTTCAGCGCCACCCAAAACAAGCTTTACGTCTCCCGTACCGACACCGGCAGCTTGGTGGTGATTGACGGCAGCGCCGACGCGGTGGTCGCGGGCGGCTACTTCATCTACCTTGGCCTGACCATCCTGCTGAGGTAGAGGTCGGACGACGACGTGTGCACCGCTTGACACCTTAGCCAGTATTGTGGCTCGATTCCCCTGTTTGACACGCGGGGCGGCAGGCCTATGATGCCTGTGAGGATGAAGATGGCCCATCTACGCTTCCTGCGGGTCCTGGCAATCGCCCTCTGCGCGGCGGCCGGGCCAAGCTCCGGTCAATTACGGGAGGCGGTCGTGACCGGCGGATTGGCGTATCTTGCAGTCTCCCAGCAGGTTGAAAAGAATGCGAAAGCGCTTGACAGAGGGATGGGGTTAAGTCATAGTGATGCAGAGGAAGCGCAATGACTCCACGCCTTAAGTCTGCATCCGCACTTATTGCGGCCTGCCTGCTGACAGCGACGGCCCGCGGGCAGCCCTACGTCGAGGACAGTATCGACGTCGGCGGGGCATGGGTTGGAAGCATGTGCTACAACTCACGCGCCGATGTCATCTACGGCCGCTGCCAGACGGCAGGTCTGTTCTGGGCCATCGCCTGCTCAACCAATCAAGTCGTCAGTTCGTTCTATGTTCCGACGCCCCGCATCATGGTTTACGATTCACTGGACAATAAGGCATACTGCACCTTCACGACCGGGGAAGCCGACTCGGTCTTGGTCGTGGATGGCAGCACCCACCGGAGACTCAGGGCTATAGAGCTGGAGTGGGCTGCGACGCCGGTCTGGGACCCGGTCGACAACCGCGTGTGGGTATCATGCACCGAGGCGAACGAGGTCGCCTGCATTGACTGCCGGACCGATTCGATTATCTGCCACATCGCGGTCGGGGCCGGCCCGCTGAAGATGCACCTGAACACGCGGCGTCGGAAGTTGTACGTGCAGAACTACGATGAAGGCAGCGTCTCCATCATCGACCTGAACGCCAACCGCGTACTCAGAACGTTGCCCACCGGCGACTATCCCCAGTCTGGATGCTACTCCTATTACGCAGACAAGTACTACTGCGACGGAGGCGGCCGGGTCACCGTGATTGACGGGCGGGGCGATTCCGTCATCGGTCGAATAGTGCTGCCCGCCCAGAGTTCGGCGACGGCGATGGTATCAGAGGACTCCGGGAGCCTCCTGTTGGTCGGGATCTACGGAGGTCACAACAACCTGATATATGTTGTCGACGCTCAGACCGACTCCGTGAAATCAACCCTGACCGGCTGTGATGGACCGGTGGCGTTCGTATGGAGTCGGCCGACGAATCTGGTCTACTGCGCCAGTGACTACTCCGACGCTGTACTAGCTATCTCCGGTGACGGCTCCCGCGTCATTGCCACATTGTCGGCTAGCGACGCACCGTTCGCGCTCTGCTTGTCCCCGGTCCAACGCCGGGTCTATGTCGGTCATCTGAACTCTAGCAGAATCTACGTTATCCGTGACAGTGCAGCAGCAGTTCGCGAGGGCGTGGTCAGCCGGATTCGGCAAGACTCCGCGACCCGCATCCGGCCCAGCGTGTTTTGCGGCCAGGCGAGGGTCGAATGCGACAGCGGGGAACCGAACGCTGCGCTACGCGTCTACGCACAGGATGGCCGTCTAGTACGGTCGCTCCCGCTCCAAAGGCGGGGGAATGGACGGCTGCGTGCAGTCTGGGACGGGCGTGACTCGCGCGGCCGTGATGTTCCGGCAGGCGTTTATTTCGTCTCGGAAACGGGAGGTGCGACGACCCGAACGAAGATCGTCAAGCTGAAGTAGAATGGGCTGGCCGGGTCGCGCGTGGCCTGGCCGGATTACTTCGGGCTGCAACATGAGGAGGTAAGGTGTTGGCGATGTTAGGGTTTGCGCTCTGCGCCGCGCTGTCGGCGAGAAGCCCCACGGCAGAACCGGATACACCGGAGTATCTGGTATGCTGTGCACCCGCATACGATGACGCTATCCAGCCGCTGGTGGAATGGGAAAGAAGTAAAGGAATCTGGACAGAGAACGTCGACGTTTCAGGCAGTTGCGAGGAGATACTGGGGAGCATCCGGTGGTGGTACAATCTTGCCACGCCACCCACCCTGAAGTACGTTCTCCTGGTTGGTTCGCCGGACCAGATTCCTGGCTGCGGCCTCTGGGGGACCGGCTGCTTCCAAGATTGTTACTACGGAAACATGGAAGGTGACTATCGGATGGAGATATCGGTCGGGCGGCTGCCAGCGAGGACGGTTCAAGAATGTAACGCCATGGTCGCCAAGATCTTGGCCTACGAACGGCCGCCGGCCGGCTCCGACACGTCTTGGTTCCTCAAGGGGACGACCATCGTCCGGGAGGGCACCGGTGACGAGGAGAGTCTCTATTACTGGAGGGACACGCGGGCCGTCCACGGCCTCTGGGCGAACAACGGCTATGCCGTAGTCGACAGTCTCAGCCAACAACGCGGCGACAGCAGCACGGATGTCAACGTGGCGGCGAGTGATGGCCGGTCGTTCATCACGTTTCGAGGAAGCAGCGTGGGCAGGTGGTATGCCCCATTCGACCAAGTTAACCCTGCCTCGTGGCACAATGGCGCGAGATTGCCGGTAGTCGTCTCGGGGTCTTGTCAGACCCTAAGCCTCGAACCTGGGGCTGGCGCGCGAATGCAGGGCGACTCTTGGATATGCCTCGGTTCTCCTGAGAGCCTCGGTAGTATCGTATCGTACTTCGGGACAACTAGCAGTGGGTCGCATAGGTCACCATACCGAAGTGCGGTCTTCAGAGCGTTCTTTGAGGCCTTATACGAGCGCCAGGAGTACCTGCTCGGCACCGCAGCCGCGCTGGGTCGTGACTCTGCAGACCAGCAGTGGCCGGGCGACTCGCTCTGGTATTTGGAGTGGAACTTGCTTGGCGACCCAACAATGCCGGTCTGGGTTGGGGGAGTGCCGCGGCCGGCGCAGGTCGATTATCCCGAGACGATTCCGTGGAACGTGGACAGCGAGAGTCTGCTCGTCAGCATCTCCGGGCAGCCGGTAGAGGGTGCGCGCGTATGCCTCCGGATGGACCCGGATATATACTTGGTCGACGTGACCGGTGCGTCAGGCGTGGTAACGTTCTCCTTCCCTCCCGACCGCCCGTACGGGAACGTCAAGCTGACCGTGACCGAAGGGCACGCGGCATACGCTCCCCACACGCCGATGCTGCCGTACGAGGACTCGATTTGGCTGGCACCCAAGCCATGGACCGGGAAGGAACCAATGCCGCCCGACCCGTCGAACAAAGCGGTCAAGGCCGGCGGGTGGCTGGCGACTGACCCGGCAAGCGGGCTGATATACGGCGCGAAGGGGAACAAGACGGCGGACTTCTACCTGTACAGCACGGAGACCGGGGCCTGGGCACAGCTTCGACCGGTTGAGAAAGGCATCGAGGGCAAGCTGCCGAGCAAGGGCTGCCGCGGAGCCTGCGACGGTCAGGGCCACGTCTACATGACGAAGGGGAACAACACTGCGGGTTTCTGGCGGTACAGCGTCAACGGCGATTCCTGGACTCAGTTGCCGGACGTGCCGTTCGGAGTCAGCAACAAGAGGGTCAAGGACGGCGCTGACCTCGCCTTCGCTGTCTCCAGCGATACCGGGTACGTGTACCTACTGAAGGGCAACAAGTTCGAGTTCTACCGGTTCAACTGCACCGCGCAGAGATGGGAAACGCTCGCGGTCGCGCCCGGCCATCCGCACAAGTGGTCCGAGGGTTCATTCCTCGTTTACGATGGCGAACACACGATTTACACGCATAAAGCCAAGTACGACGAGTTATACGCATATGACGTGCAGACGGACTCGTGGTCTTCCCCACAAGCTGGCATGCCGTTTCTTAACAGCCGGGGTCAGAGCAGGCGGTCGAGAGATGGCGGCTCGGGTGCATGGCTCAATGGTTGCCTCTACGCGCTGAAAGGCGGAAACACACAGGAGTTCTGGCGGTACAACCCGAGCACGGACTCGTGGCACGAACTCGATACCTTACCGCAGTACGGCACGTCCGGGCTGAAGAAGATGGTGAAGGGTGGCGGCGACATCGTGCCCCAGGCCGACGGCTCGGCTCTCTACGCTCTCAAGGGCAACAATACGCGGGAGTTCTGGCGCGGCGTGCCGCAGACTGAGACGAGCTATGGCTGGCCCGGAGCCGGCTATGCCGAACGCGGGCAAGGCGGTCAGGTTGACGCAGGCGAGACCGGGCTGTCAAGTGGCGTAGCGGCATTCCTGCCGAGATGGAACGCACAGGGCACGGCTGTCTGCTACAGCCGGGAGGCGGACGACGGCGTCGGCGCGGGCTACGAGCAGATCTATCTTGTGCGCAAAAGTGCCCCTGGCCTAGAAGTCCGGCCGGAAACCGGGGGTCTGGGGCACGCGACCCCGAGCAAACGCGGTGCGGCCGAAGCCTTGTCGCCGTTTCACCTCGCCGATGAGACTTGGCACGAGAAACAGGAGGAAAG
>Ga0315282_10005731_pt1 | contig 21057 bp, 20 predicted proteins | sample YL17G07_20_MG_FD_203693 | JGI IMG/M metagenome (GOLD analysis project Ga0315282, IMG submission 203693) | Sediment microbial communities from Yellowstone Lake, YNP, Wyoming, USA - YL17G07_20 | ecosystem: Environmental > Aquatic > Freshwater > Lake > Sediment | place: USA: Wyoming | collected... | reverse complement strand
CCCTTTGGCGTTTTCCCACGCTCGATCACCCAGGAACCGATCGGCGACCCGGTGATCCTGCTGGGAGACCCTCTGCCGGGTCCGACCGTCGCCATTCAGGGGCAGAATCTCGTTCTGGTCAGGCCCGTGGCGGGCAGCGCGGAGCTCGACCAGGTGACCCAGGCGCCCATGACCTCCGGGTTTGGCCTGGCCTCGGGCAGCGCCGGCGCAAAGCCCCGCCTGGTTTTCGGCGATGATCTGGGGGACATCTACGATTGGTATGTGGGAGATTTGAAAGAGAGGGGCGGCCTCAAGATTGAGAAAGAGAATCTGGGGCTGACCCCCGTGCTGGCGGATTTCGACGGCCGGCCGGGGGCCGAGTGTCTGTTCTGTTTCCCCGAAAAACAACGGATTCGCATGGTGGCGTTTCCCGACTATCCCACCGCGCCGAACGCCATTGTCTGGCAGACGCGCGGCGGCAATCTCTGGCGGACGGGCTGGCGCGATCGCCGCTACTACGAAGCCCTTCGCCAGCGCTACGCCGACGTGGACGCCCGCCTGAATGCCAATTTGAAAGCGGCCGAGGAAGCCCTCAGCAGCCGGGCTTGGGTCAGCGCGCTCCAGTCGTCAGCGCTCGTGCTGAGCGTGGATCCCCACCATCCGCTGGCGCGAAAGTTCCATCGCCAGGCCTGGGTTCACCAGAACATTATCCCACTGTTCCTGGGCGGCGTGGCCCTGCTGGCCCTGGTCGGAGCCGCGCTCTACGCCTCGTTCCTCGCCACGGTCCGCCGGGTGGGTCTCAAGCAGGCCGCCGAGCGGGTCAAAGCCGATCAGGTGGACGAGGCCATCGCGCTTTACCTGCGGCTGCACCGGCGGTTTCCCACCCATTCGAAAACCAACGCCATCCTGGCCAACTTGCTCGTCGAGCAGGACCGCCTCGAACCGGACTATGCGTCGGTGTTCGAGCACGCTTACGCCGATCGCCCGGGCGACGGCCGATTGTTGGGCGCGTTGTCGGAATGCTACGCGCGGACCGGCGGCCTTTCGCCCAAAGCACGCGACGTCTATCTCAAGTCGCTCGATGTCTCGCCGCGGCCCGCGGAACTGAAATTCCTCATTGGCCGCAGTTTCTTGGCCGAACGGCGACCCCAGGAAGCGCTACGGTTTCTCAGCGACGCCACCGCCGAAGGATTCCAGGAGGACCAGGTCTATCAGGCCATGGCCGACGCGTACCTCGAGCTGCGGTATCACGACCCGGAGATTCTCCCCGTTCTCGAAAGGGTCCTTCCCCTGCGCGGCAACGACAGACCCTTCCTGGCCTACCTCTGCGAGGTCTATCTGGCCAACGAAAAGTCGGACGCGGTCGCGCTCAAGTGCGCCCAGCAAACGCTCGCGCTCGATCCCGCCTGCGACCCGGCTCACATGCTCTATGTCCAGATCCTGCTCGCGCACGGCCAGGCCGAAGGGGCCTGGAGGCGGGCCGAGGCGCTGCTTCGCCAGCAACCCGATCGGCGCAAGGTGCTTCGCCTGGTCAGCCGGTGCCTGATTGCGCTCGACCGCCGGGATGATCCGTCCGTGCAGCTTCTCGAAAAAGCCCGGAGCTACTATCCCGACGATCCCAAGATTCTGGCGCATCTGGCGCACGTCTATTTCCAACGCGAATGGTTCGACCCTCATGCGGCCTCGATCTACCGGCACGCCGCCGAGCTGTGTCCCGACGACGAGCGGATCATCGAGGCGGTGGCGCGCCTGGCCGAAAACGAAAACGACAAGCAGGCCCTGGCCGGGCAGCTCGAGAAACTGGTCGCGTTGGGGCGCGCCAACCGCAGCGTGATGATCCGCCTGGCGACCGTCTATCGCGACCTGGGGATTGCCGACCCGCGGGCGCGCAAGGTGTACGAGGTCGCCGTTCAAGAGAACCCCGACGATCGCGATTTTCTCACCGCGCTGGGCAAGGTCTATATCGCGATAAGGGAGACCAGCCCGGCCGGCGCGGCGGTCCTGGGGCGCCTCCGCCGCGACGGGGTGGATTTGTCCGGGCTGGATCGCCAACTGATCGCCGCGCTCGACAGGAATTCCGACTACGCCGCGCTGATCCCGCTCTGTGATGCCTACCTGGCGTCCCATCTCGACGACCAGGAGGTCCGGCGGCTCCGCGCCCACGCCTGCCTGGCCACCGGTCAGGCCGACCGCGCCATCACCGAATATGAACAGCTCGCCCAGGCCGGCCGCGAGAGCAATGAGGTGGTCACCGATCTTGCGCTCGCCTATGCCGAAGCGGGGCGGACCGACGATCGCGCCGTCTCGCAATACGGACGCGCTCTGCGGATCGCTCCCAACCTCGACGCCCTCTATCGCGCGATCGGTTGCGCCCATGCCAAACGCGGCAATCTCCAGGATGCCATCGGCCAGTTTCGCACGGCCTTGCGCACGCGCAAGGAATGCGTCGGCCCCTTGGTGGACCAGTGCCGGGCGCTGCTCGAGGAGGATTCCCATCGCCGCCCCCTGCGCTGGTTCCTCTGCGAGCTCCTGATCAACTGCGGACGGTTCCGCGAAGCCATTGATGAGTTGACCCTCTTGTCCGAACAAGAGCCGGAAGAGCAGGGGCGCATTTGTGAGGCGCTGGGTCATATCCTCGAGGTGGATTCGGAGAATGTCTACGCGCGGAACTCGCGGGGGGCGCTGCTCTCGAAGGCGGGACGTTACGCCGAGGCGCGTGCGGACCTCGAGGTGGCCAACCGTTTGCAGCCCAAGAGCCCCCAGACGATGGCCACCCTGCGGGCGGTCTACGAGGCTTTGCTGGCCACCGGCGAAGATCCCGAGGTGAGTTTCCGCCTGGGCCGGATTCTCCGCGACCTGGGCGAAACCGACGCCGCCCTGCGCAGCTTCCAGCGGTCCGTCCGCGATTATCGCTTCGAGGCCGATTCCACGCGCGAGATGGGGAAGATCTTCATGCAGAAGAACCTGCTCGATCTCGCGCTCGAGGAATTCCAGAAACTCCCCACGGATGACGATCTCAAAGAGACGATCTACCAGCTGGGCCAGCTCTGCGAACAACGCGGCGATGCCCTCGGCGCCCGCACCGCCTATCGGCTGATCTTTGCCGCCGACGCGGGGTTTCGCGATGTCCAGACGCGGTTCGAGACGCTGTCCGGCGAAGTGGCCGGCGAGCGGACCAGCTCGATTGACCGCACCATGATCCTCAGCCAGCTCAGCGAAAAGGCCAAGCACCGCTACAAGCTGCTCGAAGAAGTCGGCCGCGGCGCCATGGGCATTGTCTACCGCGCCATGGACAGCGAACTGGACGAAGTGGTCGCGCTCAAAATCCTCCCCGACAACCTTTCGACCAACACCGACGCGCTGACCCGCTTCCGGCGCGAAGCCCGCTCGGCTCGCCGTCTGAGCCACCGCAACATCGTCCGCATTCATGACATCGGCGAGGAGCTGGGCCGCAAATATATCTCCATGGAGTTTGTCGAGGGCACCAACCTCAAGGCCATGATCCGGGCCTCCAACGGCCTCGAAATCCCGCGCGTCCTCAAGTATGGCTCCCAGATCCTCGACGCGCTCGCCTATGCCCACAGCATCGGCATCGTCCACCGCGACATCAAGCCGGCCAACATCATGATCACCCGCGAGGACGAAGTGAAGATCACCGATTTCGGCATCGCCAAAATCCTCGAAAGCACCGACGCCACGGCCGAGGGCGCCGTCGTCGGCACGCCGCTCTACATGTCGCCCGAGCAGGTGCGCGGCGACCCGGTGGACCACCGAGCCGACCTTTATTCCGTGGGAATTCTCCTCTATGAATGCGTCGAAGGCCGGCCGCCTTTCCTCAAGGGCGACCTCGCTTACTCTCATCTTCACCTTTTCCCCGAGCCGATGGAGCACGGCTTTGCCGAGCTCAACGCCATTATCATGCGCGTGCTCGAAAAACGAAAAGAAGACCGTTGGCCCAGCGCCCAGGCCATGCTCGACGCCCTCCGTGTCTTGAAACTACCGGGATCGTGAGCGGGGCCTCATTTGCTTTCGGTAACGTTTGCTGTTCTGGCAACCCAACGAGATGATTCCTTCCAAAAGCCGTGATCATGCACGCTTCTCTCGGCGAATGAAGCTATCAACAAAGGACTTGACGGGTTCATCCGCAATCATGCCCAATCAGGCCGAGAATCAAACTTGACGTCATTGGATTGGTCCCCTTCAGGGTGCTGTGGCACTTGGTACCCGACAGGCCTGTAGCGCCGGTTAGCGTATCGAGGGGCCTACAAGGGAGTGGAGCATCGGCATTCCTACGGCTTAACTAGTGGCCGCGAGCAGATGCTCGCTGGCTCGCGAGCGGGCGGCCAACCGTTTTCATCATAACGAACCGGCCCGCCGAAGTTCAGGCACAAGGGTGACGGGTTCGTGATCTTGGCAAAGAAAGGAGCGAGAATGATGAGAAGCACGCTATTGGCGCTGTGGATCGCCTGCGCACTGGCCTTGGCCGGCTGCGCAAGCATCAGATCGCCGGGTCCCCAAGCCAGCATCTTGATCGTCAGTTCGCCCGAGCTGAAAGAAGCGGCCAAGAAGCAGCAGGAAGACATTCACTCCCTGCAGGCCGAGTGGGAGAAAACCAAGGGGCTGATCCGGGCCCTCGATCAGCAACAGGAGAGCGAGCTGCAGCTGATCGGCCACGAGGTCGCCCTGATGGCCTCCGAAGCCAATGCCGCTCGGCAGATCGTTAAACAGGGCACCACCGGCACGGCAATTCTCAACACGGAGAAAGTCCTGGGGGAACTCAAGACGACCGACACCAATCGGCTGAACCACTTCTATGCCCTCGCCAAACAGCCGGTTAACGCGATTCCCTCCGCCATCGAACGGAGGAAACTGCTTCTCGCGGCGTGGACGAAGGTCACCTCCGAGACCGCCTTGCCCAAAGGTATTCGTGAGACACTGGTCCTGAGAAAATCTGAGAGCGAACGGTACTTTTTGGATGACCGTCTGGAAGACGAATACATTGCGGCGATTCAGCGAAGAAGCGACGAGGGCAAGCCTCTGCGCGAGGACGAGCGGAAGATCATGAACTGGGTGATGTATCTCGCGGCGAGCGGAGGCGACTACTACCGCGACGTTCCTCAAATGATCATGGTCGAACATGTGCAGAGGTTCTTCTCGGACTTGTACGATATTCGGAACGGCAACTGGAAGGAGATTGATCTGCGGCTCAAGTTGGTGGGCGATCTGATCTCCTACCAGCGCACTTACATGGAAAACGACATCGAGGCGGTGAACTGGGAGACACTCGCCAGAGCCGCGGGCCGGTTGGTGGACGCTGCCAAGAAATTGAAGAAGGACTGAGCGCGCCGACAAGAACACGCGAAAAGGAGGAGAACAATGATGCCCTCGGTTTTTCGACCGGCATTCCTCTGTATGGTGGCGGCTCTGCTGCCGACGGGCTGTGCCTATTTGTACAAGACAACCAGCCAGCCAAAAGAAGTCGTTCAGTCGTCCATAGCCATCGAGATTCTGCTGGGTGGTCCTCTCGAAAAACAACCCGCGACGAAGAGTCTGCACAAAGAGGCGACCGGGAAAGAGCACCGTCGGAACGAGTTGACCTTTACGGATACGCAAGGGACGCGGACCCGCTATGTGCGGTGGGCCAAAGCCCTGCTGTTCAAAACGTTCGGCGTTGATACAAGGACCTCGCCGGTTTCGGCACTCATTCCCCAATTCTATGCCCTGCGGTATCTCCCGAACAACACCATGGCCACCAGTGCGGACGTGGGATTGAAAGATGTCTGGCAGCTGATGGCCGGCAACGAGCAGTTCACGGCGGGCGAGCGCGACGGCAATCTGGCGTATGCCGTCGGGTCGGCCATACAGGCGCTGATCGCCGAACAGCAGCGTCTGGTGTTGCTGGACCATAAGGACGGCAAGATCAGTTCGCGCGAGGCTTTCGAGACGATCGCCGAGCTGGAGTCGCGCTACCGCAACGCCAGGAGAATTGCCTTGACTCGCCTGACGCGTCTCCAGGAGATCTCGCGTCAAAAACAAGAGCTCTATCAGGAGCTGGCCGGGCAGGCCCAAGCGCTGGCGATCAACCAGCGCGCGCTGACCGACCACCATCTCCAGATCACCACCGGCGCGCCCGCACTGGATTCGTTCCGATATCGCTACGATCTCTACAAAGGCGCCTATGAGCGTTTGAGGGAACGCATCGAGAAGGCGTATGAAGAAGGGCGCAAGGAGAACAAGGAACGGCGGGAGAAAATTGAGAACGCCCGCTCGCCGCTTGACGCCTTGCGGAAAACCGCCAAGGGGCTTTAACGGCAGAAAGCGAAACGAAAGGGAGATACTCCAATGCCAGATGAGACCGACATCACCGATTTCAGACAAATGATCGAAGGCCTACGCCAAATCAAGGATTCCGCCACCGATATTGTTGCTGACGCTACGGGTGACCCTGGCGCCGACCAGGGGCAGATCGGAAAAGTCGCGGAGAACGCCTCGAAGCTGCGCGAACAGCTCAGAATCCTGGAGAATCTCAAAGGGTGGATCGAAACAAAGAATCTCGAGGCGCAACGGTTGCTCGACGAAGTCCAGCATGAGGCGGATGTGCAAAGGCGAGGCGCTCTTCAAGCAGAGGCGGAGGAGGTTCTGGCGAAGGTTCGGGAAGCCACTGAGCGGCTCAATCGCATTCCCGAATTGAGCTGTGAGACTGTGACGGAGGTCCAAAACTGGGCAGGGACCATGAGAGAACTGGCGCAAGACCGCGAGAGGACCGTCGAAAACATCAATACGATCGTGAACATTGTAAGTGGGGCAGTGGAGATTGCAGCAAAGTTCTTGCCTCTGGCGGCCTTGGCGATCTGAGTCGGGTCGTGCCTTTGAGTAGGATAATACCTGATGGGCGCGCGGCGCCTTTAGAGCGCGTCTTAGAATTACACAAACCCTTTCCCGTCATTGCGAGGAGCGGCCGCGCCGCGACGTCACGGCGTACCAAACCGTCAGCGGGCCGGAGTCATTGAGGTTCAGTATATACTTGCCGGCCGTGCCCGCGAGCTTCTTTGGTTGTCCAACGGGTACGCCGCAGCCATCGAGTGCAACCGCCTCCAGTCCGCCTCCCGCCCCGTCGGACCGCTGAAGCGTTACGCGCCCCTCGACCGGTTCGATCAGAATGGGCGGTCCGCCCCAACGATCGCCGACGCTGTTCCGTTGCTGGTTCCATTGCATCCCGCTGTTGGCGCAGCGAGCGGCGGCGACGACCAGGATCCTCCCGGCTTCGTTCAGCGGTTTGCCATCGAGACTCACGGCGCTGACCGCCGCAAAAGGCGTTTTGATTTCAAAGAGAGCGTTGCGCGTTTTCAGGGATTTCGATCCGATCCAGCCCACGGCGGCTTGCGTGCGCGGCGCGTCAATCGTGAGGCAACCCGTTCCCTTGCCCGAGGCATCCCACACCAACTCACCCGTGTCGCTTTCGATCTTCTGTTTCGGCGCGACGAAACCGATGCCCTCCATCCGTGTGGTGCGCTCGGCGTCGAATTTGGCGACGCGGAAGCGATGAACCAGCGGCAGAAGCGGCGACAATTCGCCCTCCAAACGGAAGCCCTCTCTCAATCCGGCTTCCCTCAGACTATCAAAGACGTGATGTTCGTCGTAGGCGATGGTGACGAGGCGTTTTGCCGGTCGCACGTCCGCGCGACGAAACAGGAGTGACGCCGTCGGCATCTGCGCCATCTTCGTCACCTCGTTGACGATGTCGAAATAACCCGTCACCTCGTTCCCGCTCAGCTCGTTCTCGCGCCAGCGGTGGCAAAACGTGTAGGCATAGATCGCATCCCAATCCTGGAGCGCACCGTAGGCGGCGATGACCAGCGGCATTTCGCCGCCGTACTCGTCGGGGAAGGGGTGGTTGTATTCGCTGACCGTGAACGGCTTGCCCTCGACCGCCGACCGGCAGAGCGAAGCGAGGGTGCTTCTTTCCGGAGAATCGAGCATGGGCGTATTGCCGATCGTCCAGTCGGTGCGCGACCACGGCTGGCGCGGGAAACTCGGGTGTTGCCAATAGGCGTGGCAGTCCATCAGGTCGAGCGACGATTCGGCCCAGAGGCAGGGCAGACCGTAGTTGTGGTTGGTGCCCTCGACCAGCGCGCGCACGCCGAGCTCCTTCTTCAGCAGCGTGTACAACTCCTTGTAGTAGGCCATCTCGGTTTCATAAAGGAAACGTCCCTCGTCGCGGAAGCGGGCGGTCGTCACGCTGCCAAACTCCTCGGGCGTGAGGCGTCGCACCGTTCCCTTGGCCGGGTCTTCATCGTCCCGCAGCCCATCAATGTTAGCCTCGGCCATCGTTACGTTGGCGAGCCAGACGGTGCCCGTCGCGTTGCCGAAATGGAAACTCAGGCGCACGCTGTCATCGTCGCTCGGCGCAACAAACGTGAAACGCTCTTCGCGCCAATCCATCGTTGCGTCGCACGGTTTCGATCCGTAGCCGCGATAGGGGTCGGGACCACTGTGGGCGACCTCGGCGTTCACCTTGCGAGGCGAAGAAGCCTTGAGGCGGAAACTCACGCCATATTTCTCGCCCTTGCGAATCTTGAAACCGGTCTGCGTCAGTATGACGTGCCAGTCCGTGCCGCTCACTTGAGCGACGGTGACTTTCGCGCACGAGCGATCACCCTCGCGAACGATCTCGAACTGAGCCTCGGCGGGCTTGCGCGCGGTGAAACTCCAGGCCTTCTTGCCTTCCGCGAAATCGCCATTGGCGAGCCTCTGCGAACCGGCTTTGCGCGTACCCTCGCCCCACGCCTTGGCCAGGGCATCGCGCGTGGGATGGCGCTTGGCCAGCCACTGATTATAGAAGCGCGTCAACTCCTCGCCATAGAAAGGCGGGATGTCGGTCCACCCTCCGCCGGCGGGCCTCGACCGCTGCTCGCCGCGCAAAAAGCCGCGCGTCCATCCACCGAGCAGCGAGTTCTCGTTGGTCATCTCGACGATAATGACGGCCGGGTCGGACGCATAGGACTTATTGGTGTAAGGATTGCGGTGGCCGAACAGATTGCGGATGTATTCCTTCTGCAACTCAATCATGCGCGGATCGAAGATCACGCAGTACTTGCTGTAGGAGAGCCAGTCGGGCTGGGCGACGCCGTCGGCCTCGGTGAACTTGCGAAAGACGTGCGTGTTCAAGTTGACGTAGATGCCGCGCTGCTCCAGTTGCGCGATGAAGAAGTCGAGCCGGTCGAGCCGGTCGGCGTCGAAATGGCGGGTGTCTTTGAACTTGCGATCGAAGATCGCGCCGTCGAGGCCGTGGAAGCGCACAAGATTGAAGCCATATTTGGCGAGCCGGTCGGCCACGCGCGGGGCGATGTCTTTGGGCGGGAAGCAGGCGTCGCTGGTGATGTTGGTTCCCCAGAATCGCGCGCGACCGCCGTCGGCAAACGCCAGGTGGCCGTCGCGTGCGGTGATCGGGCCGTTCTTGCCCGCAGGCGGATCGAGAGAGAATCGCGCATCGGCAAAGGCGTCGGCCGGCGCATCCCAGGCCAGGAAGAACGGCTTCGAAGGGCCGCTCGCCTGCTCTTCTGCGGCTTTCCCACCGCTCGGCAAAACCACCATCGCCGAAATCAGCATTACCCATTCGATCCCAACTCGCCACGAAGCTTTCATTGCTTTTTTCATGAGTTCGCCACCCCCGAACGGCTACTCCTCGATCTCGCCCATTCTCATCAAACGATGTCCTTCGAAAACCGTCAGAATCTCGACAACGTCATTCCTTACTCGATAGACGATTCGATACCTTTTGAAAACCAGTTCTCGTATGTTCGGGTTGGAAATCTCGCGGACGGTTCTTCCGATGCGGGGCGTCGCGGATAGGGACTCCGCACGCTTGATGATTTGGTCAACGAAGGATCGAGCTCGGGAGGGACTGTCTCTTGAGATGAATTCCTCTATCTCCAGTAGTCGGACAAGGGCTTCATGGGTCCATCGGACTTTCATCCGCCCTCATCCCTTTTCTCGCCTGCCGGCTAAAGCGGCCTTGACCTCTCCCGTGCTATAGACCTTTCCGTTTTCGGCGTCCGATATTCCCCTGCCGACAGAATCAAGAAAGCTCCTTTGATAAGCCAATTCATCATATTGCTCCGGCGTCATCAAAACGCCGGCGGGCTTCCCGTTTTGGGTAATAATCAGCAGCCGTTGGGTGTCGCGCAGACTCCTGAACCACCTGGCGATGCCGGTCTTAAACTCGGCGATGGGGACAATATCGCGTGAGATCGAAATGCTTTTCATTTGGCTGCTCCTTGTGTGAGCCTATAAAACGAGCTAAATATGGACCAATATCCGGACCAACGCAAGCGCGATTCTTCGCATGCCGTCTGCGACTCTCGCAAACTCGGGGACCGAAAAGAGATTCCTCGCATTACTGCACGATCAGGCTTTCTTCTTCTTGCCGCCTTTGCGTTCGCCCTTCGGCGCTCCCGGCGCGGATGGGGCCGGCTTCGGTTCCGCAGCGGCGGCGGCCAAAGCGTCGTCGAATATCTTCATCGTATCTTTGACCGCTTGGGCGTGGTCGCCCGTGGGCCACATCTCCAGCCCCACGAACGCCGAGTAGTCGGTCTTTGCGATGGCCTTGAAGACGTTGAAATAGTTGATCTCGCCGGTGCCCGGCTCATGGCGGCCCGGCACGTCCGCGACGTGGAAATGGCCGATCTTCTGGAGGTTGTGCGTGATGTTGTTGATGACGTTCCCTTCGGTGATCTGCTGGTGATAAATATCGAAGAGCAGCCGGACGTTCGGGCTTCCGACCTCGTCAATGATCTGAAAGCCTTCGAGCGAGGTGGACAGATAGTAGCCCTTGTGGTTGACAAGGATGTTGAGCGGTTCGAGGCAAAGGGTGATGCCCGCCTCCTCGGCGACGGGGGCCCCGGCCTTGAGCGCCTCGACGATGTTCTTGTGCTGCTCCTCGCGCGGCGTGCCCTGGATTTCCTGGCCGACTGTGACGATCATTCTCTTGCAGGCCAGTTTCTTGGCGATGGCGAGGCTCTCCTTGAGCGCGGGGACGAACTTGTCCTTGCTTCCGGCTGCCACCAGCGCGCCGCCGGTGTTGCACGAAAAAGCCGCCACCTCCAGGCCCAGTTCATCCTTCTTTTTCGCAATGGCCTCGATGTCCTTGTCTTTTCCGCTCCAGCTCCAGAATTCGAACGCCGTCAGCCCGACCTTTTTGACCTCATCGATCCGCTGCTCGAAGGGACCTTTGTTGAATACCGCCTCGACGCACGCCGAAAGACGCGGCTTGCCGCCGCCCGCCGCCGGATCGGCTGCAACCGCTCTTCGGGATTCGGCGAGCGGCGAAATCGCGCCCAGCGCCGCCGCGCCCAGTGTACTTCCGATGAAACCTCGTCTCGTCAGCTCGTTTCGTTCCATGGACTCGTGCCCTCCTGTATTTAAATTGCCCCGTTCACTATCGCTCCAACAACACCTCTCCGCTCCGGCAGTCACACACGAAGCGGAATCTCCTCAGAAAATCGCGCCCCAACAAAGAGGGAAGCCGCCGAATGCAGGCAACCTCCCCCGGAGTAACTTCCGCGGCATTCGGTCGAACAACCAATAAATCCTGCCGCCACAGAACTTCAATGCTTTCAGTGGAAGTGAATTGGACCTCTGCTTCGCGCGCGACGAACGGACGAACACTTCCCCCGATCCCGGTGAGATGCAGGGAGGCCGGCTCCAACTCCGACATGGTCAGCCCGAGCGCTTGGGCATCATGATCCAACAAAAGAGTGCGGGTCGCTCCGGTATCCGCCAGAAACCAGACGCGACCCTCATGGCCGGCTATAGAAACACGGCCGGGGAAAAAGGGAGCATCTCCAAGAAGAAAACCGCGGATGATCAAAGAATAATCTCCAAGGGTTCCCGGCTGATAAACTCCACGCACGTGTTGCCGGGGTCCGACAACTTCGACAACAACCGGTCAAAATCCGGATCGCTGGCGATCACTTGAGCGTCTTTTACGGCGATCCATTGCTCAGGGTACTGGTTCACGAGAGTCTCTCGATTCTCGTACACCCAGACATGGTCTTCCGCAAACCTGCGCAATTCCTCCGCCAGCTTCGGATTCGACCGCGTTGAATAGGTTGCACTGGGCTCGCCTATCGCTCCGCCCACATCGTCATCATCTCGCTCCATGAGGTCCTCTTTAACGTCCACGGTAGCATGGGTTTCAGCCGGATCTCTCCAATCGCCCGTGACGCGCTATCAGGAGTTTCTCCACCGCAGTCCGGCTGGGGTCAGCTCCCAGATACCCCGGCCGGATTCCTCCGCCGATTTGACAAGCCCACGCCTCTTCGCACGCTCCTTCGCCCATGCAAGGTTGTGCCGCCATCGCTCGACGCTTCTGTTATTGACCATTTCGTGATACCAGCGATGGTCAAAAATGCTCCGAAACCTCTGGTATATTTCTCTTTCCACGGCTTCCTTATTCGCACGACCCCCATGGTTTTGCAATATCTCAATCAGCGCGGGAATGAGTTCGTCCTCGGAGATCTTTCGCTCGGGAGAGGGAGCGCGGGGGCCGGGCGGCACTGGAGGAAGCGGAGGAGGCGGTGGTTCATCTGCGGGTGACACGAGAAACTGCCCACCATATTTCTCGAAGAAACCCTTGATCATTTCGAGGTCTACTTTGAAGCCACAGATGCTTTCAGCGATTTCACACAAACGATCGCGAAGCGAGGGATCCGATCCCTCGATCAACTTGTTCCACGCCTCCGGCAGGGCTTCCTCCACCTTGCGCTTCTTCGACTGGTCACGGCTTATTTCTTGTGCGCGTCCCAGTGCTGCACCGGTGGCCACGTTGTCACGCGAAAGCAAATCAATGAACTTTTGGGCTGCCTCCTGACAGTCCTGCTCCGCGATGGCGATCGTGTAGAATCTCCGATCTCGCCACGGCCCATGTTGCATTGGTAAGTAGAACGACCATGTCATCCCGTTTGTCAGTACAGCGATATCAACACCCTGGCGGAACGCGTAATCGAGAAGCTGTTCCTCGTGATCTTGCAGCTCCAGGCTGGGTTTCTTCACCTCGAGAAAGACTCGGTTTTTCCCCGCGACGCGGAGAGAGAAGTCAACCTTCCTGCTCTCGACCTCATACTCTGGTGCGACCTCTTCCACGTCCGAGATGTTCCAGTCCAGGCGCTGCAAAATCGGAAGGACAAGAGCTTGCTTTGTCGCAGCTTCGCTATAGGCCGGTATTTTTGTGTTCTCTTTCAGGCTTTCGAGAAATTCCTTCAGCGGTTGCGTCATCTTGTCCCTCCACGGCCACTCACGCCAACCAGAACAAATTGTCTCCCGGCTCCTCGCCTCTTCGCAAGCCCCATCACCGCCCGTTTTCACCTCGATGCTTTGTTCTCAAGGTGGCGGCAATCAAGCGAAATCCGAGGGGGCCGTTTCAGTTGACAGCGGCGTCGTTGTTAAATAGAGTCCGTTCACATTCGAGACTTGGCTGTGCTTTCATATGCCATGCGGAGGGACGTATGAAATTCGCCATCTGCAACGAGACGTTCCAGGAAGGCGGTGAACAATGGCCCATCGGTCGCATCATTCCTTATTGCGCCGAAGCCGGCTATGAGGGGCTCGAGATCGCGCCCTATACGCTGGCGCCGACGGTCTATGACCTGACGCCCGCCGAACGCACCGCGATTCGCGGGATCGCCGAAAGGGTGGGCATTCAGATCGTCGGGCTCCATTGGCTCCTGGCGCTGGTGCCCGGTCTCTACATCAACCATCCCGACGATAAGATTCGCGAGACGACAGAGGCTTATCTTCGCGAGCTGGTCGCGCTGTGCGCCGACCTCGGGGGCGAAGTGATGGTGTTTGGCTCGCCCAAGCAGCGCTCGGTCCAGGACGGCTGGAGTTACCGGAAGACCTGGGATCGCACGGTCGAGGTCCTCAAGCGCATGAGCGACGTGGCCGCGCGCCGGAACGTCTATCTGGCCGTCGAGCCGCTGACCACCAGGGAGACCAATCTCCTCATCAGCCTCGAAGATGGCCTGGATATGGTTGCCGCCGTCGGTCACGACCACTGCCGTCTCCATCTCGACGTCAAGGCGATGGCCGCCGACGTCAGCCGTTCGGTGGCCGACACCATTCGCGCCGAGGGCGGAAAATACCTGCACCACTTTCACGCCAACGATCCCAATCTGCGCGGGCCGGGATTTGGCGAAGAGGACTTTATTCCCATCATGCAGGCGCTCAACGAGATCGGTTACAACCGCTGGGTTTCGGTCGAGGTCTTCGACTATTCGCCCGATCCGCAAACGATCGCGACCAAGAGCCTGGAGTATCTGAAAGCCTGCGGCGATGAAGCAGCGAAGAAGCGACAATGATTCTCCGAGAACTCTTTTCGGAGGAAACGTTCTTCCCCCAGCTTCGCGGAACGCAATGGGTGCAGAACTACATGACGTCGGAGTATTGCGACATCTGCGAGGCCGAACTCGAACGCAAATTCCAGGAGGACGAAGCTCAGGGGGGAAGAGCCCGGCAACGACCTGCCGGCTGAGGGGAAGCCGGGCGATGCCGATGGTGCCCGATGAGCTGTGTACACAATACGTTCGTCAGGTAGAAAGGAAGAACGCCATGCCGAAGGAAATTTTCCCCTCTTCATACTTGTGCGACTGTGGCTACCAGTGCGACTTCTTCGAGAAGCCAGTTTTGGAGATCAAGCGACTGAGCATGAGACGCCGGCAGCGCCTGCTGGCGGATGACGACCAGCACAGAGTGGTGTTTGAAGGCGGGAAAATGGTGGACATCATTTGTCCTAACCAGAACAAGAAGACAGAAAACGCCGCGAGCGGAACGTCTCCTTGACAGGATAACAGGATAGGCTGGATTGGCCATCTTGAGCGGCCGTTGGCAGGGTTTGTCAATCCGGTGTATCCTGGTATCCTGTCAAGAGGGATACTCACCGAACTTGCGAATGAGAAAGTCGGGTTGGAGCACCAGAAGCCAAAGGAGATGTGTGAATGCCGAACAAGGACATTCTGGTTGGAGTGGACGTAGGGGCGACGGGCATCAAGGTCGGCTTCTTCGACGTCGAAGGCAACGAACTCGCCGTGGCGAGCCGTCGCAACAGCCCCGTCACGCAACCCGGCGGCGATCCCTCGTGGCTGACCTGGGACGGTCACGACATCTGGAAGAAAATCTGCGAGTGCTGCCGCGAGAACCTCGCCGAAGTGGGCACCGCCGTCAAGATTCGCGGCCTTTCGGTCACCGGATTCGGCGTGGACGGCGCACCGATGGCCAAGGATGGGAAGCAGCTCTATCCGTTGTCGTCGTGGCATTGTTCGCGCGCCGTGCCTCAGAGCAACTGGCTCGCCAGCCAGATTGATCTCTGGCAGCTCTACCAGCTCACCGGTTTCCACAACTATCCGATCCAGACGATCAACCGTCTGCGCTGGCTCAAAGAGAACGTCCCCGAGGTTCTCGAAAAGACTTACAAGTGGCTGATGATCCAGGACTACATCGTCCATCGTTTCACCGGCGAGTTCTCGACCGAGATCACCATCGCCTCGACGACCAGTCTGCTCGATCTGGCAAAAGGCCAATGGTGCGATGAACTGTTTCGCCTGATCGGCGTGGACAAGGCGATTTTCCCGCCGATTTCGCTGCCCGGCACGGTTGTCGGCAAGATCCACAAAAAGGCAGCCAAGGAGTCGGGTCTGCCCGAAGGAACTCCGGTCGTGACCGGCGGTCACGATTGCGAAATCGGCGCGCTGGGCGCGGGCGTCAAGGACCCCGACGTCTTCATTGACATCACCGGCACGTGGGAAATGGTCATCGCCACGCTCGATCGCTTTGCGCCCACACGCGAGATGTTCGACAGGGGCATTGACACCGAGGCCCACGCCGTCGCCGGCCAGTTTCTCACCCAGAGCCTGATGATCGCCGGTGCGGTCATTGAGTGGATCCGCAACCATTTCTACGGCGATGAGCCGCCGGCCGTGGCCTATGCCGAAATGATCGAGGAATCCGAGGCGGCGGGGATCGGCGCGAAAGGCGTTTTCGTTCTGCCTTCGTTTATGCGCGGCATGGGGCCGTTCCAGGCTTACAAATCACTGGGGACGGTTCTGGGCCTGACGACGACGACTCATCGCGGCCAGCTCGTGCGCGCGACGATGGAGTCGCTGTGCTACCAGTTGCGCCAGCAGATCGAAGTGATCGAGCGCAGCACGGGCGCGCAGTGCAAGCGGCTTCGGACGCTCGGCGGCGTTCAGAAGAATGAAGCGTGGCTCCGGATGAAAGCCGATGTCACCGGCCGACCGGTCGAGGTGCCGCGCAAGCAGGAAGTGACGCTTCTGGGATGCACGATTCTCGCGGGCGTCGGCGTCGGCATTTACAGAGACATTCGTTCGGCGCTCGACAGGATCGAGTTCCCGCTCGATGAATACCCGCCGGGCCGCGCTCATCACGAAAAGTATTCCGAGTTGTTCGAGATTTTCTCCACCATCCCGCCCGCGCTGACCGACTGCTATCGGCGAATTCAGGAACGGTTTGAATGATTCGGCGGCAAGATGCGGCGTCGGCCGCCAAGCTTTGGGAACCGCGCTGTCCAAATGCCGTTTGACCCGATGCCGCGGACTAAGGCATCCTAGATTTAAGTGAGAGAAAGTCGCCTGCGCACCCACGTTGCGGACCGAAGTTTGACCATGAGATCCGAGAATCCGAACATCATAGATGAGGCCGTCAACATGCTTCGCGCCGCGGCGCCCGGAGCCAAGATCATTGTCTTCGGTTCTCACGCACGCGGCCAAGCGGCAGCCGGTAGCGACCTGGATATCCTTGTGGTTGAGCCGGAAGTGAAATCGAGGTGGGACGAAACGGTCCGCTTGCGTGACGTACTGCGACCATTACGCATACCCGTTGACCTCGTGGTCGTCAATGAGACGACGTTCCAGAAGTGGGCCGATACGCCGGGTACGGTGTATTACGAAGCCGCCACGGAAGGAAGGGTCTTCGATGCCGTCGCGTGAGCGCGCCGAGAGGCTGTTGCGCAAAGCGGCCCAAGACAAGTTTGTTCTTTCGAAGCTGGTTTCCGACCCCGCGTCGCCGGACGAGTTGATCGGCTTTCACGCGCAGCAAGCGATTGAGAAAATGCTGAAGGCCGTGAGCACTCTGGCGACGGAGAAGGGCGAGGCGGCGCTCCCGGAGAACGAAACCGTGACCCCGGAGGAAATCGTTGAGATTCGCAAAGGCCTTAAAACGAACCAGGTGCGCGAGGGCGTTTTCTGAGCGATTCGTAGTCACAAACACGGCAAGCGATTCGCAGACCGCAAAACATAAGGAAAGGGGGAATCAAAACGTGCGCGACCTGATGAAATACACGGTGCTGGTCGGGCTTGTGTTCAGCGTTTTGATTCTGCTCGGCTGGTTTTCTCGCTATGAGTATTTTGCGTTCCAACAAGGGTATCTCGTTCGGGTAAACCGGTTTACGGGAGAGGTAGGGTTTCTTGTCCCAGCAGTGAGCAAGGCCTGGCGCATTATCCCGAATTAAAGTAAACAGCAAGCGAACGAGAACGCAAAGCGCTGAGCGAATTGCGAATTCGCCGATATCAATGAGGCATCGCGCTGCGGGAAGTGTGGAGGGCAACGATGATCACGTTTCTATTTCGAGTGAATCCATCCTTTCTGCAATATCAGAACCATCCTGTCACCATTCCGAAAGAGTGTTATGATCAGCTACGAAATGACGGATGCGCCAACGGGAACGACAAGCCGGGACACAAGATAGCCGTGACGATCACGGCGCCCAGCGGCAGGAACTATGAGGGATGGATTTATTACGGCAGATCGGGCTGGGACCTCTACTATCAAATCAAAGTCAAAGCCATAGACGCGAGGGACTATTGTGGTCGGCTGACAGCAGGAGACCAGATACCTGTGGCCATCAAGAAGTTCGGCAATGCGGTTCAAGCACGTTTCTTTGAATCGGCTGACCCGACGGAGTTGCTTAACTGTTTTGCAGCGATGGCCCCTCACGAAAGAGTGTGCGTTTTGGCGGAGCTGAAGAAAGCGCAGGTCAAGGAATCAGCATAGCCAATTGCGCCACCCTTGCCATGCCCTTCTTCCCTGCTCCCTCACGTTCTCGGGCTGGTTCTCGAACCGGCAAACGAAGCCTCCTGTCACGCTGTCGAACAGGACGTTCGGAGCTGGAGCATCGTTTGCCGGCCCCACAGCCTGTTCTTTCGAGAAAGCGTTTCACCGATCAGCGGCAGGAATGAGAATTCTCGGCAGAACGTTGGTGCAACATCGGCGGTTGCTGAGTTCAGAGTCCACGGCGAACCGACCCGGATCTCAAGCCGCGCAGCCGCCGAATAAAGCAAGAGCCGCACGAGAGGCCGCGACTATAACTGTCACCTTCGCGACCAATAAAGGGCAGGTGGTAATTCCGGCCTCGCTGCGCCGGAAACTCGGCCTTCGACCCCGGACACGCCATTCCATCATCGCGCGCGATCACGAGATCATTTTCAAATCTTTGACACTTGATTCCGTGCGGCGAGCGTGCGGCATACTCGCAAGCCGAACTTTCGCCACCAAGGCCCTGCTGAGGGAGTGCTCCTCCGACCGCTTTGTGACGAAATGCTTTCCCGCCCGTGCCTGAAGCATCACGCTACTCTACAGGCGCGACAACAGGGTTTCGTAGTCGGCGTGCGAGCCAATCCAAAACCATGTGATTGAGTCCCCCTCCCTTAGACCTATCGCGCGCCAACCCTGCCCAACGCGTACCGAATAGAGCGGCTCTCGAGGATGGACGCGCTTGAAACGCAGACCGGGGTGATGCGGGTCTTTCTTCCAGCGTTGGTAGTTCCTTTGCGCCTGCTTCTTCACCTCTTCAGGCAGGAGCGCGAAGCAGGCCCGGAAGTCATCGGTGAGGTAGGAGTTCACAGTTCGTCGAATCCCATTTTCCGAGCTCGACCCGCCTTGATGTCTTCGCGCGCTTTCGCCGCAAGCTTCGCCAACTCGTCCTGTGATTGCGCGAAGGCGGCATCCCATTTCTGATCATCCGCAAGCTCTTCCAGGATCATCGAGGCAATCGCGTCCTGTTGCTCCTCGGACAGCTTGTGAACCTCTTCCATTGCCTTCTCAAGAAGTTGTGTCATCTGGATTCACCCCCGTTTGAGCACTGCGTTTCCCCGCCGGACTGCTTCGCGTGCGCAGGAAACAGTTGCCGCAACTTTCCCGCCTTCCGACAACCCCTATACCATTCAGCGACTATTCCTCCGCCGTCAATTCCAAAAACAAATCCTCGAGGTCTCCTTCGCGGTGCATGAAGGTGCGGAGCTCGGCAATCGTGCCCACGAACAGCAGCTTGCCGTTGTGAATGATGCCGATGCGGTCGGCCAGTTCTTCGGCCACCGAGAGGGTGTGGGTGGAAAGGAAGACGGTGTGGCCTTTGCGGGTTTCGGCGCGGAACAGGTCCTTGACCTTGCGCGCGCTCTGCGGATCGAGGCCGACCATCGGCTCGTCCACGATCACACAAGTCGGCTCGTGCATCAGCGACACCGAAATGACCAGCTTCTGGCGCATGCCGTGCGAGTAGTTTTCGATCAGCTTGTCTTGCACCGGCGTCAGACCGAACAGCTCGAAGAACTCCTGCTTTTTGCGTTCCTGCACCGCGCGATCTATGTGAAACAGATCGCCCACGAAGTGAAAGAAATCGCGCGCCGACAACTTCTCGTAGAGATAGGGATGATCCGGAATATAGCCGATGAGGGCCTTGGCTTCGACCGGATGGTGCTGAATGTCGAAGCCGCCAATCAGGGCGCGGCCTTCGGTGGGGCGCAGCAATCCCACCAGCAGCTTGATCGTGGTGGTCTTGCCCGCGCCGTTGGGGCCGAGAAAGGCAAACAACTCGCCGCGCCGAATCGCGAGGTCCAGCTCGCGCACCCCCCAAACGTCTTCGTACTTCTTGGAGAGATGCTCGGTCTGGATGACCACACTATCGGGTGGGACCGGTTGGCAACCGGTCGTCTTCTCAGAAGCGTGTTCGGTCTGGCCAGCCATATTACTGCCTTTAGTGATGATCCTCACCACGCATCCCGCGCAGTTCCGCGGTCCGTTGTCGTCTAGCCCCTTGTGGGCGTTCGACCGATACGGCGGAGATCGTCGCTACTACCAGCGAACGCCCACAAGGGGCTAGACTACAACAGCCGATGTGGTATTCGCAGGTTTGGCCATATCGTACCGCAGCATGGGCGATTCGAATACCCTACTTGCCATACGGATTCGAAGGCGTGTTCGATCCGCCGTAGGGATTGCTGGACGCGCCATAAGGGTTTGTACCCGGAGTGCCCGCGGCCGGTGTCGTCGGAGTTGTCCCGGAATCGCCGGGTTTCAACCCACCCGCCGTCGGCACGCCCACGGCGCCGCCTTTGCCGCTCTTGCCAATCGCGACTTTGAGCGTGGTCTCCGGATTCCGCGTCTCATAGCGCGCCACCACCAGGATGGCCGAACCGCTGACCGGGCATTTGTTTTCGCAAATGCCGCACCCGATGCAATACGACTCGACAATGTACGGGCGCTTGATCGGCCGCACCACGTTATTGTCGTCAGGGATTGGCTCGATTCGCATCTGGATCGCCTTGACCGGCGTGGGGCAAACCTCCTCGCACACCAGGCATTCGGCGTTCTCGGCCCAGGGGATGCACCGGTTTTTGTCAAAGATGGCCGTTCCGATACGGACTAGTTGCTTGGCCCGCCGGCTCAGGATCTCAAGCGCCCCCGTCGGACAGACTTGCATGCACAACGTGCAATTGTATTCGCAGTAGCCGATTCGCGGCGTCAGCACCGGCGTCCACATCTGCTCGACTCCAAACTGCATCAGCGCCGGCTGGAGGGCGTGCTGCGGGCAGGCTCTCATGCACTCGCCGCAGCGAATGCACCGCGCCAGAAACTGGTCTTCGCGCACCGCGCCCGGCGGACGTAGCAGCGTGACGTGGCGGGCATTCGATACGGCCGTCGCGCGCAACAACGGCAAGGCCACCAGGCTCGCCCCCAACGCCGTCAGCAGCCCCCGCCGCGTCACGGACAGCTCGCGATCGCTGACCTTGA
>Ga0315282_10005730_pt1 | contig 21059 bp, 23 predicted proteins | sample YL17G07_20_MG_FD_203693 | JGI IMG/M metagenome (GOLD analysis project Ga0315282, IMG submission 203693) | Sediment microbial communities from Yellowstone Lake, YNP, Wyoming, USA - YL17G07_20 | ecosystem: Environmental > Aquatic > Freshwater > Lake > Sediment | place: USA: Wyoming | collected... | reverse complement strand
TTTGCACACCTCGTGTTTCCTGGCGCGCATCACACAAGGTTTGAACATTCTCTTGGTTCCTGCGCAATTGCCACACAAATCGCAGAAATCCTTGAACTACCAACAGAAGAGAAAGAACTTATCGCCTACGCTGCATTACTCCACGACATCGGTCACGGTCCTTTTTCGCATACCCTCGAATCAATCCTCCTTGAACGATTTGGTGTGGATCATGTCGATCTCACGGAGAAGTTGATCCTCGGGACCTACACCATTTTTAATGCAAAAGAAAAATCTTTTATTCATGCGAAAACGGCACATCAGATTCTTGAAAAATACAGCGTCGATGAAAAAGAAATCGTAAGGATTATCCGGGGGAATCCTTCGAAGAAATCATACCTGAGTCAATTGTTGAACAGCACGATTGATGTGGATCAACTCGATTATTTGATGCGGGATGCATACTATACCGGTGTCTCCTATGGGATGATTGATGTGCAACGACTTCTGCAGACGATTATGATCCATAAAGGGAATCTGACGATGATGCGTAAAGGAGTCAATGTCGTGGAAAATATTCTCATGGCGCGAGCCTTGATGTACTCATCAGTGTACTTTCACAAGACTGTCCGTATCGCGGAATTGATGCTTCTCAAAGCGCTGGAGGACATCCCTGATGCAGAGCCATTTGAATTCTTCCGGATGACCGACGCTGAAATCATGACAAGGCTCCTTATCATGGGGCGATATCAGCAGGAAATCATTACCCGATTGAAATATCGCGATCTATTCAAACAAGCATATACAGCATCCTTGCAGGATCTTGAGAAACAAGATCGTAAAACGCTCATAAAACTCGAGGATGCGGCGAAACGACGGGAAAAAGAACGCGAGTTCGAAGAGGCCCTTGGTATCCCAAAAGGTCACATTATCCTTGATATCCCTCACCCCGAGTTGCTTCGGGCTGAACCTCGGATCAACAGAACTGATATCCGTGTCATGGATAGAAATATGATGAAAACCCTCGATGATTTTACTCCCATTGCCAAGGCGATCCGCTCTAGGATCGCACCTGATTGGGCGGTAATGATGATTACTGACGAGCGCTATCGACAGAACGTTGCAAAAAAGGCACAACGATTATTATTTTCCTGATGGTAGAATAAGGAGAGAATGGGGAAGATTGAAGGTGGTGAGGAGAGATTCAAAAAAAATTTGCTTCCCCCATTCTTAGACTTGATAAGGAAAAACAGTATATAAATTTTTTTATAGAATTTAATTAAAACCTTAAAAACCTTCCGAAAAATTTCGATTTTACTTAGAGAACATCACAAAAATAAATGTAATTTATAAAACATTTTTAATATAATTAAGAACCATGTCAATCGTTGGATGGATAGGTTCCGGTGTTGAGATATAAAAACCAGCAGCGACATTCGCAAAAAGCAAACGCTCATCGGTTTCAAACCTGAAAATCTCTGCGAACAGGTTTGCTGCGTTCCATGCATCCCCTGCACCGGTGGATCGATAGATTGTTGGAAGTGATATCGTGGGAATGATCGTTGGCGTGCTCCCCATAGAACATGAAAACCGGGATGTGTGGAGATCAATGCGTGCCGATATCTGCTTTTTTAATCGCGATACCGCACTAACGAGGTTCTCCTGCGACGTCCCTGAAACGGTACTATAATATCTCAGTTCATTTTCGTTCAGGCCAAAGATACCAAGGTTTGGATTTCTGAGTACCTGTGCCATGAGTTCAGGGATATCACTTACTCGCGGTGATGGATCGCCGGAGTCAAAGAAGGTTTTCACCCCTTGTTTTTTTACAGTCTCAAAAATCTTTTTCGCTAGCATGGTCCCACAGGCATTGAGATTCCAATTAACAACCCCAACGATATCTGCTGAAGTGATACATTCGTGATCGTGAGCATCGAGGAGGTCAAAGGAAAAATCAGCGACCGATCCTGGGTCTCCCATCATGACGTTTGCATGGTTTTCACGGAACTCCAAAGCAGTCGTGATTGCAAGTTTCCCGGTGGTTTTTACCCCGGAGAGGTCCACCTGATGTTTCCCAAGGAAAAACTGCAGGAGATGCAACCCGAAAGGATCGGTTCGACAAATTAAATGAGACGATACACCAAGACGGGCGAGCGCAAGTGCAGTATTTGCAGCATTTCCTCCTTGACAAACCTGCTGTGGTATCCCCGGGAGATTTCCACCCCCTTGAACCGCTAACGCATTCACAGCCAGAAATGTTTTTTTAACGCTTTCCAATGACACAAAGTGATCAACAAAAAAATCAGGAAGCATCACCACATGGAATTTTCCGATGTTTCTCCTGTCAATAGCCTGTAATGTCTGTACTAACCGTTTCGGAAGAGACGACTCCATTGCTCACCATCAAATGATATCTTTCATCCCCTATTTTAGCTTGAACGCTTATCACCTTATTCTATTTTTGACCTGGAAAATAGCAAAAAATAGACCAAAAATAGACCAAAAAAGAAAAGTATATATAGGACTTCTATACACATATAATAGAACTCTTATAGAAAAAGAATAAAAGGAAGCAGCATAAAGAGATACGAAAAGGAAACAGATAGAGGATTTTATGACGATTATAACATTAGATGACTTATCAAAAGCAATAGCAAACAGAGTCGGTATCGACATCGAAGAAGCACGACGTGACGCAGGATTTGTCATGGATATTTTCGGTTTTGACGACCGTGTCATCGACAATGTGCTTGACCCTGAGGACCGCCAGCTATTTTACATCCTTGAGGAAGAGGGGATGTTAACGACAGAGCGAGAAGAGACCACTCTGTACGACGGGAGAGAATGGCGAACGCACTACTGGCGGCTGAAGAAAGACACGATCGCGCGATACGCAAAGGAACGGCCCTCAGAACGTAGCGCCCTCATCGACAAGAGGCAGCCGAAAAACGTCTCAGACGATGATATCTACAACACGATTGATGACGAACTGTGGGTGACAACCCGAAAAATCGGGTAACCCCTCCTCTCTTTTTTATTTTATTACACCATAATTTTCTTATTTGATAAACTTAATAAATTCCTTGGAGTTGTGGATTCCCTTATACCATAGTCTTGTTACTTGGGTGAGTGTATGGCAAAGCGAAAAAGTATCATAAGCTCAGAATCTGTTACTGAAGGGCATCCTGATAAAATGTGCGACCTGATCTCCGATGCGATCCTTGATGAGGCGCTCCGACAGGATAAAAACTCCAGGGTTGCGATTGAAACCGCGACAAAAAACGGAGGCGTCATGGTCTTTGGGGAAATGACCACCGATGCATACATTGATATCCCGCATGTCGTCCGCGATACCATCAAAGAAATCGGATACACGAAGTCAGAGTACGGCATCGAATGGGAAACCTGCTCCGTCTGGGTGCAAATCACCGAGCAGAGCCCAGATATCTCCCAGGGGGTCACCGCAGGGAAAGGCCTTCATAAGGAGCAAGGAGCCGGTGATCAGGGGATGATGTACGGGTACGCATGCAACGAAACAAAAGAGCTCATGCCGCTTCCCATCATCCTTGCCCATAAGCTCACGAAACGGCTGTCTGATGTCAGGAAGAGCGGGGGGATATCATACCTGCGACCTGACGGGAAATCCCAGGTTTCTATTGAATACGACGAAAACGGGAAACCGCTTCGAGCGCATACCATCGTCGTGTCAACGCAGCATGATGGCGGTGTCTCCCATGATCGGATTCGGCGGGACGTGATCGAGAAAATCATTACCCCGGTCTGTAAAGAATGGATTGATAAAGATACGATTTATCATGTGAACCCCACGGGAGCATTCGTTCGGGGTGGACCGTACGCAGATGCGGGGCTTACCGGCAGAAAGATTATTGTGGACACCTATGGTGGGGTTGGCCGGCATGGTGGTGGCGCGTTCTCCGGAAAGGACCCGACAAAAGTAGATCGGAGCGCTGCGTATGCGACACGGTATATTGCAAAAAACATTGTTGCGGCGGGCATCGCTGAGAAATGTGAAATTCAATTTGCGTACGCGATTGGTATTGCGGAGCCGGTCTCCATTAACATTGATTGTTTTGGCACCAATAAAATCTCGCTGGACCGTATCGAAAAACTTATCCGAGAGTTTTTCCCGGTGAACCCCGCTGATATCATTGAGCAACTTGATCTGCGCAGGCCGATCTTTAAGAAAACCGCCGCGTACGGGCATTTCGGGAGAGACGACCCTGATTTCATCTGGGAGAAAACTGATAAGGTAAAGCTCCTTAAAAACGAGGTGAAAATCTAATCGGTTCTTTTTTTCTTCCTTCCTTTTATAAATCTAATAATTGGCAAAAATTTCCATTTAGTGTTAAAAATTTTTATGAACTAAAAAATTAATATACATAAGAAATGAAAACAAAAGCTTTAATAATGACTCATCTATTTGTTATAAATGGTATTGGAAATTCAGGGAGGAAAAAAACGAAACTAAAGATTTGGAGGAAAAGTATAGCGTTTGGGATCATTCTTATGTTTGTTGGGATTAGTAGTTTTTCGATCTCATCTGGAGGGCTCCCACGTGATGACACGACCCCACCAGTGACCACTGCCACGCTGAATCCCCCAGAAACGAATGGAGACAACGGCTGGTACACATGCGATGTTTGGGTGACGTTAAATGCCACTGATAATGAATCTGGAGTCAATGCGACGTACTATCGAATAGATGATGGAGTGTGGCAGCTATACACCGGTCCCTTCCCGTTATTTAACGATGGTATACATCATATTGGATATTATTCGGATGATAACATGGGGAACATTGAACCCATGCAGTCCGTACAATGTAACATTGATCAAACTGCCCCTACAGTAAATCTTACAATAAAATTACGTTGGGATATGTTTCCCAAATTATTTATTGCAAATTGTAACGATGAAACGAGCGGTATGGATAGAGTGGAATTCCATTCTCTTTGTTTCGGTCCTTTGATAGATTATGAAGAACCATTTGAGTATCCGATAGATGCCATCCCTTCGGATGAATTTGATATTATTGTGGATGCAGTGGCGTTCGATAAAGCTGGCAATCATAATTGTGATGAAGCCACGTATCCCATAATACCTACTCCTTCCCTTGCCCAAGGATTCATCATTAACCCAACATTCTCTGATCACACAGTGACTTTTTTTGCATTATTCGTTTTAGCCAACCCTTATGGCCTCGTCATATTTAGACAAGTGACATTTACATATAACGAAAGCTATTATGGTTACATAGGTAGGTTCTTTATTAGAGCAGTTTTTATTTAGAGAAAAAGATTGATCCGCCCGATTTTCGTTCTGTGAACTTTACCTTCGGCAACCGCAGAAGCACCCCATATTTTTATCACCGGGTATCTCCTTAAAACTGGTTTATTAATACTAGAAGATGTTCAGGTCCTCTCGTTCTGATTTTACATCTAGTAGTTGATTGTCATTAATCGATGACGTCAACCTTGTACAATTCATGGTTCTTCGGGCATCGGATTTTTTCATAGACTTTTTTTATCGTGTAACTCCGTCCGTTTTGTAACCCCATGTTCGTGCAAATCTCAAACGAGTCACACCCAATGTTTTTGCATTCCTGTTTCTTCACAGAAGTTGATTTACCTTCTGGAAGTTCCTTGGGGATTGCGACGGTTAACGGGAGTTCTTCGACTTCGACCACCACGACTTTTCCTTCATGGAGGTTGCATTCATGATGTTTCTCCCGCAGTTTTGTGATCCGATATTTCCTCCCTGGTTTGAGATTGAAACAAACGGTTTTTAGCTGGCAGTTCCTGCATTCGCTATTGGAGCCAAGGTACGTGAATTCCTCCCCCTCCACAGCGAGCTGTTCGCCGACAAGTGTCACGAGAACCATTAAATCACTCCGGTAATTTTCGCTAGTTTCTTTGCGGCATCCTCGGTGAGCCCCTGTTCACCTAGGATCGTATAACGGTCAGGGCGGATTTTCTGCGCGCCCATGAGCGCCTGAATGATCTTTTTCTTTGGGATATTTAGCTCTTTCACGGTCGTCGGGGCACCGATTATCTTTAATGCTCTACGGATCTCCTCCCAATCGCCGCCATGTAGGTACATCATCATGATTGATCCGATGCCGCACTGCTCTCCGTGTAAGGCTTTTCCAGGGGCGATACAGTCAAGCATGTGGGAGAACATGTGTTCCGCGCCTGACGCGGGGCGTGTGTTTCCCGCTACACTCATCGCAACCCCTGAGACAACCATGGATTTGATCGCTTGCCAGACCGCTTCCTCAAGCCCGGAGCGGATATCCTCCGCTTTCTCAAGGATCAGCCTTGAGGCGGTTGTCGAGAACGACGCGGCAAAATTACTAAACTCCTCGTCTTTGAGCCGGTGGGCAAGCTCCCAGTCCTTTACTGCGGTAAGGTTTGATATCACATCAGCGCACCCAGATGCAAGCATCCGGTACGGCGCTTTCATGATTACCGCGGTATCGGCGAGGACCGCTATCGGTGACACCGCTGATCTTGATATGGAGCCTCTCTTGTCTTTTAAGGACGCCCTAGGGGATGCCATACCATCATGCGATGCAGATGTCGGGACGCTGACAAAGTTCATTGAAAGTTCAAAGGTCGCTAATTTCGTGACGTCGATAACCGAGCCGCCTCCGGCACCAATTAAGAAATCTGAGTTGGTTTTTTTTACCTCTTTAATGACCGTGTTGACCTCCCGGATTGTCGGCCAGGCGGGAAGGACATCTCGTTTGATAATGGGTAGTTGAAGAACCACCATATTGACGTCATATCCTGCATTCGTAAGAATCCGTTCGATACGGTCACCAGAGATCTTCTTTGTGTTTTTATCGCAGACTAGTAATACATTATTACTGGGGGCAAGATGATTGCAAATACTTTTAATTTGGTCGGTCGTATTATGACCTACGATAACCTCACGAGGGAAAATCATCACCTTGAATTTTGTAAAGCGTTCCATAGGTAAATCAGGAAGGTAAACCACAGGTTAAATATATTATCTTTTCTGGCAGACTCCTTCATTTTTTTTCTTTATATACATCACTTCTGTGAAAAACCGCTCTGGTTTCTTAATTTTTATTATAAAATGACATAATGGAGTATCCCGTCTCACGAAATTACGTTGTTCTCTTTTGAAGAAGAGGTAGTTCGATCACGCTTTTAACGGATTCCTTTAGGGAAAAACATAGAAATCGACGATGTCGATTGATGCATTATAATGCTCGTCGGTCGCTTTCACTTCAAGGGTATGCAGCCCGCGGGTTGCGTGTAGCTCCCAGGAAAAGGGTGTTTGTGTATCGAGGTATTGAGACACGTTGTCGACTAAGAACTCAACACTGCTGGTGTTTTCAGCAGTGACAGTCACGGCAACTCTCCCATAAATTCGCGCAGCCGCTTTTTGGGGTGGTAAATTTTTAAAGATTGTCTCGAACCCATTTCCAAAGAGATACGTATGAAAGTATATGGGTGTTTGAAGATGTATCCTGGGAACATCGGGTTTGAGGTTCCCGTATACTCCGTCGAGATACATGACACCTGTGCCACCATACCATTCAGAGATCATGTCTGCGTCATAGGCCATTTTGAACCATCCGTCTTCTCCCCATTGTGCCCCCCCGCTGTTTTTTACAATCCAACAGTTTTCGCTGTCATTGTATCCGACGATAGCGACAACATGCCCGCCGACAGGTCTTCCTATATGATGTTTATAGACACCACCACGATACCAGTAAAAATCTCTCCAAAAATGAATGCAGACGACAAGCGGCCCATGGTCTATTAATGCTTGTTTCATCATGGTGACATTGTGGGCGACCCATCCCCACTCCGATATCTTCACCGTTCTGTTTTCCCATCCAGGGAGGCTCTGGAACGGGTAATCAAAGGGTCTATGGGGATCAGGGTAACATCCCTCATCAGGAACACCGTACTGCATGAGGTAGTTTGCAGCATCGGTAAGGCTCACGTATCCTTTTGCTATGGTCCCACCTGCATTGAAGAATAAATGATTTTCTGAAAGATCAGGTAAATATCGTTCCTTCAATTTGTATTGCATTTCTGTTTCAAGCGCGGCGCATATCGCAAAAGCCTCGCAGGTTGGCGCTGGCCTTTGGTCTTTAATTGGTGTGGTATAGTCGGTTCCGTTGATATCCCGCCAGCTGAAATGGGATGGTAAACCGGTCCTCAGCACAGAAGAATCGGTTGTATTCGCACTCAATGAGGTCATTGGGATTACCAAAAGGACCAGACAGAGCATCACAATTATTTTCTTCATACGGTATCCCCTAATTAGTTTCTAATAAACGTTATTCTTTATATATATTGTCATCCGTGTTTGATCACCAGGTAGGGCGGGTAATTTAATATATTATCTTTTTCTTTGCCTTACTGAAATGAAATTAAGAACATTCTTAAAACGACATCAACTCATGATGGTCGGAATTTTTCTCCTTATTGTCGTTGGTATTATCGCTGTTGGCTTGCTCCTGTCTCCATCCCTTTTTTATGACCAGTGGATCTGGAAGTACTACTGGGGACCGGTGGTCGCGGATGCAGCGGGGCATACCCTCCCATATCATGGGATTGCTGCTGATGAAGGATATACGATTATCTCGGAGATCACCTACGGCATTATCCTTGTTGGTGCGCTGTACGGGTTATATCAGTTGTTAAAGAAGCTTGAGATCACCGTCGATTGGTATTTTTGTCTGGCGTTGCTCCCGTATATCCTTTTTGGGCCGGTGACACGGGTGCTCGAGGATGCGAACTATTTTTTTGTCCCTGGGGTGTATTGGTTTATCTCCCCGCTCATTTACGTTCAGACCACTGTCTATGTCTTGATTTTTATGTTCCTCGGATACTTTCTTCAAAAAAGAACACCGGCATGGTCGCAAAAACAAATCTTCCTGGTGTTGCTCTTAGTCTATGGTATCATTGATATCGCATATACAGTCATTTGGAACCTTCAAATCCAGTATGCTATGTACCGTATCGAACCAGGAGTTTTTTACCTGCTTTCAATTCTTGCGTTCCTCCCAATTGTATACCGTGCCATAAAACGACGACCACAAACGATCAATACCGTGATCTTCTCTGGGGGTTTGCTTGTCTTATTTCCCTGTCTGTACCTCATAGGACGCTGGATGGTGGGATATCAATGGAGCAGTACAGCGGGAGTCCGGTTCGATGTTTTTCTTCTAGTCATGGGCCTTACCACCCTGTTTGTAACCGCAGTGTTCCTTCTTGCGTATCGTTATAGAAGAAATGAGACTGTCGCGGTCTATAAAAAACCGCTGAATCTTGCGATGCTCTCCGGTCATCTCATCGACGGGCTCACGAGCTGGATCAGTATCTATGATCCCTTTAAAATGGGACTTCCGTCTTACATGGAAAAACATCCTGCATCAAACCTACTCCTTGAGATTTGGCCGCCGTTATTTCCGATTGTGAAATTCCTTCTCATCATCGTCGTTATTTACGTTTTTGATGTCTTATATAAAAAAGAGCTCAAACGATATTCTCGGCTTGTGAATCTCATTAAAATAGGGATCTTTATTCTCGGGGTTTCACCAGGGCTCCGTGATTTGTTACGGGTCACCATGGGCGTCTAAAATGAATCTGGTCTCATTCATTAAAAGATATAATGTCAGCAATATTTTTTTGATTGGCGAATCACCATTTTTTTTACGTCGACCGAAAAATACCAAATAAGCCTTTTGTATCTTGGAAATTATTTCGGGTTCTAATGGAGTTATTCAACTAATAAATTGGATATCCATTCCGACGCAATGACTATAAACATGAATTGTTTTTCTCCCTGAATGATGAGGCGGCATCCAGATTGGCTGAAAGTAAAGATCGGCGGCGGGGAACAGTACCAAAGAGTAAAAACCCTGTTACGATCTTCGAAGCTGCATACTATTTGCGAAGAGGCGAAATGCCCGAATATCGCTGAATGTTTTGGAAATGGCACCGCCGTGTTTTTAATCCTGGGAAATATCTGTACCAGAGACTGCAAATATTGTAATGTTACCCATGGAACACCAGGGTTAGTAAATGAACAAGAACCACGGGCTATCGCAGAAGGCGTACGAACACTTGGGTTGCGGTATGTAGTGGTCACGTCTGTGACGCGGGATGATTTGAAGGATGGAGGGGCACGTGTTTTTTACGAGACGATAAAAGAAATTAAAAAAAGAAACAGTACCTGTAAAGTTGAGGTGCTAATCCCTGATTTCAAAGGGGATACTGAAGCGTTGCACACGGTTATTGAAGGAAAACCCGATGTGATAAATCATAATATCGAAGTTGTTGAACACCTGTTTCCCCAAATAAGACCACAGGGAAACTATCAGACTAGTTTGGGACTATTGAAAGCAGTGAAAAAATTCGACACACATATTTTAACAAAATCAGGGTTTATGGTAGGATTAGGAGAAAACACAACGCAGGTTGTCAAAACAATGAAGGATCTGAGAAGCGCAGAGGTTGATATTTTGACGATAGGACAATATCTACAGCCAACAAAGAAACACATTGAAATCAAGAAATATTACTCTCCTGAGGAATTTCTTGAACTCAAAAAAATCGCACTGAGCCTTGGTTTTGAACATGTTGAATCCGGGCCACTCGTTCGAAGTTCGTATCATGCTGAAAAAGCATTCATGTAACGTTTTTTAAAGGAACTTTATAAAAACAACGATGCATACACCTTTACACTATGCTCTCTCGTTCGATATATAAGGTGCCACAAGGTAAGCTACTCAAAATTTCTCTTACGTATGATGAAAATACGAATATGATAAGTCAGGTCAGAATTACAGGTGATTTTTTTGCGTATCCTGAAGAGGCTATCGAACTATTAGAAAAAGAATTAAAAAATTCGGTTCTCGAACGAGAATATCTAATAAAAAAGATACGTTCAATCATTAAAAAATACAATATTCAATTTATCGGCATCGATGCAGAAGGATTAACCCAAGCGATAGTGATGTGTAAACCATGAGTGAACAATGGAGATTGTTACTGACTGGTGGAAACACAGCGTTTGTAAACATGGCGGTCGATAGAGCAATACTTGTCACACATAGCGAAGGCAAGGTTCCTCCTACGGTACGGTTTTACAGTTGGGTTCCCCCTGCGATTTCTATCGGGTACTTTCAAAGTCTCACTGAAGAGGTTGATATCGATGCGTGTAAAAAATTCGGTGTTGACTATGTTCGAAGAATCACCGGTGGGGGCGCCGTGTTCCATGATAAAGAGTTAACGTACAGCATTGTGATATCAGAAATGCATTCCTCGATCCCAAAAAATATTTTAAAAAGTTATGCACGAATCTGCAACGCATTGATACGTGGCTTGCAAGAATTGGGAATCCGCGGCACCTATGCCCCTATTAACGACATCGTCGTTGATGGAAAAAAAATCTCTGGGAATGCACAGACCCGGAAAATAAACACCGTTCTTCAACATGGCACAATCCTTTTAGATGTCGATGTTGACAAGATGTTTTCCTTGTTAAAAGTCCCGAATGAAAAGATAAAAGACAAAATGATAACAGATGTGAAACAGCGGGTGACCTCGTTGCATCATGTGCTTGATACCTCTATCGGGTTTGATCAGGTGGCTGCTGCGATGAAAACAGGATTTGAGGATGAGTTTCGCGTAACGCTTGTGGAAGGAACGTTAACAGATGAAGAAATCATGCATGCGAAGAGATTTGAAAAAGAATATTTTTCTTCCTTTCATTGGAATCATCGACGATGATATACGACACTCATCATCGCGCTACATGTTAAAATGAACGTTTTCATACGACGATGGTATCTATTTCCTAAATTAGAAACAGACCTAGGGTTTCTGCGTATTCCTTTATCTTAAGACAGTCCTCTCTCAGGACTGGTCGGGCAATCTCCTCATAGTCATCTGCGTGGTACGCGGGACGGTATTGTGGCATGACATTTACCAAAACCTCCGGGATGTTCTGCTTGATCCACTGGAGTATCGGGTGCGAACAGCACTGGCTGTGATTCGGCAACACCAGATGCCGCACGAGAAGCTCCCCCTGGGTGTATGCAAGACGATGATTTCGTTGCACAATAGCGGTATATCCGTCGACTTTGGAGAGTCGATACGCACAGCGATCATTCCCGTATTTAAAATCTGTCAGATACACATCCATGACTCCTTGCAACAGTTTCATGGTTTCCGTTGAGCAAAACATATTCGAATTCCAGATTTGTGGAATATTGCTGTCTAATTCTTTCAGGACAGTAAGGATATACAAGAGATTTGAGGTAGGGTCTCCGCCAACCCAATTAACATTTCGGGCGCCCTGTCGTCTCCGTTGTTCGATGGCCACGGCAAGGGCTTTTGGCTCGACGGTTGCTCCGCAGATATTCTGGCTGATATCCCAATTCTGACAAAACACACAATGAAATGTACACCCTGAGAAAAAGATTGTATATGATGGGACCAGCATTGGCTCCTCGCCGAAATGAAGAAACTCAGAGGCAACCCGCGATTCTTTGACCCCGCATTTCCCGGTAGTTTTTTCCCGATTTACTCCACATCTATGTTCGCAGAAAGAACATGCTTGATACAGGCGGTGGGCGAGTTCGACTTTCAGATCAAGAAGTGACTGGTGAAATTTTATCCTCTGCAGGTTCATCTGCTGAAGTGCGTCATCATGGATTTTCCAGAGCTCATCAGTCGAGGTAGAAGAGTCAAACGAAACTGGGACTTGTTTACACTCAAGGTATTGTGCAGACCTATTTTCTTCAAGAATGCTGTAGTATTTCGGAAGAAGGGATCGCATCGTATTCATCTCGTTTGATATCCTCTCATTCAATTATAACTTTTTTTCCCCAGATAAATCTTGCGTCCCTGATAAAAAGCTGATTGCCTGTAAGTCGATTGTCGTACTTCCGCTTATCCGTACCATCCAATTATACACAGTATCTTCTGTTACATCGCTCATAGGAATCACGTAGACCCATTTTTTTCTGTTTAATCTCGTTCTGGAGCCGCTGTTGGGCTTTGATATTACCGAATAATTAATGCGATGTAGTTCAAGCGTGGTAATGGTGAACTATAGCTCTGAAAGAGAAGGCAGAGTTTTATACACACCTTTCGAAGCGCTCTTCTCTTAAACACTGGGTTATTTATTGGGAGGGTACGCTGAGACATTCTTTCCAAATAACAACGCTTTTAACGCGTGCCCCACCACCACATAATGTGATGCTCCAGGTGATATAAAGGAAATGCCAATTCCAATGAATCCGAGTGCTATTCCAAGATGAGGGCCAGTAGCATTAAAACCTTTCATAGTATCGAGGTTAACAGCGAAGGTTGTTCCAGAGGTTGCTATCCAGAAGGTCGCGATACGTGGGCGTGGGAAAAGAAACATGGGTATTAAAAGCCCTGATCCATTGCCGCTTATACTGCAGTTCAACACAGTTCCTTGGTTGCCATAGACGGAAAGCAAACAGGAAGTTTGACTCGATGCAGTTGAATTCTCTTGAAAATTTTTTGGTATGGATAATGCATGGATTACTTCAACCATAGCATCTTTTAATTGCATCCCGAATTTATCGAGAGCTCCGAGTAATTGTCGCTGTAATTGATCAGTGTCTTTGCTTTGTGGTTTGGTAATCTTCGCATTTTTCCATTCTTTGACGAGGGTGTAGAGTTCCATGGCATCATCAAGAGAAAGAACAATCTGATGTTTTTGTGTCCTTGTTTTATCAAATGTATAAAATGAAACCGTTGCCGTCTGTTGATTCATGTGCTGGAAAGTGATATTCTTTATGGTGTGCATTGTTTGTGACGATCCCTCAAAGGACGGCAAGATGCTCGCTGTAAAAAGAAATAGACATACCAGAACCCCAGCGACAATTTTTTTCATGTATTTCTCCCTCGGTACATTTCGTAATAAAGGAGTGATATATAAATTTTTATGAGAATGTCTCATAATATTAAATGTTGTTTTACCAAAAATATCAAAAAATTCTATTTTTTATACATATCCATATTAATTTCCATTCCATCTCGCGCTGCCACTACGGACACACCAAGTTTTTTTGAGAGTTGTTCTGCGATCTCCCAAGGTCTCGCTTTGACGATACTCATGCCGAAATGCGTAAGAATCGCGAGTCGTGGTTTATTGTCTGCGATAATCTGCTCCGCTTCTTTGAGGCAGAGATGTTCGATAGTTCTTTTCTCCTCAAGCAAGACTACATTGAGAATGAGAATATCTCCTTTGAAATGAGATGCGAGGCCGTCGAAATAATCGGTGTCGGTGACTAGAGATATGGTGTGTGTTTTTCCTGTGATGTTTACTCCATAGGTTTCCACGCCATGTTTCATTCGTATCGGTGTTGAAAACGAGATGTTCCCTATAGTATACGTCCCTTTTTTTCTAAGGATTTCGATGCGTTCGACTTGCTCACGGACGTACTTAAGTATTACTGGATCATTTTCTAATGCGTCCGAAGGAGCGAACACCACCCCTTTTTTCTTAAACCCACCGTTTGTCATCGCCTCGATCATGATATTGATGTCATTCGCATGGTCTAAATGACGATGCGTAAGAATGATCCCATCTAGATCCATAGGGTTTAATTTAGGCTTACTAGTAAGACAGCGGACAAGCGACCCAGGACCGGGATCGAGGAGGAGGGTTGTCCCGTCAAGAGTAAGCCAGAGACCTCCTGATGCACGAAGTTGTTTCACAACGACAAACCGTGCACCTGCGGTCCCGAGGAATTTTATCGTGTTCATACCTTGTGGTTGCTCCTGAAATCATTCTGATTACGATGGAAAATTATTTACCAGGCATAGCTTATGGTTCTTTATGAACCTTTTCGAGTACACCTATGATCTTGTCAGGCAAATCCCCTCCGGAAAAGTATCGACGTACGGTGCCGTCGCACAAGCTCTCGGTGACCGCGTCGCTGCACGGGCAGTAGGTCGGATGATGAATCAAAACCCAGATCCAGATGATATGCCGTGCTACAAGATTGTTCATTCTGATGGCAGGCTTGGTGGATTTGGGTGCGGTATTGAAGGTAAGATCAGGCGATTACGTGAGGATCATATTACCGTGAAAAATGGGAAACTCGTTGATTTTGAGAACCTTTTTTTTAATGATTTTCAAACGAACTACCCCCTGCGAAAATTACGAAAGGAGCAAATTTCCTTAAGTAAGAAGGTACGGCTTGATGATGATTCCCAAGAGATAGAAACCGTTGCTGGGATTGACGTTGCGTACCCAGAAAATGAATTCGAGGATGCCTGTGGTGCCTGTGTTGTGCTTGATTATCGAACTAGGCAAATTATTGATGAACAGCTTATGTACGCGAAAACTGATTTTCCGTTTATCTCGACCTATTTTTCATATCGAGAGCTACCGATTGTTGAACAACTAATAAGCCGTTTACGTATCAAGCCTTCGATCTTTCTTCTTGACGGAAATGGCATCCTTCATCCGTATCGTTGCGGATTCGCGTCGCATGCAGGACTACGACTTGATGCACCAACGATTGGTGTGGCAAAAACCCTTCTCTATGGCACTGTCAAGGGGTCATTCGTGACAATCAACAATGAACCGCGAGGATATGCATTTTCTCTGAAAGGGACGAAACCTGTGTATGTATCGCCAGGTCATCGGGTTTCACTTGCGCGCAGTCTTGAGATTGTAAAAAACGTAAGTGTCTTCAAAAACCCTGAGCCTCTTCGTCTTGCTCACCTCCGAGCAAAAGAAAGGTTATTGAAGCATCGGTAGGTCGTTACTGGAAAAAACCCGGATGTCATGGGTCTGGAACCAGTGTTTGTACTCGGTGGCTTGCGATTTTTTCAACGCTTTCTTATGAAGGTACACACCGGTGAGGTTTGGTGTTGTCTGCATCGCTTTTTCAATCATCTCTGTATCAATGGTTCCCGCATCGATTTGATAGGACGGAATCATGTGACCAAACGCGACATTTCTTTCAAACACCACATCGGTGAATCGCGGTGCGTAATGCCCACCGCCGATTCCCAGGAGAACCGGGATGTCATTGGGGAAATCCTGTTCATAATGGTATGCCGAGAGAAGCTCTAGGAGTGATGTCGCGATGATCTCCGCTGGTTTTTTTTGCCGCCATTGATGTTCTGTGCTACCTACCTCTGCGAATAGCGTGGGGATGTTCAGATACGGTCCATGGTGGGTGACTTCGTAGCAGACGTGATACTGTAGTTCTGTTGTCTGGAGGTGTTTCTTGATGAGTCTGAGAAGATGGGCCATTGATCGCGGCGCGGCAGGTATGAGGGTGCGTGGTTTTCCGCCAAATTCGGCAGCGCCGTAGTTTCCAATCGGATGAACCGTGAGTGTCGGTTCTTCCATTTTGCTGCGATGACGGGAGAGGAACACCGCGATCCGCGGGTTCAGGTGGAGTTGTTCGCGGACTTCCGTGTCAATGTTTTCGTGTCGTATTTTTTTATCTGGGATTGTGATAAGAACCACATCGTTCATTGTAGAATGACGATAGACAATCGAATTGTAGAAAACACTGTGTTCCTCCCAGGTTGCTTGTTCCAGCAAGCTTTTTTTCATGTTGGTGCTGGCAGGGTCCTCGGTCGAAGAAATAATCAGAACAACCATATCATGGCAGATACAAGGCATGTGTTTTTGTAGTTTACGATATTCCTTTTAGTTGCGTTTGTTGGCGTTTTTTTACTTTGTCGACATAGATGATATGTCGGATGCGGTTTTCGATGGTGCAGATTTTGGCGATGAACTGGAGTTCTTGCGCCTCTTCTTCCGTTGATATGAGCCCGATAACTATCATATGCAAAAACCGTTGTTTTCATGCTTATAAAGCCTTGTTGTACAATCGGTACCAAATTTTATATAAAAAATAAAATAATAAATATTTTTTACTTCACAAGTGTTGATATTCCTCCATAGGGTTTTAATAACTCGTCTTCATATTAGGGTGGAACAATGGTTAAGTTAAAATCAATTACCTGCGGAGAGTATACACTGTCATTTGATCGAACGCTTCTTATGGGGATTTTAAACGTCACCCCAGATTCCTTCTCCGATGGCGGACTGTTCATCGATACAGAAAACGCAGTCGCCCATGCAAAACAAATGGCGCGCGACGGGGCAGATATCATCGATGTCGGAGGGGAAAGTACACGGCCTGGCTCAGCACCGTTATCCGCCAAAGAAGAGTTAGATCGCGTACTGCCAGTGGTAACTCAGCTAACATGCGAGCTACCGATACCGATTTCGATAGACACATATAAACCCCAGGTCGCCAAGGGATGCCTGAAGGCCGGCGTTCATCTTATCAATGATATCACGGGGTTGATTGATCCTGGCATGGTTACGCTTGCTGCGGAGTATAATGCCCCAGTGATCATTATGCATATGAAAGGGACACCAAAAAACATGCAAGAAAATCCGACCTACCACGATGTAATAGAAGAAATCAACGCGTTTTTTCATGAACGGATAACTACCGCGCGAAAAGCAGGCATCAAGAATGTGATCATAGACCCGGGTATCGGTTTTGGAAAAACCGTGGAACACAACCTCCTCATTCTGAAGCATCTTGATAAATTCATATACCATGGGTGCCCTCTTCTTGTTGGTCCTTCGCGAAAATCGTTCATCGGCATGATCACCGGGTTACCCCCACAAGAGCGACTGGACGGAACAATCGCTGCAGTCACCGTTGCGGTCATGAACGGAGCGCATATCGTTCGAGCCCATGATGTGCGTCAATGTAAACGCGCGATTCAAGTTGTCGATGCGATTCGAGGTGCCTGATGCCAATCGTGTATCTCAGCCTTGGGTCAAACATGGGCGATAAAACAGCACAAATCACACAAGCACTCAGCCGCCTTGCTAAGATCTGCACTGTCAAACGAGTCTCCCCTCTTTATCTCACGGAGCCGGTAGGGTTCAAAGATCAAGATTGGTTCCTCAATTGCGTCGCTGAAGTAGAAACCGAGAAAGATCCGAAAAAATTATTATCCGCTATTCAATCAATAGAGAAGAAAATGGGGAAAACAAAGACAAGAACAAACGGTCCCCGGACCATTGATATCGACATTTTGTTCTACGATGATCAAGTGGTGAATCTAAAAAACTTGGTGATTCCGCATCCCCGGCTTCATGAACGCCTATTTGTGCTTCAGCCGATGATGAATCTGAATCCTGGGTTTGTCCATCCCATATTGAAAAAAACAATCCAAGAGTTGTACGCGGAACAACCATGGGCTGAAATTGTGACTCCTTACAAAACATGATGTTTATAACCTCGTTTTCTATTCTCTAGATAAAAACGTAGGAGCTTACTATCATGAGGTTATGTCATGAGTTCTATTTTGATGCTGCCCATTATCTTCCCCATTACAAGGGTAAATGTGAGAAGCTACATGGTCATACCTACAAATTAGAGGTCGTCATCGAAGGAGACATCAAAAAGGACGGCATGATTATAGATTTTTCCAAGTTAAAGGATATCGTAGAAAAAGAAATCATCGAAAAACTCGATCATCAGGCATTAAACGAGTTAGTTGAGAACCCGACCGCTGAACATATCGTAGAATGGATTGCTTCACAGTTGAAAGGGAAGTTACCGTTATCCTCGATAAAACTCTGGGAAGGACACGGAAAGTGGATTGAGAAAGTATTCTGATAGAAAAAACCGGCTTTCTTTGAAAAGTAGGATTTGATATCGTGGGGCGAGTCAAACAATACGTGACGCTTATTCGACCGTACGGGATCTTGTTTTTAGGGTTCATGCCCGTGTTCGGTGCACTGTGTAATGGCGAATTCAACCTGTTCCATTTATCGGTGTTGCTTGGTATCGGTCTGCTTGCGCATGTATTTACGTTTGTTCAAAATGATTACTTTGATGTTGAGGTGGATCGACGATCAAAATATGTTGAAGGTCGTCCGCTGATAACCGGTGGGGTACCACGACGCCATGCATTGATTCTTTTTCTTTCCTCCTTCATACTCTCTCTAGGACTTGCTGTCGTATTTTTATTTTCCGTTCGTTCCCTCCTTTTTTTACTGCTCTCATTTCTCTTTATAATGCTGTATAATTCATATAGTAAACGATTGCCAGGGATGGAGTTTGTGCTTGGCCTTGGCGTGTTAACATATGGATTATTCGGTGGATATACCGTTTCTGATACCCTCTCACCGCTCGTTCTGATCATTTCATTGATTGGTTTCCTTCAATGGGTATTTAGTGTTGGAGTGTCAGCGAATTTAAAGGACGTGGAATCTGATGCGCGCCTTGGAATACGGACAACCCCGGTCATGTTTGGAGTACGCGCTGTGCACATGCATTTGAAAAAACCCACGATTTTTTTCATGTATGCATACGGGGTAAAGATCCTTCATCTCTTTGTTGCATCACTTCCTTTTCTGTTGGGTTACACGTCAATTATGATCGCTGGTCTTCCGATTCCTCTTCTGTTTTATGTACTCATTGCAGGGGTTCTTCTCTTCACAACGTATAAAATTCTTACAACGTCTCTTGAGAAACGAGAAATGATGCTTCGCTTTGAAGGGGTTCATGAAGGTTTTGCGCTCTTACTTTTTCCAATCGCATTACTAAGTTTCTTAATCAAGCATGCCGGAATTTTGCCTACCATCCTGCTCTTTGTGTTGCTGGTTATCTGGCCGCTATTTTCCTTATGGATTTTATTTGGAAAAACCCTGATTCCCTTGGAATAATACATAAATAGAGTGATTTTTTCGAAATCATTAAATAGCTCTGAGAAGTTCAATTTCTAACGATAAAATGTGGGGAGGTGAAACATGCCAATAAAAGGAGAAGTCATCGAAAAAATAGCCGCACTTATGACCGCTGCTTTCGGTCTGATCGCAGCACTCGCATGGAACGATGCAATCGGTGGGTTATTTAAGGAAGGGGGTGCGTTGCATTTCCTTGCAAACTTCGGCGTCTGGGCATACGCTATTTTTATCACAATACTTGCGGTCGTCATGACAATCTGGATTGGACGAGTTGCAGCAAAGATGAAATAAAAAAGAAAAACATACTCGTTGAACTCACTTTTTTTATTTTTTTTGTTATACTTTGCATCCACAGCATTTTTTCTTAAGGAGATAAAACTGTTGTTCATACGAATCAATAAACACTGTTTGGTATGCCGCTCCAGTAGCGAATCGTTTATCCAAAGGAGACCTATGATGGTACTTTCGTCGACGCATTTCGTTAACCAGTGCTTCATGACGAACGTATAATGCTTTCTGTTTTCCTTTCCATCGCAAAGTTGCTGGGTGATTAGTGTACCCTTTTTTATTCACTGCAGCTGAGAATACTGCGCGGTCTGGAGCATAGCAGAAGACCCGCAGATGGAAAACTGCATCTCTTTTTTCTCCAATCAAACCATATCTCTTTTTTGTCGCGTGCGGCAGGCTTTCGCCTGCCCCTAAAGGACGCGACAGGAGAAAAAATACTTATGGAAAATGTAAATAGCGTAGGCCCTAAAAAAATTATGGATGACACCCGTAATAACTGGGTGACCATGATGTTCACTACTAAAAAACGTTATAATTGTTTCGGGAAACAATCCCATATCGACACTTGCATCCAGGCGTTCCGGGACTTAGAACGCTTTGGATTTGAGTTTGGAGAATTTGGGTTTGGCGGTGTTCATGTTCATTTCCCGGTGAACATCCCAAAAAGGTATTCGGTTGAGGATGCAGAGATTATACTGAAGTCATATAGTTCTAAAAAAATGTTTGAAATGCATCCTGGGTTCCGCAAACGGTACCCAACTGGGGGGTTCTGGAGTGGGTACGAACACCATCAATCAACGGGGTTGATTAACTTGGAGCAATCCAATAATTATTGCAGAGATCAACAACGTCATCATAATGTAGTTGTAGTTGATGATCGGCAGCAACGACTGCCTGGGTTCGCCGCCGAGTGAGGATGCGGCAAGACCGAAGGGCTTGCCGAGGAAACGAGGCGGAACGGGGGATTATAAGGGCGCAACCCTTATCTCACT
>Ga0315282_10005729_pt1 | contig 21060 bp, 13 predicted proteins | sample YL17G07_20_MG_FD_203693 | JGI IMG/M metagenome (GOLD analysis project Ga0315282, IMG submission 203693) | Sediment microbial communities from Yellowstone Lake, YNP, Wyoming, USA - YL17G07_20 | ecosystem: Environmental > Aquatic > Freshwater > Lake > Sediment | place: USA: Wyoming | collected... | reverse complement strand
GTCATCGGAACCTCCCTGGCGGATCCGACGAACTTTGCCTCGTCATTCGGATTTGGACTCGCGCGGTCTCCAGGTGATTTCGTCCTGACGGCCGTCACCTTCCTCTTGAGCGTCGCCGCTTCTGCCCGGGCTCTCTCCGCATCAGACGGCGAAACTCTGCGCCGCGGGTCCCCCTCGTGGGGATGGTCCGCCGTAGGCGGACTGGTCGTCGGGGGACTCGTCTACTGGGCGTGGCGAGGTGCGGCTGCATTGGCCGCGAGCGCTGTTACTGACTCGACAATTGACTACGGGGATTCGGCGTCGCTTCTCCTCTCGATTCCCGGAGCAGCCGTCGTCGCATCGCTCATTGGATTGACACTCGGGTTTGTTCTCATACTTCACATTCTTATCTCGCTGCTCGCTCCCTGGAGGATGCGCATTCTCTATTGGGTGATGCTGACCCCCGCCGGGATGACGGCGTGGTGGATCTCGCCGAACCCGCTCATGGAGTGGCACGTCGCGCTCGGATTGGTCCTCCTCGTCGTCGTCCCGTCCGCCCTGCTTCAGAGCGGAGTCCTCGCCCCTCGCCGCCTCTTCCTGACAATTCTCGTCGCCGTGGTCGCAGTCGGCGGTTTTATCGCGAGGGAGCAGGCTGAGCGAACGCGGCACCAGGTTGAGCTCCTGGCGTCGAGCTTTGTGAAGCCGCAGGATGCATGGCTTACATACCTTGTTCAGGAGACGCTCCGTTCGGCGAGCGGCCAGAGGGTGAGGGAGGCGTTGAGCTCTCCTTCATCCAACCCCGATGAGAATGAGCGATCGACGCTCGCGTTCCTCATCTGGGCGGAAAGCCCCCTCGGCAAACAGGGGTACGGGGCTGCTGTCACTGTGTTGGACACGGCTGGAAAGACGGTGAGCCAGTTCACCATCGGGGAGCGTATGAGGTCCCTCACGTCGTTCCTCTCACGCTCGGAACATGGCTCAGGGATCTGGGTGGTAGGGGGGCGCACGGGAAGGACCTACATCGGCACTGCACCCATCACGGGTGAGGAGGGAGAAACGCTCGGCAGCGTCTGTGTTGCGGTTCCTTCGGAGATTCCTTTCCCGTTTTCAAGCGGCATACCGGAACTCCTGCGGCCCGAGCTGCCAGCCGCCCAGCTTGACCCCCTCTTCGGGGTCCGCGTCGACCGGGTCCCCACCTTATCGGGGCAACGGTCCGCCGAGGCGAGCCGGAGCGCTCCCGCCGAAGGAGCTGCAGCGTGGATGGAGATCCCCGGGTCTGTCTACGAGTACAGCCTCCCCGATCCGGGAGACCCGGCGATGAGGTTCGTGTTTCGGTTGTCGCGCCCCGACATGCGATGGGATGCGTTTGTCGTCCTGAAGACGCTCATCCTTGTCGTGGAGATATCGCTTGCGTTGGGACTCATCGTCCTCGTCCTCGGGCTCATCCGGCGGCGACGCTTCTCGTTCCGCTTCCGCCTGCTGACAGCGTTTCTCTTTGTGTCTCTCCTTCCTGTCCTTTACCTGGCGGCGGCCGACAGGAGGGACGCCGAACGCCGGTTCAATGAATCACTGGGGACGCGCCTCAGGAACTCACTCGATCTTCTCACTCGCTCTCTTTCGCTTGAGCCTCTGACGCCGGGAAAGAGCACGGCAGGTTTTTCGAACGGGTCGGCGGCGGGGGGGAGCGCGGATAGCCTCGTCCGGCGCCTGGCGCAGCTGGCCGGCGTCGATGTCCATGTCTACAGCGATTCGGCCCTCATTGCGAGCAGCACGCCGGAGCTCTTCGCTTCAGGGCTCCTTGACGACCGGCTCAACGGGATGGCATACGCGGCGATCGTTCTTCGGGGTGACCGGTTCTTCCAGCACGCTGAGAGGATCGGCGATTTCACGTACGAGGTGGGATACGCTCCGGCCGCAGGAGGCGCTCAGGCTTCTTCTTTCCGGCGTCTCGTCCTCTCCGTCCCTCTTCTCTACAGGGAAGGGCAGGTGGATCTCGAGATTGCGCGGAGAAACGTGTTCGGCATCTGGCCGTACGCCGGGATGGTTGTGCTCGCCGGCTTCCTGGGCTGGCTCCTCTCCCGGCGCATCAGCGCCCCCGTGATCCGCCTGACGGAAGCAGCAGAGAAAGTATCGCGCGGTGACCTTGCGGTGAACGTGGAGTCGAGGACACGCGACGAGCTCGATGATCTCGTGCGGACGTTCAACGGGATGGTCAGGGACCTCCGGGAATCGCGGGAGCTTGTCGCGAGAGCGGAGCGTGAAGCGGCGTGGCGCGAGATGGCAAAGCAGGTGGCGCATGAGATCAAGAACCCACTCACACCCATGAAGCTGGGGATGCAGCAGCTCCTCGCAGCGTACAGGGATGCGAAGCCGGATTTCAAGGAGGAGCTCGATCAGGTCGCGCGCACAATCATCGACCGCATCGAGAGTCTCCGCGCCATTGCCTCCGAGTTTTCGTACTTCGCAAGGATGCCGGAACCCCACTTTACTCCCCAGAATCCGTCCGAGATCCTCTCGTCCGCCGCGTCGCTCTTCGAGTCGGAGCGGGATGTTGCTTTTGTCCGCGATTTTGCAGATACTGCCTCCGTCATCGAGGCTGACAGGGACCAGATCAGCCGCCTCTTCATCAACGTGATCCGGAACGCCGTCCAGGCGGTGCGGGGGACCTCCTCACCTTGCATCACACTCCGCACTGAACGGAAAGGAGGGGGCATCGAAATCTCGATCCACGACAACGGTCCCGGGATCCCCCCTGAGGTGCGACCTCACCTGTTCGAACCGAATTTCTCCACCAAGTCGGAAGGGATGGGACTCGGACTCGCCGTCGTGAGGCAGATTGTCGACCTGCACGGCGGGGAGGTCGAGGTGAAGAGCGAAGAAGGGAAGGGGGCAACATTCATCTTCCGGTTCCCGGTCTCGGGAAGCCGCGCGGTAGACGATGGAGGTGCCAATGAAACGCGGGAAGAAGCGAAGGAACAATAGTTACTCGGTCGAAACCACGCTCATCTACGGCCGTGCGAAGACGCCGCACTGGGACTACAGCCATCATCTTGTCCCTCCGATCACCTCAAGCTGCACGTACCGTCTCGATTCCGCGCAGCGCGGCGCGCAAGGCTTCGTCGAGTTCGCTCACACAACGGACGAGGTGGCAGTCAAGGCGAGGGCGCCGATTTACATCTACGACCGATTCGGGGACCCGACGAAAGATATGCTCGAGGAAACGCTTGCTCGGGCAGAATCAGGGGCGGCGTCGGTCACCTTCACAACGGGGATGGCGGCTGTCTCGGGGATCCTCGGCTGTCTCACCGCGACCGGTGATGAGATCGTCGCTCACCGGATGTTGTACGGCTGCACCTACTCGCTCCTTACGAACTGGTACCCGCGTTACAGGATTGGGGTGAAGTTCGCCAACCTCACGAGCCTTGACCAACTCCGGCATTCCATCAGCCGCCGGACCCGTGTCGTCTATTTTGAGTCGCCGGTAAACCCGACGATGCAGCTCATTGATATCCGCGGTGTCTGCGATGTGGTTGCAGTCGAGAACAGGAAAAGAAGCGCGGAGAGCAGGATCTACGTCGTCATCGATAATACCTTTGCGACGCCGTTCTGCCAGCGGCCGATCGAGCTGGGCGCGGACTTCGTTCTGCACTCTCTGACGAAGAATATCGGCGGTTTCGGGACGGACATGGGAGGAGCCGTGATCGGGCCGGCGTGGAGCCGCGACCGGCTGCTTCTCTACCGGAAGGACTTCGGCGGCGCCCTTGCCGCGAAGAGCGCCTGGCCGCTCCTTGTCTACGGCCTCCCGACCCTCTCGCTCAGGACCCGGCACCAGGAACGATCGGCGATCGAGATCGCCAGGTTCCTCGAGTCCGAGGAGCATGTCGATTCGGTGACGTATCCGGGGCTCACTTCGCATCCGCAGTATGAGGTTGCGAAGCGGCAGATGCTCGATTACGACGGGAACTTCGCGCCCGGTATCATGATTCATTTCACGGTGAAAGGAAGGACGCCGAAGGAACGGCGCGCGCGCGGCGAGCGGGTCATCAACTACCTCGCGAAGAACGCCTACACGGTGACCCTGGCAGTGAGCCTCGGCAATATCCGAACACTTGTTGAGCATCCTGGCTCCATGACACATGCGGCGATACCGCCGGAAGAACAGTTGAAGAAAGGGATCGACCCGGGAGGGATCAGGCTCTCCGTGGGGCTCGAGCGGGTCGATGACATCATCCATGATCTTCACAGAGCACTGGGACAGCTCCGCTGACGTACGGAGAAACCGCGTTTCAGACGACTTTCACGGGCCCGGCGGATCATCTGAACGCCGGGCTCTGTCTCCCATTCCCGGGGAGAGGAACGAAATTGGTCCCGAAGAGGTTTGCCCAACCAGCAGGCGGGCTGCGCGTTGCTCCCTCCGCCCGGCCGGGGCGGGGTTTGCTTTTCAGAAGCCGCTTTGGTATATTTCGGAACCTATTGATATATAGATGATTACGGACGGCCCCCTATGTGCGGTATCGTCGCGTATGTTGGTCAGAAGCCCGCTCTCCCGATCCTCCTCGATGGTCTGAAACGCCTTGAATACCGCGGTTACGACTCTGCCGGAGTTGCCGTGGTCACTGACGGCCATCTTCTTATACATAAGAAAGCAGGGAAGGTGCGCGACGTCGCCGCCGGCATTCCCGCGGACTTTGAGGCTGCGACAATCGGCATCGGGCACACGCGTTGGGCCACCCACGGTGAACCTTCCGATACGAACGCACATCCGCACTTCGACTGCGCCGGCGAGATTGCACTCGTCCACAACGGAATCATAGAAAACTACGCGGCGATCAAGTCAAAACTCGAAGCAGGCGGGCATGTCTTCAAAACGCAGACGGACACCGAGGCGCTCGTCCATCTCGTCGAGGACTGGTACCGGGTTTCACATGATCTCTTCACGGCTGTCCGCCTTGCTCTCCTTGAGGTCCACGGCGCATACGGTATTGCGGTCGTGAGTTCACGTGAGCCGTCGAGGGTTATTGCGGCCCGGAAGGGGAGTCCCCTTGTCCTGGGAATTGGCAACGGTGAGTACTTCGTGGCATCCGACCCGGCGGCGATCATCTCCTACACACGGCAGGTTGTCTACCTTGAGGATGGTGAGATCGTCTCGCTCGATCCGTCGGGGTATGTCACGAAGACGATCGAGAACGGCGACGTGATGAAGAAGGTAATGAAGGTCACACTCGAGCTCGAGCAGATCGAGAAGGGCGGCTATGATCATTTCATGCTGAAGGAGATCCACGAACAGCCTGGAACGATCATGAATACACTCCGCGGCCGTCTCAACGAAAAGGAGGGGACCGCGCGTCTCGGGGGGCTCCGTGAGCTCACGGACCGCATCCTCGCGGCCGACCGTTTCATCATCGCTGCCTGCGGCACGTCATGGCATGCCGGCCTTGTAGGCCAGTACATGCTTGAGCAGTACGCGCGGATCCCGGTCCGTGTCGAGTATGCGTCAGAGTTCAGGTATCGCAATCCGATCGTCGGGCCGTCGGATGTCGTGTGGCTCATCAGCCAGAGCGGCGAGACCGCCGATACGCTCGCAGCGCTCCGCCAGGCGCGCGCCCGGGGAGCGACGACGGCGGGGATAGTGAACGTGGTGGGCAGCTCCATTGCCCGTGAGACGGACGGCGGGACCTACCTCCACGCGGGCCCCGAGATCGGCGTCGCGTCAACGAAAGCCTTCACGTCCCAGCTCACTGCGCTGTCTCTCATCACGCTCATGCTTGGCCGGCTCCGGGGCACCATTGGCCCGGACCAGGGGTGGGCCATCGTCCATGAGCTCGAAATTCTGCCCGAAAAGGCGGAGAAGGTACTCGAGCAGGAACAGACTGTCAGGGAGATCGCCCATGAATTTCAGTCGATACGGAATTTCCTCTACCTCGGCCGCGGCTACAATTTTCCCGTGGCACTGGAAGGCGCCCTGAAGCTGAAGGAGATCTCGTACATTCATGCGGAAGGGTATCCAGCAGCGGAGATGAAGCACGGTCCGATTGCCCTCATCGACAGGGACATGCCGGTCGTCTTCATCACACCGCGTGACGGGACGTACGAAAAGGTTCTAAGCAACATACAGGAGGTCAAGGCGAGAAAGGGAAGGCTCATTGCCGTCGCAGACGAGAACGATCAGGAGATCACCCGGCTCGCCGATTTTGTCCTTCGCGTTCCGCACACACTGGATTTCCTCACACCCATCCTCACCATCATTCCGCTCCAGTTGCTCGCGTACTACATCGCCATCGACCGCGGCTGCAACGTCGACCAGCCGCGGAACCTGGCGAAGAGCGTGACCGTAGAATAGGCTTGTGCAACAACAGCGCCTGCGGCGTCCCGTCCAGCAGGGAAGGGACGGCCGCGCGGGCGAGTGTGAACTGACAGGGGGTATTATGACACGCCGTAACATTCTCATCATGGGGGCTGCAGGAAGGGACTTTCACAATTTCAATACCGTCTATCGTAACAACGAAGTCTATAATGTCGTCGCATTCACCGCAACACAAATACCGAATATCGAGGGACGCAAATACCCTGCCGCGCTTGCCGGAAAGCTCTACCCGCAGGGCATACCGATTTATCCCGAGTCGGAGCTTGTTGACCTGATTAAGAAGTACCGAGTGGACGAGGTCGTGTTCGCTTACTCGGACGTCTCCTTTCAATACGTGATGGAGAAGTCCTCCGTTGTCATGGCTGCGGGAGCGGACTTCACGCTCCTCGGCGCCAGGGAGACGATGTTGAAGTCGTCCGTGCCGGTTGTCGCCGTCGTTGCAGTCCGGACCGGCTGCGGGAAGAGCCAGACGTCGAGGAAGGTCGTCAACATCCTCCGGGCGAAGGGTTTGCGCGTTGTCGCTGTGCGTCATCCGATGCCCTATGGCGATCTTGTCGCGCAGAAGGTGCAGCGCTACGCGACAATCGATGACCTGAAGAAGTACAATTGCACGGTCGAGGAGATGGAGGAGTACGAGCCTCACGTTGTCGCGGGCGGCGTCATCTACGCGGGCGTCGACTATGAGGCGGTCCTGCGACAGGCGGAGAAGGAAGCCGATGTCATCATCTGGGACGGCGGCAACAACGACATGTCATTCTACAGGCCCGACCTCACGATCACCGTCGTCGACCCGCACCGTCCGGGGCATGAGCTGACATACTACCCGGGCGAGACGAATGTCCGCCTCGCGGACGTGGTCGTCATCAACAAGGTTGACACCGCGAAGCCTGAAAACGTAAAGCTTGTCCGTGGGAACGTCCGCTCCATCAATCCGGCGGCGGAAATCATCGAGGCGGCCTCCCCTATCACGATAGGGAACGGCGCCACAATCAAGGGGAAGCGCGTTCTTGTCGTGGAGGACGGTCCCACGGTCACGCATGGCGGCATGACGTACGGTGCCGGGACTGTTGCGGCACAGAAGTTCGGCGCCGCAGAGATTGTCGATCCACGGCCGTACGCGGTCCGCACCATCGCGGAGACGTTCAAGAAGTACCCGAAGACGGGAACGCTCCTGCCGGCCATGGGGTACGGCGAGGAACAGGTGAAAGATCTCGAGGAGACGATCAACCGCGTCCCGTGCGACACGGTGATCGTCGGTACGCCGATTGACCTCCGGCGGATCGTGAGGATCGAGAAGCCCGCCGTCCGTGTGACGTACGAGCTTGATGAGCTCACGAAGCCCGGACTCGAGGATGTGTTGAAAACGTTCGTCGAGAAATTCCACGGGCAGCTGCCACGCTGACAACGCTCACCAGGGAGGATTCCGTGCACAGGAAAGATTTCATTTCAATTCACGATCTCACACTCGATGAGTTCCACCACCTTTTTGATCTTGGGCGCGATCTGAAAGCGCACAAGGAGGTGTATGCGTCGGCCCTGAAAGGGAAGACCCTCGCGATGATCTTTGAGAAGCAGTCGCTCCGCACGCGTGTGAGCTTCGAGGTCGGCATCCAGCAGCTCGGCGGCTTTGCGGTCTACCTTGCACCGTCGGACATCTCTCTCGGGAAGCGGGAGTCCGTGCAGGATGTGGCGAAGAACCTTTCGCGCTGGGTTGACGGCATCATGATCCGCACGTTCGGACACGACATCTGCACCGGACTCGCCGAGCATGCGACTATTCCCGTCATCAACGGGCTCACCGACCTCCTTCACCCGTGCCAGGCGATGGCCGACTATTTCACGATGATGGAGCACAGGGGGACATTGAAGGGACTGAACGTGACCTACGTCGGCGACGGCAACAACGTCGCGCACTCGCTAATGTTCGGCGGTGCGAAGGCCGGGGCGAACGTCGCAATCTGCTGCCCGAAAGGATACGAGCCGAATCCGGAGATCTTCCGCCTCGCCACCGAAGATGCGAGAGAGACCGGCGCGACGATACGCGTCCTCCACGACCCGAAGGAGGCGGTGAGAAGTGCGGACGCCATCTACACGGATGTATGGGCAAGCATGGGACAGGAGGCCGAGGCCGAGGCACGGAAGGAGATCTTCAAGCCCTACCAGGTCAACGCGGCTCTTATGAAGCTCGCAAAGCCGGACGCGATCTTCATGCATTGCCTCCCGGCGCACCGGGGCGATGAGGTGACGGACGATGTGATCGACTCAACGCAGTCCGTCGTCTACGACGAAGCGGAAAACCGCCTCCATATGCAGAAGGCGGTTATGGTCGACCTCATGAAAGCCCGGGGGTAGCGGATGCCGAAGCTCGCCCTTGTTGCGATCGGAGGCAATTCCCTCATCCGCGCGGGACAGCGCGGAACGGTTGCGGAGCAGCGTGACAATGCTGCCACCACGGCGAAGTACATCGCACAGCTGATTCGAAACGACTACTTCGTCGTCCTTACCCACGGGAATGGACCGCAGGTCGGGGCGCAGCTCCTCCGTTCCGAGCTCGCGTCGTCGCAGGTTCACCCGGAGCCCCTCGATGTCTGCGTAGCGGACACGCAGGGCTCCATCGGCTACGTTCTCGAGCATGCGCTCCAGCGTGCGCTCGATGAAGCTTCGATGCGTGTTCCCGTGGTGACTGTGCTGACGCAAGTGGTCGTGGGGGGAGACGATCCCGGCTTCCTCCACCCGACGAAACCGGTCGGACCTTTCTACTCGGAGGAAGAGGCACGCCGCCGGGAACGGGAGCTCGGCTGGAAGATGGTCGAAGACGCGGACCGAGGGTACCGGCGGGTTGTCGCTTCCCCCGAACCGCTTGAGATTATCGAGATCGACGCGATACGGGGGCTTGTCCTCAACGGGTACATCGTCATTGCTGCGGGGGGAGGCGGGATTCCCGTCGTCCGCCGCGACGGCTACGTCGAAGGGGTGGAGGCGGTCATCGACAAGGACCTGGCGTCTGCTCTGCTCGCTCGCGAGCTGAATGTCGATACGTTCATTATCTCCACCGATGCTGAGAAGGTTTTTCTCAACTACCGGAAACCGAACCAGCAGGCGCTTGACCGCATCACCGTATCGGAGGCGGAGCTGTACTTCACGGACGGCCATTTCCCCCCCGGAAACATGGGTCCGAAAATCTCATCGGCGATCCGGTTCATCCGGGGCGGGGGGAAGGAAGCCGTCATCACGTCTCCCGAATGCCTCCTCGATGCCGTCCGCGGCAGAACGGGGACGCACATCGTTCCTGACGAGAGGGTCTTCTCATGAAACTTCGCCACGTCGTTGAGTCGCAGCAGTTCACGCTGCCAATGCTCATGGAGCTGTTCCAGATTGCCGGGCAGATGGAGAAAGTGCTCGCCCGCGGAGGAACGCAGGACTACCAGTCGAAGATCATGGCATCGCTCTTTTACGAGCCGTCGACGCGGACAAGGCTCTCGTTTGAGTCGGCAATGCTGCGACTGGGAGGAAAGATTCTCTCGACCGAAAACGCCAGGACGTTCTCCTCGGTCGCCTCGGGCGAATCCCTTGCGGACACGATCCGTGTCCTCGGCGATTTCGCTGATGTGATCGTGCTTCGCCACGATGAAGTCGGGGGCGCAAAGCGGGCCGCTGCGGTGTCCAGCGTGCCTGTTGTCAACGCAGGGGACGGAAAGGGCGGACAGCATCCGACGCAGGCGCTTCTCGACCTTTACACGATCTACAAGGAGCGCGGGGCCATCGAAGGGTTGAAGATCGCCATCGCCGGCGACCTCGCCGTCGGCCGGACGGCGAGGTCGCTGTCGTATCTCCTCGGCAAGTTTGACCGCGTGATGATCTATTTCGTCGCGCCCGATGTCCTTCAGATGAAATCCGATCTCCTCGACCACCTTGCGGAACACGACGTGTGGTTTGCGCTTGAGTCGGACTTCTCAAAGATCCTCCCTGAGGTCGATGTCCTCTACCAGACGCGCATTGAACGGGAGCGGCTCGGCGACCGTGCCGACCAATATGATGAGATCGCCCGGTCTTACTTCATCGATGCGGCGAAGGTCGCCCGGATGAAAGAGGGATCCATCATCCTTCATCCACTCCCGCGACTCAACGAGATTGCGCCGGAAGTGGACGGGGACGCCCACGCCGCTTACTTCCGCCAGACGCGGAATGGCATCGCCGTGCGGATGGCGCTTCTTGCGACGGTTCTTGAAAGTTGAATTTCTCTCGAAAACTCGTAACTTAATAGGCTCAGAATTCATCGGAAAGGGGGGAGGAGGCGTGACCGAACGGAAATCGAATCTCTGGGCCCTCATCCTGGGTGCTTCAAGCGGGTTCGGCGAGGCAACGGCGATAGAACTCGCTGTCGGGGGATACAACATCTTCGGTGTGCACCTTGGTCGTGCCTCGACCATGCCGAACGTCGACCGGATCGTTGCGGAGATCCGCTCGAAAGAGGTCGAGGCGGTCTTCTACAACGTGAACGCTGCCGACCCGGTGAAGCGCGAGGACGTGCTCGATGAGATGGCCGAGCGTCTGGCCCCCGATCCTGATGCGATGGTGAAGGTCCTCCTTCATTCCCTTGCCTTCGGCACCCTGAAGCCGTTGATTGCAGAGGATCCGCGCGATGCGATCACGCAGGCGCAGATGGAGATGACACTCGACGTCATGGCAAACAGCCTCGTTTACTGGGTCCAGGGCCTTGTCCAACGGAAGCTCATGCGCCGCGGGGGACGGATCTTCGCGATGACAAGCTCCGGCGGGCACACCGCCATGCCGTCGTATGGCGCGGTCTCCGCGGCGAAGGCGGCGCTCGAGGCGCACATCCGCCAGCTGACGATGGAACTCGGGTCGAAAGGGATCACGGCGAACGCGATCATGGCGGGAGTGACCGACACACCTGCTCTCAGGAAAATCCCCGGAGGGCTTCGGCTCCTCAAGGCGGCGCAGTATAAGAATCCCTCCGGCCGCAACACCACACCAACCGACGTTGCAAAGGCTATCGCACTTCTCAGTGATGACCGGTCGTATTGGATCAACGGCAGTGTCCTGCGGGTTGACGGCGGGGAAGACGTCATCGGGTTTGTTGCACAGGAAGGACCGGTCACAATCGAATAAGCCCCGCGGCTGAAGGCGATTCCTCAGATGTGAACGGAAGGCGGCCCCGCCCGTGGCGGGCGGCGGGGAGCAGGAGAGGGTCACTCGCCTTCCGAAGAGATGAATGTCCTCAACCGGATTGGGAGGAAATCGTTCATGCCAGTGAATTGCGTCGTCTGCGTCAAGCAGGTGCCTGACACGTCGAACATCTCTGGCCAGGTGATGAAGCCGGACGGGACGGTGAACAGGGCGAAGCTGCCGACCGTCTTCAACCCCGACGACCTCGTCGCTCTCGAGCTCGCGCTCCGTGTGAAAGACCTGTACGGTGGGAAGGTGACCGTCATCACGATGGGTCCCCCGCCCGCCGCGGAGGTGCTGCGCCAGGCCCTCTGGATGGGGGCGGATGAGGTTGCGCTCATCAGCGACCGTCGCTTCGCAGGTGCTGACACGCTCGCGACATCCTACGCCCTGGCGATGGCGATCAAGAACAAGTGCAATGCCGACATCGTCTTCTGCGGGCGTCAGGCGATTGACGGCGACACGGCACAGGTCGGTCCGCAGCTCGCCGAGAAGCTCGATATCCCTCAGGTGACGTACACGGAGGAGATAGAGTGGGTAGGGAATGGCACCATGGTGGCGAGGCGGAAGATCGACGACGGCTTCGAACGGGTGCGTGCGAAGCTACCGGTCCTCGTGACCGTATACGGCGATGCCGCGACGCCGCGACCGTTCAATGCGAAGCTCATCATGGAGAAGAAACGGGCCCGGTCGCAGTTCGAGCTTGAGCGGCTCAGTGAGGACAATCCGTTCTACTACTACTACAACGACGTCGACGCGCTTGAGAAGAAGGGACTCCTCATCAAGACGTGGAGCATCGAGGATATCGCGGCCGATGAGGAGAAATGCGGGCTGAAAGGCTCGCCGACGCAGGTGTTTAAGGTTGAGAACGTCGTGCTCACGAGCCCCGATCGGAAGCGCTATGAGCCGACGAAGGGGGATATTGAACGTCTTATCGGCGAGCTGATCGCTGACCACATATTCGGATGAGGGGAGCATGGAAAGAGTCAAGGGTGTGTGGGTATTTGCCGAACAGGAGAATGGTCACCTTCATGACGTGGGGCTCGAGCTCCTCTCCAAGGGGCGGAAGCTCGCCGCAAACCTGAACGCTCCTCTCTCCGCCGTCCTTCTCGGATGCAACGTCGGGCATCTCGTCCCGAAGCTCTACGCCTTCGGCGCCGATACTGTTTTCCTTGCCGATAGTGAGCGCCTGGAGCACTATCTGACGCTCCCGTATGCGACGACGATCATCCGGCTGGTACGGGAGCACGAGCCGGAAGTGGTACTCTTTGGTGCCACGTCGATCGGGCGGGACCTTGCGCCCCGTGTGGCATCGAACACACGCTCGGGCCTGACGGCGGATTGCACAGACCTTCAGATCACCGACGTCACACACCGCGGTAAGCTTCACCACAATCTGCTTCTGCAGATCCGTCCGGCTTTCGGAGGGAACATCGTGGCAACAATCATCTCTCCGGAATCGAAGACGCAAATGGCGACGGTGCGCGAAGGAGTGATGCGCATGGAAAAGCCGGATGCCGCGAGGACGGGGAAGACGATCGAGGTAAGACCTGTTCTCAGCGAGAAGGATCTCGCCGTCGAGCTTCTCGAGCGCTTTAAGGCGAAACCGAAGGTGAACCTCAAAGCGGCCGATATCATCGTCTCCGGCGGCTTCGGTGTGGGGAAGAAGGACAACTTCAAGCTCCTTGAAGAGCTCGCGGCCGTCCTCGGCGGTGAAGTCGCGGGATCGCGTGCGGCGGTCGATGCCGGATTCACGGAGCGCGAGCGGCAGGTGGGACAGACCGGCGTGACTGTCCGTCCGAGACTCTACATTGCGTGCGGGATCTCCGGCGCGATTCAGCACCGTGCTGGGATGAGCGAGTCGAAGAAAATCATCGCGATCAACAAGGACCCGAAGGCGCCTATCTTCGACATAGCGCACTACGGCATCGTCGGCGACGTGACCGAGGTCATCCCTCGTCTCATCGCGGCGTACAGAGAGCTATCCAAGTGACAGAAGATGAAGCCGCGTAATCCGCGGTTGCATTTGTCTTTATTGAACGGGGTGTAAGACCATGTCGAACTTCTTCAAAGACAACCACGACCTACTCTTCCAGTTCGAAAACCTCCGCATCGACGATATCGTTGCCTCGCGTGAGAGAAATTTCGAGGATGCACAGGAGCACCCGGACGCGCCGATCAATGCGGAGGATGCCATGGACAGTTACCGGCGCGTGCTTGAAGTCCTCGGCGACATTGCCGGCGAGTTCGTTGCGCCGCGCGCTCCCGAGGTAGACAAGGAGGGGGCACACTTCGAGAACGGCCGGGTGCGCTTTGCCGCGGGGACGGCCGAGGCGCTTGAGCGCCTCTCGCAGGCCGGTGTCATGGGGATGACGCTCCCGAGGGAGTTCGGCGGTTTGAACTTCCCCGTGACCATCTACGCGATGGGGATCGAGATGATCTCCCGCGGCGACGCGTCGCTGATGAACATCTTCGGGTTGCAGGACATTGCCGAGACGATCCACCACTTTGCGGACATCGAGATCCAACGGCAGTACCTCCCCAGGTTCTGCAGCGGAGAGGGCACCGGGGCCATGGCGCTCACCGAGCCGGACGCAGGCTCGGATCTTCAGGCTGTGCAGACACGAGCGTATCAGGACGCGAACGGGCAGTGGCGGCTGAGCGGCGTGAAGCGCTTCATCACAAACGGAAGCGGCGACGTCCTCCTCGTCCTCGCCCGCTCCGAAGAAGGGACGGTCGATGCCCGGGGACTCAGCCTCTTCGTCTGCGAGAGGGACGGTGTGCAGGTGCGGCGCATAGAGAACAAACTTGGCCTCCACGGCTCACCGACCTGCGAGATACAATTCAACGACACCCCATGCCAACTCGTCGGCGAGCGGAAGCGGGGACTCATCACCTACGTCATGTCGCTCATGAACGGCGCGCGTCTCGCTGTCTCCGCCCAGGCGCTTGGAATTGCGCAGGCCGCCTACGCGGAAGCGTTCAAGTATGCACACGAGCGCGAGCAATTTGGCAAGACCATCCACCGATTTCCGGCGGTTGCTGAAATGCTCATCAACATGAAGGTAAACATCGAGACGAGTAGATCGCTCCTCTACGCAACGGCAAAGGCTGTCGACACGCGCGACGAGCTTGAACGGCAGCTCAACCGGGCAAAGGCCCTCGGACAGCCGTTCAAGGAGCTGAACGATCGGCTCAAGCAGGCGACTCGCGTTGCAGCGTTTCTCACGCCCTTCTGCAAGTACACAACCACCGAACTCGCCAACCAGATCTGCTACGACGCCATCCAGATACACGGCGGCACCGGCTTCATGCAGGAGTTCAACGTCGAGCGGCACTACCGGGACGTCCGTGTGACAAACATCTACGAGGGGACGTCACAGCTCCAAATCGTCGCGGCGATGGGAGGCGCTGTGAGCGGTGTGCTCGACCTGATCCTTGACCAATACGAAGCCGAGACCTACCGCGGCGAGCTGCGTCCACTCCACCAGAAACTGATCGAAATCCGAAACCGCTGCAAGGAATGCCGCGAGTACCTCTTGAAGAAGAACGACACGGCGTACCAGGAGCTGCGGGCGCATGACCTCGTGGAGCTCTACGGCTCGGTCTATCTGGGCTGCCTGGTTCTCAACGAGGCGAAGATCTCCGAAAAGAAGCTCCTCGTGGCGAAGAAATACATCGGCGACTCGTACGCGAAGTCGCTCATGCACGTCGAGCAGATCGTCAACGGGTTCGACACGATGCTGGTCGACATGGACAAGTTCGTGACGGCCGTGTAGTGGGGCATGAATCCCTTGTTTTTCTGAGGCGCCTCGGATATATTTAGGGTGATCTACGGCTTGATGTCGCCTTGAGTGCACCCTCCTGGGCCTGACCCCTCGGACAGGTAGCTCAGTCGGTAGAGCAAAGGACTGAAAATCCTTGTGTCGGCGGTTCGATTCCGCCCCTGTCCACACATAGGCATCGACCGGTTTGTACGTCTGCTCCCCCAGGGGTATCGCGGTTTGATGCGAATACATTCGGGACTGAAAGTCCAGCAAGCAAGAAGCCATCCAAACGGATGGCTTCTTTCGTTTGAGGGAAGGGACTGCTTCCATCTTGGGTGAGGGAGGCCCTGGTGGCATGGGGGGCTTGACTCCGCGTCGTTGAGGTTTTCTTGCAAATTCTGCTCCTTTGGAGTAACTTGAAACGACTTTTGAATCCCGTTACGGCCGACTCAACTATCGATCCTTCAAGGATCATGGCGGAAGTGTAGGTTCTTTGTGCTTCCCGCGCAACGTTGAGACTGTTCAAGAATCCAACAGATCCATCAAGAAAATGAGAAACCTGGGAGGTTTGACGAAGAGATGAAAAAGGATTTCACTACAATTGACGGCAATGAAGCAGTAGCGTACGTTGCCTTCCGCGTTAACGAGGTCATCGCCATTTATCCCATCACGCCTTCCTCGCCGATGGGAGAGTGGTCGGACCAGTGGGCGTCGGAACTGAAGCCGAACATCTGGGGAACCATCCCCACGGTGACGGAGATGCAGAGCGAAGGAGGCGCCTCCGGCGCAGTCCACGGGGCTCTCCAGACCGGCTCGCTGACGACGACGTTTACGTCGTCGCAGGGACTTCTCCTCATGATCCCGAACATGTACAAGATAGCGGGCGAGCTGACGTCAACGGTGTTCCACGTCGCCGCGCGGACGGTGGCGGCACAGGCGCTCTCGATTTTCGGCGACCATTCCGATGTAATGGCGACCCGCTCCACGGGTTTCGCACTTCTCTCATCCGCATCCGTCCAGGAGGCGATGGATTTCGCCCTCATCGCTCAGGCGGCGACACTCGAAACACGCATACCGTTCCTACACTTCTTTGACGGGTTCCGGACGTCGCACGAGGTCTCGAAGATTGAGCTGATATCCGAGGAGAACATGCGCGCAATGATCGATCTCGACCTCGTGCTGAGCCACCGCGCCCGCGCGCTGTCACCGGACCATCCAGTTCTTCGCGGCACTGCACAGAACCCAGACGTCTACTTCCAGACGCGGGAGACAGTGAACACGTACTATGCAGCGTGTCCGGCGCTCGTCCAGAAGGCGATGGACAGGTTCGCCGACATAGTCGGCCGCCGCTATTCGCTCTTTGAGTACCACGGCGCGCCCGATGCAGAACGCGTCGTCGTCATCATGGGCTCCGGTGCCGAGACGGCTCACGAGACCGTCGACTACCTCACGGACAAGGGAGAGAAGGTCGGGGTCCTCAAAGTTCGGCTCTATCGGCCGTTCGACGTGAGGCGCTTCGTCGAGGCTCTTCCTGCGACTGTCAGGGCAATTGCCGTCCTCGACAGGACAAAGGAACCCGGAAGTGCAGGCGAGCCGCTCTACCTCGACTGCGTCAACGCACTCTACGAGGCGAAGGAAAACGGATGGGGTTTGCTGAAAGACTCCGTGAAGGTTGCCGGCGGACGCTACGGTCTCTCCTCGAAGGAGTTCACGCCGGCGATGGTGAAAGGTGTGTTCGACAACCTCGCTCTCGCGGCGCCGAAGAAGCATTTCACGATCGGCATCAACGACGACGTGTTCCAGACGAGCCTTCCGTACGACCCGTCGTTCTCGACCGAACCGGAAAGCGTGATCCGGGCCCTCTTCTACGGCCTCGGCGCAGACGGCACCGTCGGCGCGAATAAGAATTCCATCAAGATTATCGGCGAAAACACGGAGAACGATGCGCAGGGCTACTTCGTCTATGACTCGAAGAAGTCAGGCACTGTCACCGTGTCCCACCTGCGCTTCGGTCCCGGGAAGATTCGCTCCACCTACCGTGTCTCGAAGGCGAACTTCGTCGGCTGTCACCAGCCGGTCTTCCTTGAGCGGTACGACATGCTGAACGACCTCGTGGACGGTGGGACATTCCTCCTTAACGCTCCGTACGGGCCCGAAGAAGTGTGGGATCACCTCCCGCGGATGATGCAAGAGCAGCTCGTCGCGAAGAAGCTGAAGTTCTTTGTCATCGATGCCGTCAAGGTGGCGAAGGAAAGCGGTATGGGCGGACGCATCAACACCGTCATGCAGGTTTGCTTCTTCGCGATCACTGGCCTCCTCCCGAAGGAGGAGGCGATCGAGGCCATCAAGAACTCGATCAGGAAGACATACGGCCGCAAGGGAGACGAGATTGTCCAGATGAATCTGAAGGCGGTCGACCACACGCTCTCGCATCTCTACGAGGTGAAGGTACCCGACAAGGTCACGAGCGCGATTGAGATGCCTCCTCCGGTTCCGACGGAAGCCCCGGCGTTTGTCCGTGAGACCCTCGGCGAGATCATTGCCGGGCGCGGCGACGGTCTTCCGGTGAGCGCGTTCTCAGCCGACGGAACGTTCCCGACCGGGACCGCGAAGTGGGAGAAGAGGAACATCGCGCTCGAGATCCCGGTTTGGGATGAGAAAATCTGCATCCAGTGCGGCAAGTGCGCCATGGTGTGTCCGCACGGCGTCATCCGCATCAAGGTGTACGATCCGAAGTATCTCGAGGGCGCTCCCGCAACGTTCAAGTGGATGGAATCGAAGGACCGCGAGTGGACGGGCATGAAATACACAATCCAGGTCGCCCCTGAGGACTGCACGGGATGCACCCTCTGTGTGGATGTGTGCCCGGTAAAGAACAAGTCGGTCACGCGGCTCAAGGCCCTCAACATGGCGCCGCAGCCCCCTTTGCGCGTGACCGAGCGGGAGAACTGGGACTTCTTCCTCAAGATTCCGGAGATGGACCGCCGCAACATCAAGGTCAACACTATCCGCCAGCAGCAGGTTCAGGAGCCGCTTTTCGAGTTCTCCGGCGCGTGTGCCGGGTGCGGCGAAACCCCTTACTTGAAGCTTATGACTCAGCTTTTCGGTGACCGGGCGATTGTTGCGAACGCGACCGGGTGCTCGTCAATCTATGGCGGAAACCTGCCCACGACGCCGTGGGCAGAGAACGCCGAAGGGCGCGGACCGGCCTGGTCGAACTCCCTCTTCGAGGACAACGCGGAGTTCGGGCTCGGCTTCCGCATCTCCATCGACAAGCAGAAAGAGTATGCGATGGAGCTCGTGAAGAAGCTTGCCGGGACGATCGGAGAGGACCTCGCGAACGCTATCGCCACCGGACCGCAGAAGGACGAAGCAGATATCTACGAGCAGCGGGGCCGCGTGGCGGAGCTTAAGAAGAAACTTGAAGGCATCGACTCCCCCGATGTGAAACAGCTCCTCAGCGTCGCCGACATGCTCGTGAAGAAGAGCGTCTGGATCGTCGGCGGCGACGGATGGGCCTACGACATCGGATACGGCGGGCTAGACCACGTCCTCGCGAGCGGACGGAACGTCAACATCCTCGTCCTCGATACGGAGGTGTACTCCAACACCGGCGGACAGATGTCGAAGTCCACACCGGTCGGCGCCGTGGCAAAGTTCGCCGCGGGAGGCAAGCCGACCTCAAAGAAGGACCTCGGGATGATGGCGATGAACTACGGCAATGTCTACGTCGCGCAGGTCGCCATGGGAGCACGGGACGAACAGACGCTCAAGTCATTCCTGGAAGCCGAAGCATACAACGGCCCGTCGATCATCATCGCATACAGTCACTGCATCGAGCAGGGGTTTGAGCTCGAGGAGGGGCTGCAGCATCAGAAGGCGGCGGTTGAATCGGGACAATGGCTCCTCTACCGGTACAATCCCGAACGTGCAGCACAAGGCGAAAACCCGTTGCAGCTTGATTCGCGCGCTCCGAAGCTCCGGCTCGAGGAATATGTCTATTCGGAAAACCGCTTCAAGATGCTGACGAAGAGCAACCCCGAAGCTGCGAAGCTGCTGCTAAAGCGGGCTAAGGCCGACGTACAGAACCGCTGGAAGCGTTACGAACGCCTCGCTTCCTGGAGCCCGAAGAAGACCAACGGCGAGTCGGGCGGGCCGAAGGGAAGCTGAGCCAATCGAAGCGAGGAGCGTCTGCCGCACCCGCCGCGGTTCTCGGGAGCGGAGGCGTCGGCGATCGTTCTCTATTCATTGTTTGAAGAGCAGCTTCGCCTTGAGCAGCGGGAGTTCTACCGCTGACGCCCTTGAATCCGATTTGGGCGTGAGTTTTCGCTGAATTCTCTCCACAAACTCCGGCCACTTTATGCTTGGGCATGCGGGTTCTAAATGGGAGACAAGGGAGACTGTCTCACTTGACTTTTGCGAGGAAATCCTGTAATCTCCCGGCGAAGGATTGGCTGGAAGGACCTTTCTAACCACGTCGTAGCGGCTGAACCGGAGCTGGTCTGGTGGAAGCGAGGCGGGAGGGATTCTTTGAGGTTGTGCGTAAGGAGCTGACGCTCCGGAACTACAGCTCCAAGACGACCGAGATCTATACACATGTGACAAAGCAGAGCATTGCAGCGATTCGGAGCCTAATTGACCGGATCACAATCTCAAAGCCGACGAAGGGGGTGAAGCCAAGGGTGAAATAAATGCACCTGCACATCATGGTGCGTTTATCCAACCCAAGGGGCATGATAGACGCACCCTCGGGCGTCAATCCAGTACACGCCACCCGAACGAGATTTTTGCTATATTACCCGAAAAAGGAGGTTCAATGAGCGTTAGAACATTCACAGCAGTTCTTCATCGAGAAGAAGATATGTATGTGGCTGAATGTCCGGAGGTTGGCACAGTCAGTCAAGGCGCAACGGTTGAAGAGGCTCTGGTAAATCTCAGAGAGGCAACTGAACTCTATCTTGAAGAATTTCCAATGCCGGAAACGGAAAAGGCGCTCCTGACGACTTTCGAGGTTGCTCTCAATGCCTAATTTGCGGAAAGTCTCCGGTCAAGAAGCGATTCGGACATTGGAGCGTCTTGGCTTCCATCGAGTTCGTCAACGTGGAAGCCACGTCGTGTTGAAGAAAACGACCGCTTCTGGTGACGTGGGCTGTGTGGTTCCTTTGCATAAGGAACTGAAGATCGGCACCCTACGTGGCATCCTTAAGCAAGCGAAAGTCGAACCAGACAATTTTCTCGAACATCTCTGATCATTGTTCGGGCGGCGGCTAACAATCGCAACCACGACGTTCGCTCGTTCATATGAATGTTATTGTGCTCACTCAATGCCGCCACTTCGCAGGAGAAACTAGTCGTTCATAGCTCGTGGCGGCACTGCGTGGTTGCTCGAACGACGATGTTCGGACATTCGCGGAGCGCTCCCCTCGGCACTGGTCGTCAGACTCCGATCGTCGATTCCGACGGATTCTGTCGAACGAACTCTGTCGAGCGGCGAAGGTAGCCGCATCCGGCGGTCGTAGTGGTCGATGAGGAGGGGTGTGGTGTTTCCCTGAGGGCGGGTTCGCACTCCGCTCATAAGATGTCCGAACATCGTGGCGCGTGTCGTCAGACTCCGATCGTCGATTCCGATCGCCGATTCCGACGGATTCTGTCGAACGAATTCTGTCGAGCTGCGCCCTTCGATGTGCTCGTTCGCTCCGTCCACCTGCCTACGGCGGGCCGCTGGCCTGAGGCGGATCGCACATCTTCGGGCTAAACTTC